>Ga0209191_1002980_pt1 | contig 10238 bp, 7 predicted proteins | sample S_130626_EF_Meta_FD_187320 | JGI IMG/M metagenome (GOLD analysis project Ga0209191, IMG submission 187320) | Freshwater microbial communities from Lake Simoncouche, Canada to study carbon cycling - S_130626_EF_MetaG (SPAdes) (version 2) | ecosystem: Environmental > Aquatic > Freshwater > Lake ... | reverse complement strand
TCCTGACGAAACAATCCTGATGATAAGAAAGCTTTGAACACGAGTTCAATCATAAATGTGTTGTGCATCGATACCACAGGCTCTCCTGTCATGCGTTGATCGGAATCACTAGCTTGGAGATACAGCCATGAGACTCATACTATACACGAAAAGTAATGGACATGTTGGTAGCTGATGATGATGATGATGACATTACTTGCAGAAAATCTTAAGTTTACCAGTAATAGTATTAGTCATAATAATTGGAGTTATTGATGATGAGGATTGAGATGTGATGGAACAATCCTGATGGAACAAATTGACGATGAGTAAGCTGTGAACACAAGTCTTATAGATGTGTTGTGCAGCGATGCCACAGGCTCTCCTACCATGAGTTCATCGAAATTACTAGCTTGGAGATGCAGTCATTGAAGTGGATGATGAGATGAAAAACCTCCACCAATAGCAGATAAATGATCACAAACATCTGTTCTAAGCATTGGAACATTATGATATCACTCATGAACTCCAATTGATCATCATTATTATGTTGAGTCTTATGTGAAATTCTGTTCAATAATATTATTATGACTTTAATATAAGTGAAACTTTAATTTTGAATAAAGTTAAAGTCTCTAAACGACAGCTCTGTTTAGTGTTATTACACACACGAAAAGCAAGTGACGAGGTCGGATTGCTAAATACACTTATAAATTCAATACTTGAAGTTAAAAGTGTAACTCTTGCGTTCAACGCAAAGACGCAACCCGACCTCGTCCGTCTCAAAGTCGGATAACGTCATCGTAAGTTTACGCTCATCGAATGACAAAATGACCGACTTCGAAACGAACGAATGTGGTCCTCGTAAGTACCTTCGGATCACATTCGCTTCGCAACAAAATAAAAACTCATTATAGTGAGCTGGGTACAGCTACAATAATCCACTTTTAATTTTGTTGTCCAGCGAACATGTACCACCGGTAAATGTTCAGATCCACATGAAGGTGGTGTTGAAAAACACCGTGTTGAGAAACACAGGGTATGCAGGCATATAATAGGATGGCGAAGAAGTAACCCGCAGTGACTGGTCTACACCTTTATAACGCACAGTACCATGTCATCACACTCGGACTCGTCAGTCACGATCCAATATTTGGAAGAGCGTCCCCGACGATTATGTACGGTGAAACCCCGATGTGATGTTATCGTACTTGTTATGGTGACCCCTCCTACGAGGATGACACAGTCAAACTGCCTACGTCCATGCAATCATGATTCCGTACAGCAATTGCATATGGTTGTCTTGCATACTGACTCAACACACAACTGTGTGCATCACAATAATGCCAGAATGGATTGACTATTGTTCATCTACACACAGTCAAACTGATATGTATCACAATAGCTGAACCCCAAACACATATCAAAGACTGTGTATGTTTCATACTGAAACTGGAGGTGAAAGGGGTGGCGGTGGGACGAAAAGCAAGTGACGAGGTCGGATTGCTAAATACACTTATAAATTCAATACTTGAAGTTAAAAGTGTAACTCTTGCGTTCAACGCAAAGACGCAACCCGACCTCGTCCGTCTCAAAGTCGGATAACGTCATCGTAAGTTTACGCTCATCGAATGACAAAATGACCGACTTCGAAACGAACGAATGTGGTCCTCGTAAGTACCTTCGGATCACATTCGCTTCGCAACAAAATAAAAACTCATTATAGTGAGCTGGGTACAGCTACAATAATCCACTTTTAATTTTGTTGTCCAGCGAACATGTACCACCGGTAAATGTTCAGATCCACATGAAGGTGGTGTTGAAAAACACCGTGTTGAGAAACACAGGGTATGCAGGCATATAATAGGATGGCGAAGAAGTAACCCGCAGTGACTGGTCTACACCTTTATAACGCACAGTACCATGTCATCACACTCGGACTCGTCAGTCACGATCCAATATTTGGAAGAGCGTCCCCGACGATTATGTACGGTGAAACCCCGATGTGATGTTATCGTACTTGTTATGGTGACCCCTCCTACGAGGATGACACAGTCAAACTGCCTACGTCCATGCAATCATGATTCCGTACAGCAATTGCATATGGTTGTCTTGCATACTGACTCAACACACAACTGTGTGCATCACAATAATGCCAGAATGGATTGACTATTGTTCATCTACACACAGTCAAACTGATATGTATCACAATAGCTGAACCCCACCCATACCTGCCTGCAATGGTGATACATGTCGACCCCACCCATGCCTACTCATGTGTTACCAACTACTTATACGATACGATGTACCTTCATACACAGATCAAGTCGTACTGTTATACTTTTTAAGTTGCTAAACGAGCGCTTATCTTGTACAGAGATGTACATCACAGATGAAGCACTTGTAGAACATTCAGTATCATATCTTGTACAGAAATGTACATTACAGATCTTGTACATAAATGTACATAACAGATCAAGAACAATTACCAACTACTTATACGATACGATGTACCTTCATACACAGATCAAGTCGTATTGTTATACTGTTGAGGTTGTTAAACGAGCGCTTATCTTGTACAGAAATGTACATATCAGATGAAGCACTTGTAGAACATTCAGTATCTTATCTTGTACATAAATGTACATTACAGATCTTGTACATAAATGTACATAACAGATCAAGAACAATTACCAACTACTTATACGATACGATGTACCTTCATACATATCTCAAATTGTATTGTTATACTCTTAAGCTGTTAAACGAGCGCTTATCTTGTACAGAAATGTACATATTAGATGAAGCACCTGTAGAACATTGAGTATCTTATCTTGTACATAAATGTACATTACAGATCTTGTACATAAATGTACATAACAGATCAAGAACACGTTGCATTTCCTACTACAGAAATTGTCGGACAGTTGATGTTGATGACTCGCTGTTTGATGCAACTACTCTTGATAATAATATATCTTCTGTTGTGAACAAAGTAGGATTGTTGACAATAGAAAGAATGGAATTATTCAGCTGTGTCGATTGTGATTGATACAAAAGTGATGCTGGTAGTGATTTCCACCGACCCATGGACATGATGTTTGTTGGCGATACATGGGCAGTTCGAGCGATTGTTGGTGCAGACATGCGTAATGAGTGTGTATCAAACCACGTCGCATCGAGACCAAACACTGTAGCCGCTTGTTTTACTGCGAACTGTATGTCTTTATACAACAAGCACTTTAACTGTCCGTCTGCTCGATATGACAAAAAGGGGGTCTGAACCAAGCCGCTGCGAATGTCGAGCGCACTAATATACCAGACGCATAAAAGGTACTGACTGACCGGAAGCATCTATAGTCGAAAACCACATAAGAACACCGAAGTCATTGCGTATGTTTTTTGCATGTAACATACTAAATTTCAAAATGCTGAATTGACCAAAGTCATAATTATGCAATTGATGTCTCGCAATAAATGTTCTTGTGCCATCATTGAACATGAATTAACAACTGAAGACAAAAACTGATGAGTGTCCTCAATTGGTATTATTGTTCGTGAGACCTACTCGCTTGATCTCAAACTCAAAAAGAACGCCATTGATGTACCCGTTGCTAACATTACTTGCGTCATAGTCGCCGCAATTGACGTGTTCACCTGTATTAAGTGATTGATCATACCTAGAGTACAAGGGATGCGCGTACGGTTAGCTGGAGCTGGTAATTTTGATGCTTCTAATTTGACTGCTTTCAAAATTTTGTCATCAAATGCTGTACAACATTGGGCCAATCTAGTGACCATCCCGTATTGTACACTGGACATAATAGATGGTATAGATCGAACATTACATTTGAGGTCATAAGCGCAATATGTTACAAATAGTAACAATTTTTCCAATTATTCTGAATATTGCATATTTTTGTAATTTGACGCATATTTTACATTTGTTGAATTTTGCAAACTGCTATCGTTTTGTGATTTTTGCGAAATCGTCAATTTTTGCGAATTAATCGAGTTTGTGGAATATGTTTGCACAAATTTTTTCCCATTTATCATAACATACACTGGGTATACAGTGATCAATATCATGAGGGCTTCAGTAGTAATGGTCTCATATCCTTTATTGAAAGACTCTTATAAGCTTTGAGCATGACGTTGTAACGACAATCTGCCAGTTACATGTTAATTTTAAATGCGACACCATTTATTATGTGGGCAAAGATCAAATGTTGATATCGGACCATGTACTTCCAAAGATGCAGTAATAAATCACTTAATGGGGGCATTACCTCATAAAGTATTGAATACTAACATAAACACAGATGACCATTGTTACATTCAATGAGACCAACAATAGTTGGAAGATCCACAGTAGAATCAGACGCAGTCGATGGAAGCCCGAGTGGAGTCAGATGTAGCAAGGCTGCTATATGCTGAATGTGCATCTTGCCATGATGTGTTGTATATTCGCTTTATGCAACGAAATTGACACGACAACGAGAATGCAGTGTGACCAGAAATTGCAAGGAAAATGACAACAATTGTTATCTGCGGAAAAGATCATATAATTAGTAAATAATATAATGTTCCATTGTAACCTTGTTGTGCGCAAAGAGTATCTAATGTTATGCGATTACACCATAGATCATTGCTCAAAATTGCAAACCCAAGTATTTAAAGCAATTTTGCGAAAATTAAAATGTAACGACAATCTGCCAGTTACATGTTAATTTCGCAAAACGACGACAGTTTGACAGTTACATGATCACTTTTGCAATTTTGCAAAGTGAACGGTTCTGCTAAATATTGTTGCACAAATTGTCACATTGTGCAAAAATAGTTTGCATGCTGACTGGACACTTAATATAGCAGGCATTGATGCTAACATCGATTATACCATTGTTACACTGTCTCATCGTACTGGACAACTAATAAACCATCGGAAAAATCATAGAATGACATCGTACTAATATATTATTCATGGGTCGATGCCGAATCCACAATTTAGTTAATGTTGACGATCACACCATATAGCATTGACGATAGATCGATACCAGTGAAATGTAGACATTGTTGTAACAACTGTGAATAGGACGAATTGATCTAGTGCACAACATGACTGTAAGCATTGATGAACTTTCGTTAATGTTACAACTTGTTATTTCGTTATCAATTGATACCGTAATTCGATGCTCCAGATAAGAATACTATGCATCGAATGTATGATAGATGGGTAGCATGATAGCATGCATTATATGCATTATTGATGCATTACGAAATCATTTGTAATTGCAGCAACATTAGATAACATCATGTTTCGCTAGATATTGTAGATTGATGCAAAGTTGTTTATAACATGTCCAAAATTTTGCAATTTTCATCAAATAAACAAATTATTGTCCAAATGATTACATGATAGACTAAGCACAACTTCAATAGTTAGTGGTCAGGATGTGTCTGACTGTACTCTGGACTCCATCGATACATCGTGCATTAAAAATGCCATCATTGATGCATTACGAAACCACTCGTAATTGCAGCAGCGTTAGATAACTTTTATCTGAAATGGACAAAGCGTACAATATGCATCATGATTATTCGCAAGATGCATTTAGTGTAGATTGATACAGATTGCTGATAACATGTCCAAAGTTTTGCAATTTCCATCAAGCAATCAAATTATTTTACAATTGCTTTCATGATAGACTATTCCTCGAATGCATCATAGACTGATAGCATGCTTCTAATGCGCGATGGATGGCATGGACGCCGACACGAGTACATTGAGTACCAATCTTTTTATTAAAGATCGATATCATGCCATAAAAGTGTACGACATCGGAATTATCACCGATTGACTGAGCCGGTTAAACCAACTTATGAATGAGCCGTAAGGTCGATTAGACCAATGAATTCAGCAGGCAGTTATAGAGATCGCATTAATTCGAATTCGATAGCATGTAGCATAGGTATTATCTTATGTAGCACACATCATCAATTGATTTTATGTACCAGATGCACCATTGATAACTACCAGGTAATCCGATTGTAACTTTGTTATCCTCGTTTTACAAAATGAGAACATGCATCGCATGCCTGATGCATTTCGATTATGCATCGTATATTGATCATAGATCACAACTACAACTTTAGTCTGATAGTACGTAAGAAATCGAAAGCATGTAGAACATGCAGCATAGGTCGAAAACACGTGATTATGTATGACTGATAGAATGTATTGTAGATCTCTAATTTGTAAAGCACGCATCGTAGATTGATAGAATGTTAATGTTGATGATCAGCGGTGTTCTCGATAGATGAATTGATTACTAAATAGTCGCTTGAACAAATTGTAATGAAGTGAACAAAAATATTGCAACCACTGCTGGGTACCATGTAGTGTTACAACTCGCCATGGAAATTTTTGACTAGCTTGTAAGCCGTCACGATTACTTGTAGTAGTACTAACTGGTATCAAAGATCAATAACGTGCTAGAAATTGATATAAATGTAAAACACCGAAGCCATTTTAGATTGACTGGGACGATCAAACCATTTAAGAATGATCAAGCATGACAACCGAAAGGTCGAGTCGATCAACGAATCCAGCAGATGGTACAACAAAATTCATATTAACCCGAATTCGATAACATATAGGAGAAGTACATAACATATGTAGCACTCATTACAATTGATTGCATTTACCATATGCACCCTGTATTGACATTAAACTGCAATTAGTAGCACTGGGTATGCATTGATTACTAACATGCTAGCCGATGTTGATTATTTTCCTTGTTTTTGTAAGTCATACAGAACGAATCTCATGCATAATTGTTGACATTTGCAACAACTGTTTCCCATTCTTGTTTATAAAGCAAGAATGTTGACATGACATTCCTGTATCATTTTCATGACTTAGATTGATAACATATGTAACATACATCATGAAATGATAACATGTACACAATGCATCATGGACCAGCTGCATGCCTATATAAATAGCATATACGGTCTATACATTGAATCCCATGCCTTAGACAGCGATATGAACTACGTCTGTCATGCACCGTAATATAATAAATGATGCTATGATATGCATAGAGTTCACTATAAACTCGAAATTATCGAAGTTATAACTTATGTATAGCAAACAATATAAATTATAAACCGACAGATTATAGACCGACCGCATGCAGAACATGTGGTACCCATATAAAAACATGTGGTACAGATAGAGTACACGTGATAATTAGCAGAAATCCTAATTGATCGATATCGTCGATAACATGTAAAGGAATATACCAAAGATCGGCCACGCATCCACGTAGGAAACAATCATTGTAGATCAAAGCAAGTGCATCATAGATCGATACCGGATATAGCAACAAGGACTGGTGTAAACTATTTGTCGATGCTTCACTGGCTGAAATCATGCAACCGCTTATAGTCATGCAACTGCTACTGCATTGTTGCAATACTTACTATTGATTGTACATTATTGTTAAAGCAACCATGTTTACGGTAGATCAATACGATACACCATGCAGTGGATGTGACCAATACACATCGCACTAAATATACATACGTAGTATTAATTGGTTTGGATCGTCGGTAGTAACCAGTGATTGAAGTTGCTACAGAACGAAACAATCGATATATAAATCTGATGTACACAGAAATACAGATACTTGGAACTAACGAACAGTCGACAGTATAGAAAATACTGAACTGACATATACAATGGTGGCAGTCAGCACTGTATAGAAAACCAATTCCAAGTCTTGTATGGATAGTTGTTTAACGCAATTGAAACAACTGTAATAACTAAGCGACATAACAATCCTGCATCACATGTTGCCACCGTAGATTCACCACCTATCAAGTGACTAGATTTAGATGCTGTCTTCAGTACACCTTTGTATCAATACTCTTGTTGATTACCATCTTTAAGATGTGCTGTTACCGCATCAGATATTATTATTATGATCAGCCGATTTGGAGATGTGTTGATTAGCAATAGCAAATCCAGTAGTCCACAGGCATATGCTTTGTCTTCATTGAAACTACCAGATACCTGAAATCGATGTGCTTCATACACTTCGACTCATCTGGGACATCAGTAATAACTAGATGCATCGAACATATCGTGACAGTCAACTCTGATCAACCGTGATAAGCTTGTACACCATTGTGCTGCGATGTAGCATCTTATATCCATGAAGCAAAACAATCGCATCGCATCGCATTTGTCAAGACATATAATTCTTGCGATGATGATGATGATGGATGTAGGTACAATACAAACATGAACCATACGCAGTAGAATAGCTAGATGATGTATAGATATTCTGAAGCTCTGACACCCGAGTAAATCATCGATGATGTGATGATGATGGTATTGGTGATGATGATTCTTGAGTTGAACTATGTCATCATTACTACTATCGACAGATTTATCATCGAAAGAAGCTACTAACAAGCGAATAACAATTGCTTCAATCTATACAAGAATCCTTGAGTAACTGTAGCACAGAATCATCTCAACCACAACGAAAAAGTTGAAAGTTTGACTAGTCATACTCTACCTCGCGTTAAAACACTTCTACTGTGTTCGCCGACACTTTTTCACAAAACAGGTATAGTACAGTACGTTTTGTCAAAATTTATCGCCGCTTACGACTACTGGTAAATTCACGTGATTTTCAACGTGATTGCGAGATAGATCGTTGGAGTAGCTGAAGGCCATTATGTTAGAGATGCTGAAGGTCCCTAGGATGAATCAGCTATTGTAGCGGTAGCTGAAGATCATCTATTGCTCGTCATCCATGACGTTATATGCTTTTCCATATATAGATGAATGGCTCTGATCGATATGAATGCGTGTCACTTATCTATATGCATGAGTGTCTTTAATCCATACATATATCGATCCGAACATAGGACCCTACAGATGAAGTCTTATAAGTGGATACTTCGTGCACGCGTAGGCTAGAAATGTCTCTGGCATGACGTTTTAAGTTGGATATGGACCGAGAAAGTGCTGAGCTGATGAAGAAGCAATGAACAAATGAAGAACAATCACTGCAACAAGCTCCGTTGATGGATCATCAACTCGATGGATCGATCAATGCTGGGGCAGCAGCAGCGACAAATGTAGGAACGGTACTGTTGTTAACAACACTTGAGATAGACAAGGAAGATGCCGCCGATCGATACTTCTATCACAGAGTGAGGACCTATCGAGTTGCAACGATGAGGTATGCCCAACGTTCGAAATCTACTGAACTAGGTCCACGGCACAATCTCGCATCCATGCTGCTGCTCTTGATAAAGGAGATCAGTAGATAGAACAGTACGTTGAGGACGATGCACACACTGGAATTGTCAAATATCCATGCGCAGCAGTCCGAAGAGAGAATTCTGTAGAAGATAACAATTATCCGTCACTGTCTCTATCCCTGTGTTGGATGTCTCTGCGATGGTCTGTAGAAGCCGCCTCAGTTGTCGTTGGGTCGTCGTCTCGTTGACACGAGGATGATCATGATGATGGTGGTGTTGATGATGAAGGTGCCTAACGCTGAATGTCCACTGTTGTCACATAACTAATGCATTGAGAGAGCCAGCAGATACTGCGATAAAGCTGGAGCAGTAACAGCGATAAATTCGGGTATGAATCAATGCTGAAGTAGCAGCAGCACGGAATTGTTTCAGTTGAAACAGCATTAGAAGTCGGCGATAGATCAACAAAAGAAAAGCCAAGCTGTTCCAATCTCTTGGTGCAGTAACATAACGGAAAGTCTTAGAAAGCCTATGATAGGTGGAGAATTATGCTGTTCCGACTGCAGAGAAAACACAACTTGTTCTAGTTTTCTGTTGTTGATACAAAAGATTTTCACCATTAATGATGATGAGTAGATGCTCTGAAGCGTTGGCACCAGAATAGGCCATCGATGATGTGGTGATGATGCGTGCATGATATATAAGGAGTAGCTTCGTTACTCTAACAGCGGAGTAGATCATGATGAGTAGATGCTGCAAAGCTTCGACACCAGAATAGAGTAGCTTTGTTATAATAACAACGCGGTCGTAAGAGACTAACGAAAAGATAAGCCACTACTATGGTAAGATAAATATAGCAACTGATGCAAGCTGCATTCATGTTACCAGTAGTAGTACTAATCATAATAATTGAAGTTATTGATGATGAGGATTGAGCTGATAGAACAATCCTGACGAAACAATCCTGATGATAAGAA
>Ga0209191_1002967_pt1 | contig 10260 bp, 10 predicted proteins | sample S_130626_EF_Meta_FD_187320 | JGI IMG/M metagenome (GOLD analysis project Ga0209191, IMG submission 187320) | Freshwater microbial communities from Lake Simoncouche, Canada to study carbon cycling - S_130626_EF_MetaG (SPAdes) (version 2) | ecosystem: Environmental > Aquatic > Freshwater > Lake ... | reverse complement strand
CAGCTAAGAACTCAAGTTTAAGTTGAGGATAACCAGGCAAAACTACATCTAGTACAGGCATTGGATATAAGCCATTTTCTTCGTTTTGTAATCCACGTTCTGCCTTAATAAAGAGAGATTGTTTTGTTAATCCCTTTAATGATCTAACTATCAGGTCATCACCAAACAAATCACGTGAATCTTCTTCGACAGCTACTGGATTTGTTGCTGCTTTCATGGTGGGTTCTGTGCCACGCAGGTCGTAGTCAACATACTCATCAAGCACCGATGACCAACCTTTAACAAATGCTAGTTGAGGCTTCCAATAATTTCTATACGCATCCTTATTTTCAAATGTCATTGCAAGACGAGCCATCGCAGGCCCTAAAACAAATGGCATGATTTGTTCTACAGTCATTCCAGGTGGCATCGGAAGCGGGACTCCGCCATCTGCAAAAACAACATTTCCAACTTTGTCTGGATATAAACCAACTAATGCGGCAGCAACAAATGCACCCATTGAATGTCCAATGACATCTGGATTTTTCCAACCAAAGTGGTCGATGACAGCTGCCATATCTTTTGCATGTGTTGCCATTCCAAATGGACCAGGCAAAGTATTTGAATCACCACGGCCACGAAGGTCAACAGCAAAAGGTGCTTTGCCTCGCGCAATTAAAGAATCTGCAAAAAGTTGGAAGGCTCTATTGGAAGATGTAACGCCATGGATCAAAAGGACCGGGTCTCCCGTAGGGTTTCCATAGTGAAATACTGCTAGATCTCCTCCTGTGACCGGGACCAGAGTTCGCTGAGTAGGCAATGACATAGGCGTAGTCTGCCCCCGGTTAGCCCTATTTCCAACCAAAAATGCCTAAAAAGTAATCAAATTGAAACCAAAGTTGAGCAATTTCACTTGAGAAATCATCTAGATTATGGGCCAAGAAGGTCTAATCCTCGTGGACCAAATAATTTGATTAGGAGTAATAAATGAGCAAAAGCTCACTAAAGCGTTTGGTAGTAGCGGCAATTTCACTTGCTGTTATCGCGCCAAGCATGGCACCAGCTCAGGCTGCTGACGAAATCAAGATTGGTGTTATCACATCAACATCCGGCCCACTTTCCTCATACGGTTTGGCATATAACGAAGGCCTAACATGGGGCTTGAACTATTACACAGGCGGAAAGATGGCCATTAACGGCAAGAAGCTTGTCGTTACTTCAAAGGATGATGCTGCAGATCCTGCATCAGCAACTGCATCATTCAAGGAAATGGTTGGTAACGGTACAAAGGTTATCGTTGGAACAGCATCATCAGGTGTTGCGCTAACTCTTGCTCCACTAGCTGCACAGAATAAGGTTCTGTACATCTCAGGTCCAGCAAAGAATGACGCGGTTACTTCATCTGCTAACAAGTATGTATTCCGTTCAGGAAACTCATCTTCACAAGACTTAGCGCCAATTGCTGGCATCAAGCCTGTTTCTGGTAAGAAGTTTGTTTTGTTCGTTGAAGACAACGCTTTCGGTGCAGGTAACATTGCAGCAGCTAAGGCGCTTCTTGAGCCAAAGGGTGCAAAGTTTGAAGAAATCAAGGTTCCAACATCTACTTCAGACTTCACACCATTTGCTAAGAAGGCAGCAGATGCAAAGGGTTCTTACATCTTCATCGCGTGGTCAAATGCTCTAACAGCAGGCGCAATGTTGACATCTCTAAAGGTCCAGGGTGCGTATGCAACGCAGCGCCCAATTACAGGACTTGCTGGAGCGGCTCAATACAATGTGTACGGAACACTATTTGAAGGTACAAATGCGATCCTTACAAATAGCTACTTTGCTGGCGCATCAAATTCAGGTGCTGCAAGTGACTTAGCAACTTGGTATGCAACTAATAAGAAGACTCAGGATCTATTCACTTCAACTGGTGCAGATGCTGCAAAGATGATTGTTATGGCACTTACAGCCAATCCAAATCAAGATGTGGATCAAATGATCCGCCAACTTGAAGGTAAGTCATGGGTCGGCGTTAAGGGATTGATGACAATTAGCGCAAGTAGCCACCTATTGATTCAGCCAATGTTCTTGGTATCTCTTAATAAGTCAGGAAGCGCTTATGTTCCAAAGCTTCTCAAGACTATTTCGGGCGTAGGTAAGTAATACAGAACATATAGATTAAATGAACCCCGGTGTAGAAATACACCGGGGTTCTCTATATTCTTTCCCATCAGTAACAAAGGGGTTGCGATTGTGAAAACGGCACTAAGCGTTAAGGATTTATCTCTTACCATCGGTGGAGCCAAAATTCTTGACGGCATTACTCTTGATATTAAACAGAATGAGACCTTAGGAATTATCGGGCCAAATGGTGCCGGAAAGACCTCATTTTTTAACCTTCTTAGTGGAATTCGCAAACCATCTCGCGGGCAAATATTTGTTGGCGATGTTGAAACAACCAATCTTCAACCTCATGAATGTGCTCGAGCTGGTATTGCTCGCACCTTCCAAACTTCAAGCGTGTTTGTAAATTTAACCTGTCTTGAAAATGTTCGAATCGCAGCCCAAGCGGCAAATGGCCAATCGATGAACTTAACTAAGAATGCCTATAAATTTCCAGAGGTCGTACAAGCAGCTCATGATTGCCTGGCCAAGGTGGGCTTGTCGGCACGTGCCATGCAACGCGCGGGTTCGCTTTCACATGGAGATAAGCGTCGATTAGAGATTGCAATAGTCCTTGCTTCACAGTCTGACATTGTTTTACTTGATGAACCTATGGCAGGCATGAGTGTTGAGAACGTTCCTGAGCTGGTAGAAATTATTCGCGCACTTGCAACCGAGCACAAAAAGACGGTGCTAATTGTTGAACATCACATGGAAGTAATTTTAGGATTAGCAGATCGAATCGCGGTTTTAAACTACGGTGAACTATTAGTCTGTGATACTCCACAAAATGTGATCAACAATCCAATTGTTCAATCTGCATACATTGGAGAAGCACTATGAGCGCACTCACGGTTAAAGACCTTCACGTAAAGATCAATGAGTCTCATATTTTGCATGGTGTTACCTTTGAAGTTCCTACCAATAAGGTGACCGCGCTATTGGGTCGAAACGGCGTCGGAAAATCCACAACTCTGCGCACAATTATGGGGTTCTATGAGGGAACTGGTTCGGTAGAACTTAATGGGAAACAGATCCTTGGAATGCAGACTCATAAGATTGTTCAATCTGGCGTTGCCTTTGTACCCGAAGATCGTGAAGTATTTGCCAGCCTTACAGTAAAAGAAAATCTCTCCCTTGCCGCGCGAGGCAAGAACAATGATGCTGCCTACAAGGCTGTTTATGATCTTTTTCCAGAACTTGATAGTCGCGCCGCACAGCAAGCCGGGTCGTTATCTGGTGGCCAGCAGCAAATGGTCGCCATCGCTCGTGCGCTGCTCAATAAAAATGAAATTTTACTTGTCGATGAGCCAACAAAAGGTTTAGCGCCAAAACTTGTAACTGAGGTTGCAGACGTCCTTGCAAAAGTCGCCCAATCAACAACAATGTTATTAGTTGAGCAAAATCTTGCTCTAGTAAAGCGAGTTGCGCAGCATGTAATTGTTATGGATCAAGGACGAGTGATGTATCAAGGAGGCCCAGAGAACCTTCATGATGAATCCTGGGTACATCAGATGCTTGGCGTGAGTGGAGGTCACAAGTAAATGGATACATTTATTCTGATCGGAATCACTGGCATTGGATTAGGTGCACTTTATTTCCTAGTTGCTTCAGGTCTTTCCTTAATTTATGGGTTAATGGGAGTTCTCAACTTTGCACATGGAAGCTTCTTAACTGTTGGAGCTTTTGTTGGATATTGGATTGCAACCAAACTCGGCCCTGAAACTTCAATGGTTGATTTTATTATTGCCATGATTGTTGGTGGATTGGCCGCTGGGCTATTTGCATTGCTGATTGAACAGCTCTTAATAACACGTCTTTATGATCGGCATATTGATCAAGCACTTGTAACTGTTGGTGTCTCGTTAGTCGTGGGTGCAGTGCTAGCCGGTTGGTTTGGAAATGATCTGATTATGTTCCCAGCCCCAATGTGGTTTTTAACTGCAATCAATGTCGGTGGCGCAATGATTCCTGCTGATCGCGTGGTTTATATCGCTACCGCAGTTCTCCTACTCATTGGCAACTGGGCACTTTTGAAGTACACACGGATCGGATTGATTATCCGCGCAGGCGTTGAAAATCGAAATATGGTTAACGCCTTAGGAATCAATGTACGACGAGCTTTTAGCACCGTGTTTTTCTTGGGTGGATTTGCAGCAGGCGTTGGCGGTGTTTTGGTTTCAGTGTATTCAAACGGTGTTTCACCACTCATCGCCGGTTCTTATCTAATTTATGGCTTCATCGTTGTCGTAATCGGTGGCATGGGCTCGGTTCCAGGAAGCTTCTTAGCAGCAATGATGATCGGAGTTATTCGTCAATTTGCAAACTATTATGTAACTGGTCTTGGTGACTTTGTGGTGGTTATTTTGTTGGCTGGAGTATTACTAATCAGACCACAGGGACTACTAGGAAAGGTGCGTGCATAATGTTGCGTTGGAAATATTCACGCCCTCTTCTTGGGTTACTTCTTCTAGTTTTAGCAATAGCACCCATGTTTTCTGCTAATCCTCTTGGAAAGCCAGGGATGCAACAAACTTTGGCAGTCGCATTTGTATGGGGCGCTTTAGCTCTTACCTATGACCTTTTGTTTGGATTCACTGGCTTACTTTCATTTGGTCATGCTTTGTACTTTGCTACAGGTGTCTATGTTTCTTGCATCTTGATTAATCACAATGTTGTTTCATGGTGGTTAGCAGCAATTATTGCAATTGCAGTTAGTGCAGTCCTTGCGGCATTGGTCGGGGCGGCCTCACTTCGCACAACAGGTATTACATTTGCGATGGTGACACTGGCATTTGGAGAAGCGGGACATGTAATCGTGAATCGCAATTTCTTCAATTTAACTGGTGGTGAAAATGGAATTGCTCTCAACGCGGATAACATCCCACAATTTTGGATTGGCGTAGTTAACACTAAGTACATTTATTGGTTAGCCCTAGCTGCATTAATTTTCACCTATGCCGTGATTTGGTGGGTAACTGAAAGTTCTGCTGGACGCGTGTTCTCGGCACTTCGTGACAACGAACAGCGAGTTCAGGTCTTGGGACTTAATACACAACATTTTAAACTCTTAGCTTTTGTAATAAGTGCAGCACTTGCAGCGATGCTTGGATTCGTCATGTTGATAGCAGCAGGAAGTGCCGCACCTCGATTTGCTGAATCTGGAGTCACGATTGCGCTGCTTTTAATGGTGGTTATTGGCGGTCCTGTAACCCGATGGGGCGCCGTCTTAGGCGGAATTTTTTACTCCTTTGCCTCCACCAGAATGCAGGATTTAACCCAACAAGAATCATTTAAATCCATCCCAAAGTGGATTGGTGGACCAATTGCTGAGCCAGCACTATTACTCGGTTTGATATTCATCTTTATCGTGATGTTCTCACCAGGGGGCTTATCAGGTGCTTACTATCGACTTCGCTTGAAGGCGCTTTCTCGTAAATCCTCATGAATCAAAAACTCTGGGAGCCAACGTTAAATGGTGACTCGGCAATCGAAAAACTGCAAGGCGACCTAGGGTTTGTTGAATACTCACAATTACATTCATGGAGCATCACAAATCCGAATGCATTTTGGTCACGTGCATGGGATGACACTGAAATTAGTGGCACCAAGGGATCAAAGTTTTTCGTACCAGGTTCTGATTTCATATCTTCGGATTTTTTTGTTGATGCACGTTTGAATGTTGCTGAAAACTTATTATTAAAGGGAAACGATAGTGATGTTGCTATCGTTTCCCTTCTTGAAGATGGATCACGATCTGAAATCACTTGGTCAGATCTTCGAATCAAAGTTGCTGCAACTGCTGCTGCTATGCGCTCAGAAGGGGTGGAGGTTGGCGACCGTGTAGTTGCCTGGGTTCCTAATGTCACAGAATCAGTTATCTATTGTCTAGGAGCGCTTAGCGTTGGTGCTGTAGTTTCGACCGCCTCACCCGATTTTGCCCCACATGCAGTTGAGGATCGCTTTGGTCAAGTGGAGCCAAAGATTTTATTGGTAGCAGATGGATATCAGTACAACGGTAAGTACTTTGATTGCTCAGATAAGTCTGCAGAAATTCAAAAACTCTTACCAACTCTTAAGAAGACTGTTCGAGTGAGCCACTTTGATGAGTGGATTAAACCATTTATAGGTTCCCCAGCTAACTATGAACAATTGCCCTTTAATCACCCAGGTTTTGTCTTGTTCTCGTCAGGCACCACAGGCAAGCCAAAGTGCATTACGCATAGTGGCGCAGGTGTGATGCTAAAAGCCCAAGCCGAAATGTTGTATCAATTTAATATTGCAAAGGGCAACAAAGTCTTTTTCTTTACTACCTGTGGCTGGATGATGTGGAACTGGTTGATCATGGCACTTGGTCGAGGAGCCACAATAGTTTTATTTGATGGTGCTCCAATGGCTCCAACACCATCAATCCTCTTCGATATTGCACAGAACGAAGAATTGAATTTCTTTGGAGTGTCTGCAAAATTTATCGACTCGGCGAATAAAGAAGGATTGAAACCAGCAACAACCCATGATCTTTCGACTGTGAAAACAATTGGGTCAACCGGGTCCGTCTTATCACCGGAAAGCTTTGACTATGTCTACTCATCAATTAAATCTGATGTGCACCTTGCATCAATGTCAGGTGGAACTGATATTTGTGGTTGCTTCTTAGCAGGAGTTCCTACACAACCTGTTTATAGGGGAGAGCTTCAAGGACCTTGCCTTGGAATGGCGACAGATGTTTTTGATGCTCAAGGTAAAAGTGCAGCGATTGATGAAAAAGGTGAACTTGTGTGCACTGTTCCATTCCCATCCAAACCGATTGGATTCTGGAATGATGTAAATAACGAGAAGTACAAAGCTGCATACTTTGAAGGGTTTCCTGGAGTATGGACTCATGGAGATTTTGCTTCAAAGTCTGCAACTGGTGGCTTTACTTTATTTGGGCGCAGCGATGCTACATTGAATTCAAAGGGTGTGCGTATTGGAACGGCGGAGATTTATCGCGTAGTTGAAACATTCCCTCAAGTTCAAGAAGCTATGGCGGTTTCACAAGATTGGGAGAATGACACTCGCGTAATTTTGTTTGTTGTTGTAAAAGCTGGCCAAGAATTTAATGAAGCTGTCGAGAAGGAAATTAAGCTCGCATTACGTACCCAAGCCAGTCCACGTCATGTGCCAGATTTGATTGTCGTAGCCCCCGAACTTCCACGCACTAAATCAAATAAGTTAGTAGAACTTGCGGTAACTGATGTGATCAACGGCCGGGAAGTTCGAAATCGAGACGCTTTGGCCAACCCTGATTCATTGGATTGGTTCAAAGTACTGGTGCCTTAGGCTAAGCCAGTGATCACAATTTCAACTGCCGAGGACATGCATCAACTCGGCGTTAAACTTTCAGCCCATCTTCGGGCTGGTGATCTTGTTCTTGTAAACGGCCCATTAGGTGCTGGCAAAACAGTCTTGGCCCAAGGTGTTGGCGCAGGACTAGGGATTAAGGGGATTACATCTCCGACTTTTGTTATTTCACGAGTCCACAAAGCAGCCGTACCGTTTATTCATGTTGATGCATATCGTTTAGTTGATTCAGAAAACCCAAATCTTTATCTGGATGATTTAGATCTAGAAATCGCAGGATCAATTACTTTTATCGAATGGGGTGGAGCAGAGTCTGCCCGCCTTAGTGAAGATCGACTAGAGATCACCATTGATCGCAGCAATGAAGTGAGAAAAGTTGAAATAACTCCTGTCGGAACACGTTGGACAGGTTTTGCGCTATGAGCAAAGTATTGGCAATCGATACCTCAACCTCTCGCACTTCAGTTGCAATCATTGATGCAGGGATTGTTTTGTATAGTGGTTTTCGAGATGGTGCAACGGCGCATGGACCGTCACTGCCTGCACTCGTTCAAGAGGCGCTAGCAATAAGTGAGGTTGATGAGGTTGTTGTTGGAATGGGTCCAGGTCCATTTACAGGCCTAAGAGTTGGAATCGCCTTTGCGCAAAGCTTTGCCTTAGCCCGTGAGATTCCGGTCCGGGGCGTTTGTTCCCTAGATGCTATTGCTGCACAAATCAATGAAAAGGATTTCATCATTACAGTTGATGCGCGCCGCAAAGAGGTTTATTGGTCCCATTACACAGATGGAATTCGGATTGGAGATCCAGCGGTTAACTTTCCTGCTGATGTTTCAGGTGGGCCGATATATGCAGATCTCTTTCCTGACATGCAAGCACTTGTTAAGTTGCCAGGAAATATTACTGAGCCGATTTATCTGCGAAGACCAGATGCAGTAGCAACGGCGGATCGGCTTTTAAAATGACGTTAGGGATCACCTACCGCCAGGCAAATACTTTTGATCTGCCTGTCTTTGTCTCTTTAGATAAAGAGTTGTTTCCATATTCACCGTGGTCCGCATCCCAATACAAAGAAGAGTTTTCTAGCCCAACTCGATACTTTGTTGTGGCGCTTGATGCAACTGAAAACATTGTTGGTTATGCAGGGGTATTTGCACCAGGGGCAGCCGAAGCAGACATTCTGACTGTGGGAGTCGTGCCTGAATACCGCGGAAAAGGTATAGCTAAAGCACTTATGGCTTTGATTACCGAATGGGCCAATGCACAGGGATCAACGGCGATGATGCTGGAAGTTAAGACCGATAACAGTGATGCAATAGGTCTCTATGAATCATTGGGGTATTCCAGACTCAATGTGCGTAAGGATTACTTTGGTCCAGGCCTTGATGCACAAGTAATGCGATTGGAGCTTTCATGAGCGAACCAATAGTTTTAGGAATTGAAACTTCTTGTGATGAGACCGCAGTCGGAATTGTTCGTGGCCGCACATTATTGGCCAATGTGATTGCATCTAGCGTTGAAGAGCATGCACGCTTCGGTGGAGTCGTTCCTGAAATTGCTAGCCGTGCTCACCTTGAAGCCATGATTTCAACATTGCACCAAGCACTCAAAGACTCCAAGCTATCTTTAAAAGATATTGACGCGGTTGCGGTCACTGGTGGTCCGGGATTAGTTGGCGCACTTCTAGTTGGTGTGGGATCTGCAGCAGGCCTTGCACTTGGTTTGAACAAACCTATTTATGCCGTTAACCATTTAGCTGCCCACGTTAGTGTTGATTCGTTAACACACAACAATCCCTTGGACCCAACTATTGCTTTGCTTGTAAGTGGTGGACACTCATCGCTGTTGCAAGTAGATGACATAACCGGTTCCATTACAAAACTTGGCGAGACCATGGATGATGCTGCAGGTGAAGCGTTCGATAAAATTGCTCGGGTTATGAAGTTAGGTTTTCCGGGTGGACCTGCAATTGATAAGTTGTCACATGAGGGAAGCACAACTGCCATAGATTTCCCACGTGGTTTAACTACATCTAATGACTGGCAAACTCGACCATTTGACTTTTCATTTTCAGGACTTAAAACGGCAGTTGCTAGATATTTAGAGGCCACGCCAAACTATGCAAAAGCCGATGTTGCCGCATCGTTTCAAGAAGCAATCGTTGATGTTCTGCTCCTAAAAGCTGTTGCCGCCTGCAAAAAGACAGGGATTAATTCTTTGGTTATTGCAGGAGGGGTTGCGGCTAACTCAAGGCTTCGAGCTGTTGCCCAAGAACGGTGCGACAAGGCAGGTATTGCGCTGCGGATCCCCAGCCCAGGTTTGTGCACCGATAACGGGGCAATGGTCGCTGCCCTGGCCTCGCTTATGGTTTCAGCGGGTCGTACGCCCAGCCCAGTGGCCTTTGACGCTGATTCCAGCCTGCCTGTGACCACGCTAAAACTTTAATTCTTGAATTGGGCCTCTAGATCCTCAATTTGCCGTGTGAGTTGGGCACGCCTAGAGTTTGCGTTAGCACTCACGGCCCGAGTCTGCTAATTCGAGCCGCACGAGGAAACCAAAAGGTAAAACCTAGAAGGAGTCACACCATGGCAGTAAAGCCACTAGAAGATCGCATCGTTATCAAGACAAACGAGGCTGAAACAACAACAGCATCAGGTCTTGTTATCCCAGATACCGCAAAAGAGAAGCCACAGGAAGGCACAGTTATTGCAGTTGGCCCAGGTCGCTTTGATGATGGTGTTCGCGTTCCTATGGATGTCAAAGTTGGCGATGTAGTTCTTTATAGCAAGT
>Ga0209191_1002966_pt1 | contig 10261 bp, 9 predicted proteins | sample S_130626_EF_Meta_FD_187320 | JGI IMG/M metagenome (GOLD analysis project Ga0209191, IMG submission 187320) | Freshwater microbial communities from Lake Simoncouche, Canada to study carbon cycling - S_130626_EF_MetaG (SPAdes) (version 2) | ecosystem: Environmental > Aquatic > Freshwater > Lake ... | reverse complement strand
TCAGCTGATCTACCAGTACTTTATTGACGAAGTCTTCGGGTGTCATCGCGGCAAACTCTTTTGTAAATTTAATGACCGCTACTTGATCAGCATTATGGATCTTCAATAATTCAATCTTGTCACTCAAAATTGTCAGCAAAGTAGGGGTGCGCTCAGGTGCGAAGATAGATACTGGATGCGGATCAAAGGTCAGGGCGATGATCTTCTCATCCCCTGCTAGCGCTTTGGCACGGTTCAGAATTTGCTGGTGGCCTTTGTGGACCCCATCAAAGTTTCCGATAACGACGATGCTCATATTTGTATTATCTCAGAATCACTGCGCTGCCGCGAATACAGCGATCGGCTTTGCCTTGCCATCAACATTTTGCAAGAGCGCTATCAGTTCATTTGCTGCAGAGATGCCAGCGTAAATTTGATTGTCGGAGTTAGCCGACAAGGTTCTGCCAAAGGAAAGTTCTAACTTTTCATCTAGCGCAATCTCGCGTACCGGAAAGGTTGCTCGAGCCACATCTGCTAAATCAAGGGTTGAAAACTCACCACTCTTGAGCTGCTGCAAAGTTACCGCTCGATCTAAACCAAATCCAGCAACTCTTGATCTTCGTAAGGAGTTCAGGTGCCCACCTACACCGAGCGCTGTACCGCAATCACGCGCAATTGCACGAATAAATGTGCCAGCAGAGCAGGTCACTTCAATATCAACTTCAATCTTGTCTGCGCTTTGGCGAATAGCTAAAACATCTAACTGCGAAATTGTGACCTCGCGTTCAGGTAAAACAACATCTTCGCCAGATCGAACTCGATCATAAGCGCGTTCTCCATCAATCTTTACCGCAGAAACAGAGCTTGGACGTTGCATGATTGTTCCACGCATCTTCGCAAGTTCTGCATGAATCTGTTGATCAGTTACCGCTGAAGTATCAGCGGTACTAATTACCTCGCCCTCAACATCATCAGTGACGGTAGCTGCACCCAACACAACAGTTGCTTGATATGTTTTATCACCATCAGTTATGTACTGCAGTAATCGAGTGCCGTTATTAAATCCCAGCACCAAGATTCCAGTCGCCATTGGATCAAGGGTTCCGGCATGGCCAACTTTGCGCGTATTTAATGCTCTGCGGCCAATTGCAACAACATCATGGCTTGTCATTCCCGGCTCTTTATCTACAACCAGAAAACCGTGTTGCATCACAATTAATCTTCGATTACACGAGGTGCTTTGTAAGGATCTTCTCCCCCTGCATACTGAGCGTTCTTTCGAAGCTCAGCAACCTGTGCATCTTGCTCATGAACCTTTTCTAGCAATGAATCAAGAGCTAATGCACTTTCAGGTAATCCATCCTCAAAGAATTCAATACTTGGAGTAATGCGAAGTCCAAGTTCGCGACCAAGTGCAGAACGGATCGTTCCCTTGGCGCTCTCGAGAGCCGCCGCTGTTGCAGCGCGCTCATCGAGGCCACCAAGAACTGTGTAAAAGACCGATGCTTGTTGAAGATCACCAGTAACGCGAGCGTCAGTAACTGTTACAAAACCAAGACGTGGATCTTTGATCTTTGTCTCAAGCAAATTTGCAACTACTACCTTGATGCGGTCAGCGACCTTCAGAGTGCGATGTGATTGACCCATTGCTTATGCTCGCTTTTTCTCGCGCATCTCGAAACACTGAACGATGTCGCCTTGCGCGATCTCCTTCATGTTTCCAAGGCCAATACCGCACTCGAATCCTTCACGGACCTCGGTGGCATCATCCTTAAAGCGCTTCAATGAATCAATAGTGAGGTTATCGACTAAGACTGTTCCGTTACGCAAGATACGTGCCTTTGCGTTACGACGGATGATTCCATCCTTAACAACAGATCCTGCGATATTTCCAGCCTTAGAAGATTTGAAGATCTCGCGAACTTCAGCGTTACCGATGATCGCCTCTTCGTACTCAGGCTTCAACAGACCCTTGAGAGACATTTCAATCTCTTCAATTGCGTTGTAGATAACTGAGTAGAAACGAACTTCAACGCCCTCTTGATCAGCATAGATTGCAGTTTGTGGTTCTGGCTTTACGTTAAAGCCGATCACAACTGCAGTTGATGCAGATGCCAAGGTGATATCGCTCTTGGTGATTGCACCAACGCCGCGGTGAATAACGCGAAGATCAACTTCAGCGCCAACATCTAGCTGCATCAATGCATCTTCTAGCGCTTCCACAGAACCAGATACGTCACCCTTAAGAATAAGGTTGAGAGTAGAGATCTTGGATTGCTCCATGAAGTCTTCAAGTGAAACCTTCTTGCGAGCCTTAGCAAGCTGTGCGTTACGTTCTGCAGCCTGACGCTTTTCAGCGATCTGACGTGCAGTTCGGTCTTCATCAGCTACTAGGAATGTATCTCCTGCACTTGGCACAGATGTAAATCCAAGTACCTGTACTGGACGAGATGGGCCAGCGGTTTCAACATTGTCACCATTCTCATCAAGCATCGCACGAACACGACCGAAGGCGCTGCCTGCAACAATTGCATCGCCGATCTTCAGCGTTCCGCGCTGTACAAGAACAGTTGCAACAGGACCACGACCACGATCAAGGTGAGCTTCAATAGCAACACCACGAGCATCATCGTTGGCAACTGCGCGCAGATCAATTGCAGCATCTGCTGTTAGCAGGATTGAATCGATCAGCTGATCAATTCCCAAGCCAGATTTTGCAGAAACATTTACGAAGATTGTGTCTCCACCGTACTCCTCAGCGATCAAGTTGTACTCAGTTAACTGCTGGCGCACCTTGTCTGGGTTAGCGCCTTCCTTATCAACCTTGTTAACAGCAACAACAATTGGAACATCTGCAGCTTGTGCATGGTTTAGCGCTTCAATTGTCTGAGGCATGATTCCATCATCGGCGGCAACAACAAGTACTGCGATATCAGTTACCTTGGCACCACGTGCACGCATTGCGGTAAATGCCTCGTGACCTGGTGTATCGATAAAGGTAATCGCACGGTTTGTGCCATCGTGATCATGGTGAATTTGGTAAGCGCCAATGTGCTGGGTAATTCCGCCCGCTTCACCCTTCATGACCTCAGATTTACGGATCGCATCAAGAAGTGATGTCTTACCGTGGTCAACGTGACCCATAACAGTTACTACTGGTGGACGTGCTACCAAAGTATCTGGATCAAGATCGGTTAACTCACCTGCAAGATCGATATCGAAATCAGACAGCAATTCACGATCTTCATCTTCTGGGCTAACAATTTCAATGCTGTAGCCAAGCTGAACACCAAGAATTTCAAAGGTATCTGCATCTACAGATTGTGTAGCTGTCACCATCTCACCTAAGTGGAATAGCGCTGCTACCAATGCTGCTGGATCTGCACCAATCTTTTCTGCGAAATCTGCAAGTGATGCACCACGACGCATGCGAATTGGAGTCTTTCCATCGCCGTGAGGAACAACCGCTCCACCCAATTGTGGAGCTTGCATATTGTCGAATTCATCGCGTAACGCCTTGCGTGACTTTTGCTTACGTCCTGACTTCTTACTTGCATTCTTTCCAAATGCTCCACCTGCGCCACCGCGTTGTGGTGGACGACCACCACCTGGACGCTGTGGTCCGCCAGTTGTTCCACCTGCACCAGGTGTATTTGATTTGTAAGGAGATGAGGATGGTGCCGATCCACCTGGACGCGGAGTAAATCCTGCGCCACTTGCTGGACGTGGTGCACCTGGACGTGCTGCAAATCCTGGACGAACAGAACCTGGACGTGATCCAGCCATTCCTGGTCGTGGTGCACCAGTTCCTTGTGGACCTTGAGGACGTTGTGGTGGACGAGGAACCGCTCCACCTGTTGAAAATGGATTGTTTCCAGGACGAGGTGGGCGCGGAACCGCTCCACCTGTTGAAAATGGATTGTTTCCAGGACGAGGTGCTGCAGGAGTTGGTGCTGTTGGTGTCGCGCCATTTTCTACCGCGCGCTCTGCCGCTTCATTCTTTGCAGCTTCTTCCTTGTTTGCTTGCGCCTTTGCTTGCTCAAGCTTTAACGCTTCAATATCGACGCCGAGTTCTGCGGCAAGTTCAGCTGCTTGTTCAGCGCTAACCTCACCCTTTGGCTTTGCAGCAGCCTTCTTCGCTGCAGCCTTCTTAACTGGCTTTTTCTCCTCGACCGGTTTTGCATCGGGATACATTTCAATCAACTTACGGACAACTGGTGCCTCTACTGTTGATGATGCTGAGCGAACAAACTCGCCCATTTCTTGGAGTTTTGCAAGAACAACCTTGCTCTCCATACCGAGTTGTTTTGCCAACTCATGTACGCGGACCTTTGACACATTTCTCCTGTCTTGGCCCGCATTTCTCAAATGCAAGCCTTAGTTGAACGACCTCATAGTTCTAACGAGCTCATTTGAGTTTCATAACTTTCTTATCCATTCGTTTGTTTTTAGTACTTCATCTTTATTAATTCAATTTAGCTTTCAAGAAATTTCAGAAGTTCCGATACATCGACCGCTTCATCGTGCGCCTTATCTACTTTAAAGGCGAAACGAAAAGCGTTCCGAGCTATCGCAACTTCTGCACACTTCTTGTGAAGCCAAGCGCCCCGACCTGGAGCACCGCCTTTGATATCTGGAATTACCTTCCCATCAATCAAAACCACTCGAATTAATGCTGCTGGCTGATCCTTCTTTCGGCAGTTGATACAACTACGTACCGGAAACTTCCCATCCAACTGGCTCATGGTATCCAACTAAGCCTTACTTCTCATAATGCTGCGTCTGTGGGTGCGGGAAGAACGGTGTCTGGATGGATATCGATGCGCCATCCCGTTAAGCGTGCGGCTAAACGAGCATTTTGCCCATCTTTTCCAATCGCTAAAGAAAGTTGGTAATCGGGGACGGTCACCTTTGCACTTCGTGTTGAAAGATCCGTGATCTCCACTTTGCTCACCTTTGCAGGAGCTAACGCTGCAGCAACAAACTCAGCTGGGTCTTCAGACCAATCAACGATGTCGATCTTTTCCCCATGAAGCTCATCCATTACCGCTCGTGCGCGTGATCCCATAGGTCCAATCAATGATCCCTTTGGACTAACACCTGCGCGATGAGTCTTAACCGCAAGTTTTGTGCGGTGTCCAGCTTCTCGTGCAACCGCCATAATTTCTACGATGCGATCTCCAATTTCAGGAACTTCAAATGCAAATAGTTGCTTCACAAGTGCCGGGTGAGAACGAGACAACATAATTTCTGGTCCCTTGAGGCCTTGCTTTACTTCGACAACAAAACATTTGATGCGATCTCCATGGTTATAAACCTCGCCCGGAACCTGCTCTTGTGGCGGAATTCTGCCTTCAACACGTCCAAGGTTGACGTTAATCATCTTTGGATCGCGACCCTGCTGAACTACTCCAGAAATCACATCACCCACTGAAGCGGTGAACTCTCCCACGATTTCGGCATCATTTGTCTCACGCATCTTCATCTTGATGATCTGACGCGCAGTAGAGGTTGCTACTCTTGAAAAACCATCAGGTGAATCAAGCTCTTCGCTGATGCGAGTTCCATCTTCGCCAAAGATTGGCACCAAAATCTGAATTTCGCCGGTTTCGCGATCAAGGTGTGCACGCGCATGACGCTTTGCAGTTTCAGTTTGGTTGTAAGCCCCAAGTACAGCGATTTCAATCGCATAAATGAGATCTTCTAGTGGAATATCTTTTTCAGTGGTAAGTGCGCTTAACGCAGACATCTCTACATGCATTAGATCTCATCCTTACGATTAAATTCGATCTCTACATTTGCACGTTTGATATCTGAAAAGTTCACTTCATGTGTTTTCATGCGCCCCTTGATATTTTCGATCAAGATTGCGCGGTTTTCATCAAATTCAGTTAGTCGACCTGAAACCTCTGTTTCATCATTGAGAAGAACTTTGACGATACGGGTTAAATTTTTGGTCCAGTGGCGCGGCAAGGTGAGTGGTCGTTCAATTCCTGGAGATGTAACTTCAAGAGTAAAAGCTTCGGTAAGAAGTGGAGAATCATCCAGCAAGGCTGAAATTTCTCGGCTAACAACGGTTACTTCATCCAAACTTAAAGGCTTGAGACCATCCACCATGCAGGTAACTATGCGGTGATTGCCAGGATTACTTGTGAAAACATCCTCTAGAAAGAAGCCTGCTTCTTCTACAGCAGGGCGGATTAAATCGGCGATTGATTCTTTAAGGGCCATCTATCTCTTCTTTCTATTAAGTTGTGAGGAAATTGTAACGCGTGTGATTAGAAGGTTGCAATTCCTACCTTGATAATCAAAGCAATGGTCACAATTAAGAAGACTTTACGCACCAAAGTTGATCCGCCCTTAATTGCAAGACGAGAGCCAATTACCGCTCCAGTTATGTTGGCGGTTCCCATGATGATTCCGATCTGCCAAATCACCGCCCCGTGAATTCCAAATACAAGAATCGCACCAACATTTGTGGCTACATTTACAACCTTTGCGATTGCAGAGGCTGTTATGAAGGCGTATCCAAGGGATGCAACAAGGATTAACATTAAAAATGAGCCGGTACCCGGTCCAAAAATCCCATCATAAAAACCAATCACCGCTCCAGCCAGTGCTGCGATTTGAACACGTCTGCCAGATTGAAATTTAAGATTTTCAAACTTTCCTAAATCCGGTTTAAACCAGGTATAAATCGCAACGACAATGAGCAATACCAAGACCATAGGTCGCATACTGCTTGTAGGAATCTTTGAAGCCAGAACCGCTCCACCAGCAGATCCTAAAAATGCCGGAACCCCCATTGCTATAAGAATTTTGGGATCTGGCTTTATCTGTTTGCGATACAACGCTGCTGCTGTTGTAGTTCCAAAAACAGCAGATAACTTATTGGTTCCTAATACTTCGGCGGTCTCAGATTTAGGTAAACCAATGAGCAACGCTGGAAGCTGAATCAATCCCCCGCCACCGGCGATTGAATCCACAAAACCTGCGAAGAAGGAGGCAGCGAGTAAAAAGAGTCCGGTTGCTAAAGAGATATCGTGAAACACGATTATTTCAGCAGATCTGCGATCGCAGCAACTGCTTGTGTTAGTGCAACTTCTTTCTTGTCACCACTCTTGCGTACGCGAACTTCTACATTTCCTTCAGCAAGTGCTTTACCGACCACAACAATTATTGGATTTCCAATGAGCTCTGCATCCTTGAACTTAACGCCAGGACTTGCATCGCGACGATCATCAAGCATTACTGAAATGCCCTGAGCTTCTAGATCAGCGCCTAACTTGAGCGCTGTTTCAAAGAGAAGATCATCCTTACCCGCTGCAACGATGTGAACCTTTGCTGGGGCAAGCTCTGCTGGCCAGTTAAGTCCGATTTCATCATGAGTTTGCTCAGCAATTGCAGCAACCGCACGCGTAACTCCAATTCCATATGAACCCATTGTGACAATCTGGGACTTTCCGTTGTGATCTAAAACTGTCAGATTTAGAGCTTCTGCATACTTGCGACCAAGTTGGAAGATATGTCCAATCTCAATTGCACGATCAATAACTACAGGAGTTGCACACTCTGGACATGCATCGCCTGCACGCACTTCAGCTGCTTCAACATATGCATCAGGTGTGAAATCACGACCATTAACTACATTTCGCGCGTGACGATCCTTTTCATTTGCACCCGTTACCCACGAAGAACCAGGTGCGATGCGAGGATCTGCATAAACAGTAATTCCAGATTTCTTTGCATCTTGTGGCCCGATGTAACCCTTTACAAGTCCCGGGAACTTTGCAAAATCTGCATCTTCAAAGGTTCGAAGCTCGTGAATACCACCAAGGTTTTCCTGGAAGCGCTTCAAATCAACTTCGCGATCTCCTGGAACTAAAACTGAAACAGCTTTGTTATCGGCCATCAGCATCACATTTTTTAATGTTTGAGCGCCTGTGTACCCCCCACCAAACTTTTCATTAAGTAGTTCGACCAAGGTATCGATTGTTGGAGTGTTTGGAGAATCAAAGGACTCAAGGGCTGGAATAGCAGATGAATCTTGCACATCTACCTTTGTCACCATTGCTTCAACATTTGCAGCAAAGCCACACTTTGGACACAAAACATAGGTGTCTTCGCCCGTTGCACATGGCGCCAAGAACTCTTCAGATTTAGATCCGCCCATCGCACCTGATACCGCTTTAACGATGTTGTACTTCATTCCTAAGCGATCAAAGGTTTTTACATATGCATCACGATGTTTTTGGTATGAAACTTCAAGACCTGCATCATCGATATCAAATGAGTATGAGTCCTTCATGACAAACTCGCGTCCACGAATAATTCCGCTGCGCGGACGTGCTTCATCACGGAACTTTGTCTGAATCTGATAAATGCTCAGTGGCAGATCTTTGTACGATGAGTACTCGCCCTTAACCATTAGTGTAAACATCTCTTCGTGGGTAGGGCCTAAAAGGTAATCTCCACCTTTGCGATCTTGAAGACGAAATAGTGAAGGGCCGTACTCTTCCCAACGGTTGGTCGTTTCATACGCTTCGCGCGGAAGTAATGCAGGAAAATTAACCTCTTGAAAACCAGCGTTATCCATCTCTTCACGAATAACTCGTTCAACATTTCGAAGGGTTATTACGCCAAGCGGAAGCCATGAGTAAATACCTGCGGCTATTCGGCGCACATACCCTGCTCGAACTAATAACTTATGGCTTGCAACCTCAGCATCTGCTGGATCATCGCGAAGAGTACGCAAAAAGAGCGTAGACATTTTCAACATGTCGCAACCCTATCGAACATCAACTGAAGGTTGCCCTGAAGCAACTCCGGCGGCTTCCATTTCTTCTGCCAAACGCATAGCTTCTTCGATAAGTGTTTCAACAATTTGTGCTTCAGGGACGGTTTTAATGACCTCACCCTTAACAAAGATCTGTCCCTTGCCATTGCCTGATGCAACACCAAGATCTGCTTCACGAGCCTCGCCCGGACCATTAACAACGCAACCCATTACAGCCACGCGCAATGGAACAGTCATGCCTTGCAATCCCGCTTGCACCTTTTCAGCCAATGTATAGACATCAACTTGTGCGCGACCACACGATGGGCATGAAACGATTTCAAGTTTACGTTGACGCAGATTCAACGACTCCAAAATTGAAATTCCAACCTTGACCTCTTCAACAGGAGGGGCCGATAGTGAAACACGAATCGTGTCGCCGATTCCTTCGGCTAACAAAATTCCAAAAGCTGTTGCAGATTTAATTGTTCCTTGGAACAGTGGACCAGCCTCAGTTACGCCAAGGTGCAATGGGTAATCACACTTTGCCGCCAAGATGCGATATGCGTTCACCATTGTTACCGGATCATGATGCTTAACAGAGATTTTAATGTCGGAAAAACCGTGCTCCTCAAATAGCGATGCTTCCCATAATGCAGACTCTGCGAGTGCTTCAGGTGTTGCCTTTCCATACTTCTTCAACAGGCGCGGATCTAGTGATCCCGCGTTAACACCAATGCGAATTGGAATACCTGCATCTCCCGCAGCCTTTGCAACCTCTTTAACCTTGTCATCAAATTGTTTGATGTTTCCTGGGTTAACTCGAACCGCCGCACATCCAGCATCGATCGCTGCAAAGATGTACTTGGGCTGGAAGTGAATATCTGCAATAACGGGGATCTGAGACTTCTTAGCGATCTGTGCCAGTGCATCAGCATCATCTTGGCTAGGAACAGCAACGCGAACAATCTGGCACCCAGATGCTGTTAACTCTGCGATCTGCTGCAGCGTCGCATTCACATCTGCTGTCAGCGTTGTACACATCGATTGCACGGAAACTGGTGAATCACTTCCGACCCCCACAGCTCCAACTTTGAGCTGCTTTGTCTTGCGACGTGGGTGCAGAGTTGGTGGAGGTGCGCTTGGAATTCCTAGATCAACCATGGCTTTATTCTGCCTTACTCAGGCAAAATCCGCCGAATTAGAGGCAAATCGCTTTTTTAAAGATTTAGGGTGACTGGATTGATGACATCTGCAACAAGAAGCAGCAATGTCAGACAAGCAAGGATGACGAAAACCACCATTGTTACCGGGGTTAAGACCGTCACATCAATAGCTGCCGGACGTGGTCGACGGCGAAGCCGGGCAAAGAGTGCGCGAACTTCATCTGCGATCGCAACCGCCATATGGCCACCATCTAAAGGCAGGATTGGCAAGAGATTAAAGATTCCAACAAATATGTTCAAGCTTGCAACGATTAAAATAAAGGTGGCAAGGCGTTCAGGG
>Ga0209191_1002964_pt1 | contig 10272 bp, 10 predicted proteins | sample S_130626_EF_Meta_FD_187320 | JGI IMG/M metagenome (GOLD analysis project Ga0209191, IMG submission 187320) | Freshwater microbial communities from Lake Simoncouche, Canada to study carbon cycling - S_130626_EF_MetaG (SPAdes) (version 2) | ecosystem: Environmental > Aquatic > Freshwater > Lake ... | reverse complement strand
GTACACTTTAATTCCTAAAACCGGAGAAATTGCGTAGAGTGGCCGAGCGTATACTTGAATCACAACCAGATTGGTTCGGATTAAATTTTATGATTATGCCCGGTCAGGGCGAGACTTGTCTAAAGTATATAGAAGCACTTAAAGATTTACCCAACTTTAAAACACACACCAAATTACATTTTGACATGTTACGAATAAAGAATACAGGCAATTATGAACTTTATTCTAATCGAGATAAAGAGCTAATAAATATTCTTCAATCAGGTAACTATTAATGAACAAACAAGACTTATTAGAATCAAAATCATTTTGCATCATGCCTTGGGTACATTTGGCAACTGAGCCAAATGGCGAGGTGAAAATCTGTTGCTTATCATCTAAACGATTGGCAGACAACACGCATACACGTTTTAACTTGGGCAAGAATGAAATCATAGAAATTTATGATAGTTCTGAAATAAAGAAAGTTCGAGGCAAGATGATGTCTGGAGAGCGGATATCCGAGTGCCAGCATTGCTGGAATGAAGAAGATAGCGGTGGTGTTTCACAGCGTCAAAGCATGACCAAGCAATGGCTTAAAGAATATCCCGAACTGTTAGAATACATTGAACAAGGTGTAAAAAATTCCTATCAAGTTGATAGCACACCCATGTATTACGATTTTAGGTTTGGAAATTTATGTAATTTAAAATGCAGAAGCTGTGGATCGTTGAACAGCACACAAATTAATAAAGAATACAAAGAACTCAAACAACAATATCCTAACACTGTGTTTTTCTTTGATTCAGGCGAAAAATATGAAGCATTGAATGATTGGTATAACACTGATCAATTTAAAAATAACATATACAATAACCTTGATAAAATCAAAAAGATTTATATCACAGGTGGCGAACCCACGTTGATCGAAGAGAATTATAAAATACTCAACAAGCTGGTAGAAACTGATCAAGCTAAGGATGTTGTCATTATGTTTAATACCAACATGACTAATCTTAGAGATGATTTTTATGAACTTATCGTCAAATTCAAACGTGTAGAAATGTGTATTTCTATTGAAGGGTACGGTGAGATGCAAGAGTATTTGCGTTTTCCAGCCAACTGGTCTCAGATTGATAAGAATATAAAACGGCTGGCTACGTTGCCGCAACATATTTCTATCTTTGCTGTGCCAGTAATACAAAATGTCAACTTGGAAACCATAACAGACTTTTTCAAATACATTGAACACATCAATAATGATTACGGATTCTATCGAATAAGGCTGTTGCCTATCATGCTGGACAGCCCAGCACATCTTGATTTAGAAATCCTGCCCACTGATTATAAATTAAAATGCTTGGAATCAATTGAAACATACTTGTCTAATGCAAAATATTTCATGCAGGATGAGCATTTTGTGGGCAGATTAAATCATTTAAAAACAAAATGTCAAACAGAAAAATACAATGCTAGAGTTTTAAAACAATTTAAAGAATTTACTGAAATTTTAGATAAAAACAGAGAACAAGATTTAAATAAAATTAACCCTTCACTAAAAAAGATACTCGACAATGTCAAATAATACTTGGTGCATTTATCCGTTTGTTCACTTGGCTACTTTTACTGATGGTAGCTTGACACCGTGCTGTGTGGCAAAATCGTATCCCACATTGAATCTCAACAATATCACAGTTGCAGAAGCATGGAATCACACAGAAATTAAAAAAGTAAGACAGCAGATGATTGTTGGAGAGCATGTTACAAATTGTACGAATTGCTATAATTCTGAAAAACACGGCATTGACAGTCACAGGACTGCTAGTAACAGAATGTTTCAAAAGGAATACGGTCTTACACAAACACAATTTGTATCAGACGAATTGGATATTTCTAATTTAATAACGCTGGACTTGAGACTTGGAAATACTTGTAATTTAAAATGTGTTATGTGCAGGCCTAGTGAAAGCCACAAATGGTTTGATGACATTGTGGAATTAAAGAAACACAAGTTACCTGCAATAGTTTCTCAAGATATTAATTACAAATCAAATTATAATAGAGACGATTATAATTGGATTAACAAAGATGTCTTTTGGAACAATATAGACACTATACTGCCAAATATTAAAGAATTTATCTTTGGTGGCGGTGAGCCGTTTATGCTTAAAGAAGTAAAAATATTGTTACAAAAAGCAATAGATTTAGATGTGGCTCAACACATGACTATTAGATTTCACACCAACGGAACACATTTAACAAGCAAAGATTACGAGCTATTAAAACATTTCAAAAGAATTCAACTTATGTTCAGTGTAGACGGTGTAGATGAAATAAACTATTTTCTACGTTACCCGGCCAACTGGTCAACCGTGGTTAACACAATTAACGAAAATGAAAATTACGGAGCAAATATTGAATCATTTATCTTATGCAGTTTAACCGGAGTAAGTGCATTCTATTTGGACAGACTGTACGACTTTGTTCATGCACAACAATGGAAAAAGTTGCCGGTTGCTAATATCATATTAGGCAGAGTTCATGCTCCTGTGTATCTAAATCCTCAAGCATTGGATAGTCGCCGTAAAGAAATTGTTACACAACGGATTAATCGCCTGTGCAAAGATTATTTGTCTGCTAGTAAAACATTGCAGGAAAACTTAAACTGGATACAAGGTAATACAGATAGCGCAACTATAGACGACATGACAGCTTATATTAATAGTTTGTTTGACGTTCGTACAGACATGGATATAAATATTTTAAAGGAATTCTTAAATGGGTAATATTGTGTTGTGGTATGACACGGTCGATAATGGTGTTTTAAAAAACAATCTTCAACAAGACGGCTATGTTTTTAGCAATATTAGTGCAATACTACCTGCGTTGCTTGTAAAGAATAAAATAGATTTTATTATTGCTACAACGGTATACGGATCGGAATATTTTTATAAAAAATATAGTAATTTAAAAAGTTTCTATCCTATTGAAATTGGACATTACAATTCTCGAGAAAATACAGATATATTTCCTATTGATAAATTCTGGTTTTTTAAAAAAATCAACGAAAATGTTGAAATATTAATCTGGTATCCAAATGAAGGATGGCTGTTTACTCGCAACAACGAAACAATGAACCGCCTAATTAATTTAATACATACAAAGTATCCGTTAAATCCAATACGATTTATATTTGGAGATTTTCATAGACCCGATAATATTCCTTCTTATGTAAATTATAAATGTTTTAAGAACTTTTTTTGGTACGATACTGTGACTAGAATATCGCAGGTGCCACTAGTAAGTAACAAAGACAGTAAATATGATTTTATTACACTTAACAGACGTCTACGTATATCCAGATATATGGTGTTTACTGATTTAAAAAATAGTGGTATGCTTGAAAAAGCATTTTATACTAATATGATGATAACAGAATACGCTCCACCGACACTGTATGATCAATTTAACACATTTAAAAAACTGTATACGGTTAAAGAAGATGACTCATTCTGCACACAGTTTGACGCTGATATATTTTCTAATGTTGACAGCTTGAAATCTACAAATAAACAATCACCGGTCCGTGTTAACCTGCCAGAACTTGATTTAACTAATTGCTCATATTTAGAGTTGGTGAATGAAACATTTTTTGACAGCACACATAACTTGTTTATAACGGAAAAAACATACAGATCCATAGCAATGGGACACATATTTTTAATATGCGGACAGCAGGGCACGTTAGCACACTTAAAACATTGGGGATTTCAAACATTTGATGACTTATTTGATGAAAGTTATGACCAATATACTTCTTTTTCTCAACGATGGGCGATAATTAAGAAAAATTTACAACTGTGGATAAGCATGTCCGATGTAGAGAAAAAATCATACTACATGAAGAGTTTTGATAAATTAGTACATAACCAGAATTTGTTATACAATCGAAATTTCAAAACAGAAATACAAGAGTTGTTCAAGGATTAATAAAATGAGTGATATTGTGTTGTGGTATGATTGCATCGAAAATGGCACCGTCAAAAATAATTTAAGATTCGACTCTGAAATGTCTATAGCCAATTCGACAGTTAGGCTTCCTGATTTTCTTATAAGAAATAAAGTAGATTTTGACATGTCCACAACTGCATATGCCTCGGAATATTTTTATAAAAAATATAGTAATTTAAAAAGTTTCTATCCTATTGAGTTTAGTTATTATAATAAAGCCAAAGACAAAACGGAAAATTTACCTATAACAGATCACTGGTTCTTCAAAAAAGATTTTATAGGTGATATTGAAATCTTAATTTGGTATCCTATTGAAGCGTTCGAACTCACTAGAAATGACCCGATAAACAAAATATTTGATTTAATACACTCTCGTTTTCCTGAAATTAAAATAAGATTTATTTTTGGAAACTTTACTAGACCTAAACATGTTCCTTCTTATGTAAATTATAAATGTTTTAAGAACTTTTTTTGGTACGATACTGTAACTAAATTACGGATACCTACAAGGTTGGATCGTAACAAAGACAGTAAATATGATTTTATTACATTAAATAAAAGATATCGAGAGTTCAGATACATGGTATTTAATGATCTAAAAAATAGCGGTATGTTGTCTAATGCAAAGTACACTAACATTTTTGACGTGATCACAGTTATGCCAGACCCAGTTCTGAGAGAAAAGTTTGTTTTAGATAGAAACAAAATGATTCTTAAATTCAACACAATTGTAGAAGATTCGGAATTTATAGAAGCAATACAAACAAATGACTATTTTGAAGAATTATATAAACATACTTCCAATGTATGGACAATTAAACATATACCCAATAATATCAAATTACCAGAACTTGATTTAACTAATTGTTCATATTTGGAAGTTGTAAATGAAACAGTTTTTGACAGTGTTAGTGGTTTGTTTATAACGGAGAAAACATTTCGTGCTATAGCAATGGGACACATATTTTTAATATGCGGGCAACCTGGATTACTAGAACATTTGAAACAGGAAGGATTTCAAACTTTTGACGACTTATTTGACGAAAGTTATGATAGTATTCGTTCCTTTTCGCAGAGATGGGCGATAATTAAGAAAAATTTACAACTATGGATTAGCATGTCAGAGATAGAAAAAAAATCATACTACATGAAAAGTTTTGATAAATTAGTACATAATCAAAATTTATTATACAACAGAGATTTCAAAACAGAGATAGCGTCACTATTTGGAGATTGACTATGATTTTTACGCTACTAAAAGATAACGTTACTACAGGTACTTTTACGGTACAGGCCAACGATACTGAAACTGCTAACACATTTATGTCTGCAATGAAACAAACTAACGGTACAAGTACTACAGTGAGCCATGGATTTAATCGCAGTAAGGTCGATGTTATCAATGACTTTTTGAGATTGACACAAATTGTTACTGCTATCAATAATAGTAGTTATGATCGTAAAATAGAAGTTGATTTGTCAAGTAATTTTTCCTTACAAAAATTATTTGATTTGCATGAACACTTTGAGGATTTAGGACATAGACACCGCTCAGGAGATACCACACTGTCAATGTCTGCTTATGAAGAGATAATAAACTTGGGTTGTGAAATGAACGGATTAATACACAAATTAGAGAGTGGCATAAACAGTGGATATTTTTTCCAAGCATTGTTTCAGAAACCCAATATTATTAGAATTCCACTTACTGAATCTGTTATAAAAGAAGCAGTTAACGATTACAAACAAGATTATATGTATGTTGGCTACGGCGAGACTGGTAAAAATATGGCCCATGTGTATCAAATAAATGATGTCGACGTGTTACGCAGAAAGCTGGTTCAACCACAGCGATATATTTTAACAGAGTTTTTTGTTGAATTAGAAAATAAGTCGTTTGATTACGGGGCATATATACAGTGGTGCAAAGACAACAAAGCACAAGAAGAATACGGATACGATTACACCAATCCTATCTGGTACGCAAAGTGGGAAATAGGAAAAATTGTCGAACGGTCATGGAAGAGAATCGACGATTTCCCAGAATACAACACCATTACGTGGACAGAATAAGTTCACAGGAGAAATATATGTTATTTGAAGTGAAATTAAATTATGATTTTGCGCCGTTATTGGCCGCAGATTACACAACACATGAAGGCAGTTGTATCAAACATCAAGTACATGAGTTGACAGATATTCATGAAGCATACGGCGGATTCCCCAAAAGCTACTGCTTGGCCAACACCAAGATACACCAGCTATGGTGGACTGCTGACCAAATAGATTATGTTGAGTTGGGCAAGCAACTTGGAATGGAGGTTGTATCTGTAAGCACAATTATGCAAGAACCCGGCTGTGTGGTTCCATTGCATAGGGATACATTTTATCAGATCAAGACCAAACACCCGGATAGAACAGATCTCAAAGTCAGAGCAAACATTTATATGCAGGATTATAAACTTGGCCACTTGATTCAATATCAAACAGGCGAAGAGTACAAAACAAGTGTTGATTGGAAAGCAGGCCAGGGATTCTTATGGGATGCAGGGCCGTTGCATCTAAGTGCCAATGCTGGAATGGAAAACAAATACACTATGCAAGTTTCAGGATTCCTGTTGTAATCATGCAAATTTCTATACCTATACTTTTGTATTTAGACTAGGCACCACAACAATCGTGTTATAGAAATTGCATCTGGGAGTTTAGTTTAGCGGATACAGATATACCAGACTTTGTGTCAAATTTAGAAGATTTTCATCATATCAATGAAAAAATTATGCCAAACATTCTTCTAGAAGAATGTTTCAAAGAGAATCAAAATGGTTAGAAACTTACAACATGATGTAATATGTCAAAATTAACTATAGTACTAGTCACTGGCGGATTTGATCCATTGCATAGCGGCCACATTTCGTACTTTAATACTGCTAGAGAATTGGGCGACAAACTGATTGTAGGGTTAAACAGCGACGACTGGCTAACACGTAAGAAAGGCAAGTCATTTATGCCTTGGAGTGAACGTGCAACTATTGTGTCAGCATTGCATTCTGTTGATAGGGTTATCAACTTCAACGATAACGATAACACCGCAATCGATGCTATAAGAAAAACTAAAGAACTATTTCCTAATCATAATATTATTTTTGCCAACGGCGGAGATAGAACAAAAGACAATGTTCCTGAAATGGTGTTTGATGATGTTGAGTTTGTGTTTGGTGTGGGCGGGGCTAACAAGGCAAACTCATCGTCCTGGATTTTGGAAGAATGGAAAAGCCCCAAAACTATTCGTCCATGGGGATATTATAGAGTCTTGCACGAAGTAAAAGGTACCAAAGTTAAAGAACTCACCGTTAATCCTGGACAATCGTTGAGTATGCAACGTCATAACAATCGAGCAGAATATTGGCATGTTACTAGCGGCAAGGCTGTGGTATGTTCCACAATGCCAAACGGTTATGGGTTGCCTGCAATTACATTAGAAACGCATAGCGATTACAAAATACCCAAAAGTGAGTGGCATCAATTGACCAATCCGTTTGAGGTTCCATGCAAATTGATTGAAATACAGTTTGGTTTGACTTGTGATGAATCGGATATTGAGCGAAAATAACAGTTGACATTGTAGCCAAACAGTGTTATAATACATGTATTGTTAAACAAACAGGAGCAGAAATGGCTACAGTAGCAGGCGTTAAAATTAAACCCAAAGCAAAAAAAGAAAAGATCACCAGTGTGAGTATTCGCCAAAATGCGAAAAAAGATCACAGCCCTGTTTGGACAGATCAAGAAGCAATGAGTGCTACACAATTCTTGCGTCACTGGCACATTGCAATGGAATACTACCGTTTGGAATTCAGCGGAAAAGATTTGAAGCCTGCTGTATTAAAGTGGATGGCCACGGTTGGTTGCACCAAAGAAGACATTGCGGCCTATAAAAAGACTAAAGATAACCGTACCAATGTCACCATGGGTGCTATTGCAAGTTGCTTGCTACGTGGCATGCCAGATATTCGTGAAGATTTTAACGAAGGTCGTAGCACAGCACAATGGTTGCTGAAATCAATCAATGCTGTGATTGCAGAAGGCAAAAACGACATTGACGATGAAGCAGTTGTTGAAGTAAAAAGTACAGTAGTCCAACCCACTATTCAAGAACGTGTTCGTGATAGTGCAATGGGTATGACTGAAGAAATTGAAGATGCTATCGAAGGCTTTCAAACTGACCCTGAAAACTTTGATCCAAAAGCATTTAAGATGCTGAACTTGCTGAAAGGCAAAGAAGTTAAGGCGGCACATGCACGTATTATCAAGGCATTCTATGCTAAGGATCTAGCTGAACTGGAAGAACTTGCCAGCGGCAAAGGTGACGAGCAATTGAAAGAAGGCTACAGCCATCGCAGTAAAAAGCAAATTAAGAATTTGATTGCTTTCTATCAAGAAATTATGATGGCTTGCGATATGCTTGCTCAAGAAGCCAAAGTTAATCGTGCCCCACGTAAAACTAAAGCAGTCAGCAAGGACAAACTGGTTGCTAAACTCAAATATATGAAAACTAACGAGCCACTAAAACTAGTGAGTGTCAACCCTGTTGACATCATCGGAGCAGGCGAATTGTGGATCTTTAACACTAAGACCCGTAAGTTAGGCAAGTACGTTGCCGCAGAATTTAATACGTTGAACGTTAAGGGTACTACAATTACCAACTTTGACGAGTTTAAGAGTATTCAAAAGACTATTCGCAAGCCCGAGGAAAAGCTCAAAGAGTTTAAAGCCGCTAATAAAGTTGCCTTGCGCAAGTTCTTAGACGATGTAAATGCTACGGATACTAAACTAAACGGCCGTATTAACGAAGATACCATCTTGCTTAAGGTAGCATAATTTGGTAGTTTATTGATGGAGTCTCTGATAAATATTAGATAAAGAGACTCCATCATGACAACACAACAATTAACCGTACGAAACGACAGATTATGGGCAGATAGCAACTTAGATTTGTCTGCTGATCATGTTTACAAAATTGATAATACTCCTATATTATCAGCTAACGAACTCGGTGTTACTGTTACTAAAAGTAATTTAAGAGAAATTGGCACCCTTAAAAGTTTAGAAGTATCAGGTACAACAACCCTAGCAGAATTTGCACATTTTAACAGTACAAATGGACGCTTAGGACTTGGAACAATAGATGCCAATGCCAGCATCAGTATTTTAGACAATGACGTTGAAATTGCTATTGGCAGTCCAGAGCCAGGTATTGCACATTTTGGAACTTATTCTACTAGCGATGTTGCTATTATTTCCGACAATATTCCACGCATACTTGTAAAAAGCAATGGTGAAGTAATTATTGGCAGTGAAGCAGGAAAAGCTGGCGTGTTACGAGTGCATGGTTCGCTGTACGTTGACAATTTTGTTTCAGATACACGTATTGAACGTAACAGCCCATTAGAATTTAAAGCCAACAGAGATGGCAGCATTTACGGATTAGGGTTAGTTTGGTCCGCAGATCGCATTACTCGCCAGCTGATTATGCGTGACGGTCCTGATAGATTATGGGCCAGTACATCAATTGATATTGACGAGCATCAGTCATATCATATAAATGGTAGATCTGTATTAAGTGCAACTGATTTAGGCACTAGCGTTGTCAACAGTAATTTAATTACAGTTGGCCCATTGCAATCATTAATAGTTACAGGCGATGCTGAAATACAAGGCAATTTAAATGCTAGTTTGAGTAACGCTAGTTTAAAATCCGTGTTTATCAACAACGGCATTGAAAGTTTATCAGTGACTGCACATGGTGTTAACAGCAACAAACATCATAAAATTTCCGTTAACGAAGAAGATGTGTTCTACGGAAGTAATGACGAAATAATTATTGGTAATCCAAACTTTGGCCGTAGGTCAGTTAAGATATTTGGTCCAATTGCTACTACTTCAGATTTAACAGTTGATGGCGCAGTTACTCTAAACAATAAAAAGTTTACCAAAGGCGACCATACTCCAACCGAAGGCCAGTTCAGCAAAGGCGATATTCAATGGAATGAAAATCCAGTTGAAAGCGGGTACGTTGGGTGGGTATGTATTGTATCTGGTACTCCTGGCCAATGGTTACCATTTGGTGCAATTGCTCGCCAATAACATTGACCTTATCTAAATAAACCTATATAATTATTAAAGTGGACTTAGGCATTCATCCCACTTAAAATATTCTGCATGCCATTGCTTATTCAAGGAGAATACAATGGCAAATTTACAACCGGTAGTATACAAGTA
>Ga0209191_1002955_pt1 | contig 10292 bp, 11 predicted proteins | sample S_130626_EF_Meta_FD_187320 | JGI IMG/M metagenome (GOLD analysis project Ga0209191, IMG submission 187320) | Freshwater microbial communities from Lake Simoncouche, Canada to study carbon cycling - S_130626_EF_MetaG (SPAdes) (version 2) | ecosystem: Environmental > Aquatic > Freshwater > Lake ... | reverse complement strand
CTAATCAGACCAACGGCCTGGCCTTCAACCGCGAAGTTCGGTTGGCGCCGGTCTACTAAAATATTTTTGAAGTCTGGGTTTTCCGCTTGTAATTCAATCACCATGCCATCTGCAGTTTTCTTTTGGTTCCAGCGTTTGACAGTAACTTCATCATCTAAGCGTGCAACGACAATATCGCCGTTACGTACTTCAGAAGTTTTTCTTACAGCCAAGTAGTCACCGTCCAAAATACCTGCATCACGCATACTCATGCCAACCACCTTTAATAAGTAATCAGCGCCCTTGCTAAATAAACTGGGATCAATCGGCACTTGTTTTTCAATATGCTCAACCGCCATGATGGGGGAGCCTGCAGCAACGCGACCAATGAGTGGTAGCGTGAGTTGCTGAAGCGCGCCAGAAGGTAAAGACATCTGACGATACTGATTAGGATTCTGGGTTTGATTAAATCGTTGAGGAATCCGAATGCCGCGGGAGGTTCCCGGTGTTAGCTCGATGTATCCTTTTTTTGCTAAGGCGCGTAAGTGTTCTTCAGCAGCATTGGCAGATGCAAAGCCTAGTTGCGTTGCAATTTCTGCGCGAGTCGGTGGTGAACCACTTTCCGCGATCGCTTTGCTAATTAACTCCAAAATCTCACTCTGACGTGAGGTGAGTTTGGGGAGGGCAGTCAGCTCCTCCGGAAAATCGACTGTATTTATGTCCATACTGGGATTGTATACAGCACTATTTGATTATTCAAGTGATTTTGAGGCGGATAATGTAGGAATGAGCTCAATTCCCAGCATCCCTGAAAATACACCGCATATTTTGGTCCTGGGTATGGGTGGCACTATTGCTGGCCTTGCCCCCAATCCTGAAGAAGCACCCCTCCAATACCAAGCGGGCCAAGTAGGAGTAGATGCGCTAGTCAGTCACATTCAATCGGCAATCCCAGAGGGGGTCAAGCTGGTTTCACGACAGCTGGCCAACATCAATAGTCGAAATCTATCGGATGCCCACCTCACATTACTGGGCCAGTCAGTAAGAGAGGCGCTAGTAGATGATGCGGTGAAGGGAATTGTGATTACTCATGGCACCGATACGATTGAAGAAACAGGTTTATTTCTGCAGGTAATCTGTGGAAAGTTAGCTCATACTCAGGCTAAGAGGGTTATTTTGACTGGAGCCATGCTCCCAAGCAATGCACCCGGAGCAGACGGACCCTCCAATCTATTGGATGCCCTTCGCTGGGCCTCCACCTCTATCGAGAACTGCCCCGGCGGCATCTATGCCGTCATAGATGGGCGCGGATGTATGGCAATGGACTTAGCTAAACGCCACGCCACAGCCCTGAATGCCCCGCTTCAGAATTCACCATCAAGCTCAGTGGGTTTGATTAATCCTTCTTGGCTTTCGGGTGTTAAGGCGGTTCAGCTTGCCTGGAATGAAGATTTACCGATTCCTCATGGGGATGAATGGCCTTGGGTTGAGATTCTGACCAGTCATGCAGGTGCGCGCCCTGAAACAGTAGCCCAGTGGCTCAAAAGCGACATACAGGGTCTCGTAGTTGCTGGATCTGGGCAGGGAGGCTTTCATGATGCTTGGGCGGAGCCTTTAAAAAAGGCAATGGCTCAAGGTATTGCTCTAGTTAGAACTACCAGAACGGGTGCTGGCACTACTTTGCCCAATATCCCCGAGTTAGATACACCTGGATGCCGAGCTTCAGGCGCGCTTTCAGCTCCACGGGCAAGAATTGCACTCCAATTAGCCCTGAACGCTGCCAAGCAGTCAAATTTAGCTGGTAAACCCCTGACTTGGCAGGATTTTTTTGCTAGAATAGCGGACTTACCTGAGATTCGGTAAGGACTTAAAAAGCAGTAAAAGTGTTGTAAGAAGTACCTACAATTTGTTACTTACTACCTTGTCACACTGGCGCTAACTTCAAAAACCATCGGAAGTTAGCAAGACGCCCAGGTGACTTCATCCTTAAGGAGTGTTAGATGCGTCATTATGAAATCGTTTTTATCGTCCATCCGGACCAGAGCGAGCAAGTGCCCGCGATGATTGATCGCTACAAAGCAACATTAGCAGCTGCTGGCGGCAAAATTCATCGCATGGAAGATTGGGGTCGTCGTCAGATGGCTTACATGATCGACAAGCTTGCTAAAGCCCACTACGTTTGCATGAACATTGAGTGCGACCAGAAAACTCTGGACGAGCTCGAGCATGCGTTCAAATTTAACGATGCTGTTTTGCGTCACCTCATCATCAAGACAAAGAAAGCTGAAACTGAGCCTTCTATCATGATGAAAGAAGTGCAACGTGAAGAAGCGCGCAAATCAGCCCAAACCGAAGCTCCTGTAGCAGCGGTCTAAGTTAAAAATTTGAAGAGGAATACACAGACTAGAAAACGTATCAGAGTGACGGAGCGGCGTTGAATCATTTCACCCTAACTGCATTCTTGGTATCTAAAGACGCAATTCGATTTACACCAGCAGGAATACCCGTGATGCATTGCCAGCTAGAACATAGCGGCGAAGTAAGCGAAGTAGGAAAAGCCAGGAAAATTCAGATGAGTGTTGAAGCCATTGCAATTGGTCCAATACAAAAGGGCTTAGAGCAAATGGATTTAGGAGCCGAGGCAGTATTTGAAGGATTTTTAGCACCCAAAACTTTACGTAATCAAAGACTGGTTTTCCATATCACCCATATTCAATTGAAAAATTAAAGAGGAAATCATCATGGCGTTTGGAAAGAAACCCGATTTCAAAAAGAAACCCGCTCAGAACCCATTGTTCAAGCGTAAGCGTTATTGCCGTTTCACTGTTGCTGGCGTAGAACAGATCGACTACAAAGATGTAGATACATTGAAGGACTTTATTGGCGAGAACGCCAAGATCACTCCTGCACGTTTGACAGGTACTAAAGCAAAATATCAGCGTCAGTTAGACACTGCTATTAAGCGTGCCCGTTATTTGGCTTTATTGCCATTCTCTGATCAACATAAGAAATAATTGGGAGCCCTCAATGCAAATCATTCTTTTAGAAAAAGTAATAAACCTGGGCAACCTTGGTGATATCGTTCGCGTTAAAGACGGTTACGCTCGTAATTTCCTAATCCCACAACGTAAAGCTCGTCGTGCAACTGAGACAGCTATTGCTGACTTTGCAGTACGTCGTGCTGAGTTGGAAAAATTGGCTGCTGAGAAATTGGCTGTTGCACAAGCAGTTGGTTCAAAGCTCAAAGACTTGGTTCTCGAAATCGGTCAAAAAGCAGGTGTTGATGGTCGCTTATTTGGTTCTGTGACCAATCATGACATCGCTGATGCTTTGAAAGTCAAAGGCTTTGCGATTGAAAAAGCTTCAGTACGTATGCCTACTGGGCCATTAAAGATGGTTGGTGATCACCCTGTAGCGGTAGCTGTTCATACCGATGTAGTGGCTGACATCACTATTCGTGTAGTTGGCGAGCAAGCGTAAGTTTTAGACCTTCGGTTTTTAATTAATCGCTAGCCTCATGGCTGAATCCCGTTCACGCACCCTGATGCCAAATTCTGGCACGATGGGCTCTGGGGATGCAGTCGTGCAGGCCTTAAAAGTACCGCCGCATTCTGTAGAAGCCGAGCAATCTTTGCTCGGCGGTCTACTGATTGATAACGCAGCCTGGGATCGCCTAGGTGGTGTATTAACTGATAAAGATTTCTATCGCCCTGAACATGCTCTGATCTACAAGGTCATCCAGCGTTTGGTTGGCGACAATCATCCCGCTGATGTCATTACTGTTCATGAGGCTGTAAAGTCCGAACAGGGTGGTGATTTAGTCGGTATTGATTACCTAAATTCATTAGCGCAAAGTACCCCGAGTGCAGCAAACATTAAAGGCTATGCCGATATTGTTCGTGATCGCAGTATTTTGCGTCGTTTAATTGAGGTATCTGACAACATTGTGAACTCTGCATTTGTTCCGGAAGGTCGTTCAGTCAGAACGCTATTGGACGAAGCAGAGTCCCGTATTTTACAAATCGGTGAAGAGGGTAGTCGCAAAGCTGATTACCTTGAGATTGAGCCATTACTCAAAACCGTTGTTGCTCGCATTGATGAACTCTATAACCGCCAAGGTGGAAGTGACATCACCGGTATTGCTACCGGCTTCATTGATTTAGATAAGCAAACCAGCGGTCTGCAAAAAGGCGACTTAGTCATAATTGCCGGAAGACCGTCAATGGGAAAAACCGCGATGGCTTTAAATATTGCGGAAAACGTTGCTTTAGCAGAAGGATTACCGGTCGTTATATTCTCAATGGAGATGTCTGGTGAGCAATTGGCATCGCGTTTATTGGGTTCGGTAGGGCGCGTTGATCAAAGTCGTATGCGTACCGGAAAGTTGCAGGACGATGAGTGGCCACGTGTTACAGATGCGATCGCCCGCTTAAGTAATACCCAGATTTTGATTGATGAGACTGGTGCTTTATCCAGTTTAGAATTACGCGCACGTGCTCGTCGTATCGCTCGTAACTTTGGCGGAACACTTGGCCTAGTTGTAATTGATTACCTGCAGTTGATGAGTGGCTCTGGTTCTGAGAACCGTGCAACAGAAATTTCTGAGATTTCAAGATCACTCAAGTCTCTTGCAAAAGAATTGCAGTGCCCTGTAGTGGCTCTATCCCAGTTAAATCGAGGTCTTGAGCAACGACCTAATAAGCGCCCAATTATGTCCGACCTACGTGAGTCAGGTGCGATCGAGCAAGATGCCGATTTAATTATCTTTATCTATCGTGATGAGGTCTATCACCCGGATACAACAACTGATAAAGGCATGGCAGAGATCATTATCGGCAAGCAGCGTAACGGTCCGATTGGTACTGTGCGCTTAAGCTGGCAGGGTCCATATACCAAGTTTGATAACTTGGCGATGGGGTCAGTTGGTTACTCCTCAGGCGGATACGAACCTTTCTAATTGAAGTCAAAAGCAGTAACAAGTAAGCTTTAATTAATAAGAAGTTGTTAGAAATAAAAAAGCCTCGCGATTAAAAAACGGCGAGGCTTTTTTTAGTTTGAAAAAGTGATTTACTTGCCGCCTTCACATTTCTTAATAGAGGCCTCTTTTGCAGCGCCATAAAGTGGCTTACCATCTTTACTCACGGCTTTTGCCTCGCAGCCAGAATTTGCCGCTGCACCCATACATTTCTTAATAGAGGCATCTTTTGCGGCGCCATAAAGTGGCTTGCCTTCTTTACTTACGGCTTTTGCTTCACAAGCAGCCTGATCTGCATAGGCAGGTATGGGTAATGCAAAACTGAAGACTAGGCTTAAAGCGAGAATGATTTTCTTCATGCGAGTTACTCCCAAGTGAATAATCTATAGAACCCATTGTTCTATATTGGAATGTAACCAAGATTAGGTGTTTTGTGAATCTAGTATTAGCGCTATGGGCTACAGAGCCAATATTTAAGGACTTAATCTCCTAGCTTCAGTAAACCTCGCCGCCCAGTAGGGCGTGGTGATGTACTCTAAACGAACAGTACCACCTGCGCTCGGCGCATGCACAAATCTTCCCTGCCCTACATAGATCCCCGCATGAGAATACTTTTCGCCAGTGGTATTGAAAAATACGAGGTCCCCTGGTGCTGGCGCTTGATTTTCAACACTCTGACCTTTGGAGCTCATTTCTTGAATGGTGCGAGGCAGTTTGATATTTGCGGATTTGCTGTAAACATAGACAATCAATCCGCTGCAATCAAATCCTCCCTTGGGATTATTACCCCCATAGCGATAGGGCACCCCTACTAAACCCACAGCTGCAATAGAGATATCCTCAGTACCAACACTCGTGTCTTGTTTGAATTGGGCAACTTTAGCTGCATTATTTTTTGAGCCAAAACTAGCACAACCTGAGAGCGAGAGAAAGATATAAATAAAAATGCCGCACCCTACAAGAGTGCGGCATGAGAGGGCTTTCTTAGAGTGCGTCAGCAGCATGATCTGCAAGACGTGAACGCTCCCCTCGAGCCAGCGTTACATGCCCACCATGACGCCAGCCTTTGAAGCGATCCACTACATAGGTAAGGCCTGATGAACCCTCAGTTAAGTAAGGCGTATCAATCTGGGCGATATTGCCCAAGCAGATAATCTTAGTTCCTGGCCCAGCACGAGTTACCAGGGTCTTCATTTGCTTAGGTGTTAAGTTTTGCGCCTCATCAATGATGACAAATTTACTCACAAATGTTCTACCGCGCATAAAGTTCATACTCTTCACTTTGATACGTGAACGAATGAGTTCTTGAGTAGCAGCGCGACCCCATTCGCCTGCATTGTCTTCGTTACGATGGAGCACTTCTAGGTTGTCATCAAATGCACCCATCCAAGGCTGCATCTTTTCTTCTTCAGTACCTGGGAGGAAGCCAATGTCTTCGCCGACGGGTACGGTTGCGCGAGTAATGATGATCTCGTTATAGCGTTTGCTATCGAGTACTTGCTCAAGGCCAGCAGCCAAGGCCAGCAAGGTTTTGCCAGTACCAGCTTGACCTAGCAATGTAATGAAGTCCACATCCGGGTTCATGAGTAGATTAAGAGCAAAGTTCTGCTCACGATTGCGTGCAGTCACACTCCATACATTATTTTTCTGATGAGAAAAGTCTCTCAAGGTTTGGAGGAGAGCGGTCTTACCGTTGATCTCTTTTACTTGAGCATAGAACGGAGTTGAGCCATCCGGATTTTCTTGATAGACAAACTGATTGACTAACATACTTGGTACTGATGGACCTGTGACGCGATAAAACATCGTGCCAGATTTACCATCAGCCCAGCTCTCCATACTCTTGCCATGCTTTGGCCAGAAGTCTGCTGGCAGGGCCATGACGCCGGAGTACATCAAGTCACGATCTTCTAATACTTGATCGTTGAAGTAGTCTTCCGCAGGCAGACCTAAGGCGCGAGCCTTAATGCGCATATTGATATCTTTCGATACCAAGACTACTTCCTGACCTTTGCGAGTCTTCTGCAGCTCACTCACAACAGCCAAAATTAGGTTATCCCCTTTACCTTCAGGTAGACCCTCTGGCAAGGATTCAGTTGTTAGCTTAGTCTGGAAAAAGAGTCGGCCGGATACATCTTGATTGCCTAATTTATTGAGCGGAATACCATCATCTAAGGTGCCGCTCGTGCCAGCTACCAATTGATCAAGGGATCGACTTACAGTACGGGCATTGCGCGCTACTTCAGTCATGCCTTTTTTATGATTATCTAACTCCTCAAGCGTTGTCATCGGGAGGAAGAGATCGTGCTCAGAGAAGCGGAATAGGGAGCTTGGATCGTGCATCAGCACATTGGTGTCCAAGACGAATAGGCTTGGAGGTCCAGTACGAATAATCCGTTTTGGTTTCTCTGGGACGATAGCTATTTTATTCTGGCTTCGCTCATGAGGGGTGCCCACTGGACGACGATCCCCCTTGATCTTTTCAAGTGCAAGCTCAGCATCGGAGAGATCTTCCTCTGTGTCGCTAGCCCAATTGGTTGCATGGCTTTCCATCACAACAGGCTTTGCTGGAGCAGGACGTTTCTTTAAATCAGGAGTGTCCTTGGCGCTAATTTTTACTTGGCCAGCAATTTGAGTTGGGATTGGGGGTAATGGCATGCAGACTCTCCTAAAAGAAAAAACCGTCGAGCTGATTGCCAAGACGGTCTATTACAAAGCTGGGTGATGTATGGGATGTAAAAAGGAGGGGGTTGTTTACCGAGCCTCTTGTTAGATATTCAGGCTGATGAGTCAAACGGATTGTCAGACTTTCCCGTCGTTTACGGTGCATATGACTTCACTTTACCCCAAATTGGGAGCTTTGCAAGTCCCCTGGATTAAATTAATTGAAAAATTATTTAATAGCTTGGGCTGCTTGTAATACCTCTGTCACATGTCCCGGAACCTTAAGGCCGCGCCACTCTTTTACAAGCTTGCCTGAGGAGTCAAAGAGGAAGGTGCTCCGTTCTACACCGCGAACTTGTTTGCCATACATATTCTTCATCTTCATGACGCCAAATAGCTGGCAGAGCATTTCTTCAGTATCCGCAACGAGCTCAAATGGTAGGTCCAGTTTGCTTCGGAAATTATCGTGAGACTTCAGGCTATCCCTAGATACACCAACTATCAGGGTATTGGCTTTAGTAAAGGCATCAATATGGTCGCGAAATTCGCCTGACTCAGCGGTGCATCCCGGAGTCATATCTTTTGGATAGAAGTAAATCACCAGCTTTTTGCCCTTAGCAGAGTCTGGAGTAAAGGTTAATCCCGATGTTGCCGGAATTGAACACTGAGGCATTGGCTTACCAATTTCTACTGTCATGTCGGTCTCACTTATTTAGTTTTATAGTTTACTTAAACGGCTTGCAAAATCAGTTCGCCACTTCGGTTGGGGATTTCACCCCAAGTCACTGGCTGTGTCGCTATTTTATCGAGTTGTTTGGTGGCTTCCCAAGATTGGTGAAGCGTGCCCATGGTAACTAAGTCGTGACCTTGGTTCAGCCAACCCGCTAGCAGTTGCTCAAAAGCAGGGAGTAGCTTTTGACCTTCTAACTCCGCATGCAGAGTAAACACCTGGTCATTTGGATTGCTTTGGGTAATTTCGAGGAGTTTTTTCACTGCGCCAAATTCATCAGCATCATCTATGCCAATTAGTTCATCAAAAGTGGGTAAGGTGGTTGGGTATTGCACATGTTTTGCTTTGCCAGAGGGTAGCGCAAAACGGTAGGGCATGAGGTTGGGTTGCGACCTCCCATCTGAAGAGTATTTAATACCCCATTGATCGAGTTGCTCAAAAGCGGATTCATTCATTTGCCAACCGGCAGCACCGTAGGTAACTGGTGGATGCCCAAAGATTTCCACAAAGCGATTCCAGCTTTTTTGCATTTGCGCTTTAGTCCACTGAGTATCTCGATTACGTACCGCATCTTGCCAGGCCACATGGTCCCAAGTATGAATCCCTGTCTCGTGACCAGCAGCATCAATTGCCCGCATTTCAGTAGCAGCTTGCTTGCCAATATCAGGACCAGGCAGGAGCACGCCATAGAGCAGAGTCTTAATACCGTAGTGCTCAAGGACTGAGGTACGACTTACTTTTTTCAGAAAGCCAGGTCGAAATACTCGCTTGAGTGCCCAACCAGTATGGTCAGGACCCAAGCTAAACAGAAAGGTAGCCTTTAGACCAAAGCGTTCAAGAGTGCGCGCTAGATTAGGTACGCCTTCTTTGGTGCCACGTAAGGTATCTACATCTACCTTGAGAGCAATCTTAGCCATGAACCCTTAAATTGACTTTCACTTATTCGTTATCAACCAAATGACGTGCTTTTTCTACGTCAAGGCGATAGGCTTCAAAGATATTCTTGAGCGCATCGCTCATATTGGTCGTTGGCTTCCAACCTAATTCACTCATTGTGTTATCAATAGCAGGCACGCGATTTTGAACATCTTGGTAACCTTCGCCGTAGTAAGCGCCTGAAGTCGTCTCTACGATCTTCACTTGATTGGCCGTCTTAGCGTACTCCGAAATGCTACGAGCGATTTCTAACATCTGATTGGCGAGTTCGCGCACAGAGTGATTATTCTTTGGATTACCGATGTTATAGATCTTGCCATTAGCAATACCATCTTTGTTGGCAATGATGCGCACTAAGGCATCGATACCATCATCAACATAAGTAAAGGCGCGTTTCTGTGCACCACCATCCACAAGATTAATCGGCTCACCGCGAACAATATGGCCTAAGAACTGAGTCACTACGCGGGAAGAGCCTTCTTTTGGTGTGTAGATACTATCCAGACCTGGGCCAATCCAGTTAAATGGACGGAACAGGGTAAAGCGCAAGCCTTCCATGCCATAACCCCAGATCACGCGATCCATTAATTGTTTGGAGCAAGCGTAGATCCAACGTGGCTTATTGATCGGACCATAAACCATCGTAGATTGAGCGGGATCAAACTCAGCGTCTTCACACATTCCATACACTTCAGAGGTAGATGGAAATACCAAATGCTTTTTGTATTTAACGGCAGAGCGCACGATGGGTAAATTCGCTTCGAAGTCGAGCTCAAATACTTTTAATGGCTGCTGAACATAGGTAGCTGGAGTAGCAATAGCGACTAAAGGCAGGATGACATCGCACTTACGGATGTGGTATTCAACCCATTCTTTGTTGATGGTGATATCACCTTCAAAGAAGTGCATACGGGGATGGTTGACTAAGTCACCTAGGCGGTCATTTTGCATATCCATGCCATAGACATCCCAATCGGTTGTTTCTAGGATGAGCTTGGAAAGGTGATG
>Ga0209191_1002953_pt1 | contig 10297 bp, 9 predicted proteins | sample S_130626_EF_Meta_FD_187320 | JGI IMG/M metagenome (GOLD analysis project Ga0209191, IMG submission 187320) | Freshwater microbial communities from Lake Simoncouche, Canada to study carbon cycling - S_130626_EF_MetaG (SPAdes) (version 2) | ecosystem: Environmental > Aquatic > Freshwater > Lake ... | reverse complement strand
ATTTCTGCTTCGATATCAATACCTTGTTGAGCTTGCGCATCTTGAGCGGCTTCGAAAGTCCAACGAGCTGATAGCTTGCGTGACTTGGCTTCGACTGGTGCCTTCAAGATTTGAATGCTCATGCGCTTACCTGGTGTACCTTCCATAGCCGCTGTTGTCTGCGCCTTTGGATATGATGCATCATTGTTACCTGAATAGGCTTGAGCAATTTTGAATGGGCTCAATGCTTCTTCACCAGCTGTAACGTCAGAGCCATTGTCTGCGTAACGAACACGTAGAGTATGGATTTGACCAACTGGGCCAGTCATTGGTTGTACGCCAACGATTTCGTTAGCAATGACTGTAGGCATAACACGACGAATCACTGGTAGGATTACGCGGTTAAGTGTTGCAACGTTACCTGCAGATGTAGCACCTGCTGTTGCACTTTCAATTAGGTGACGGCGTGTATTTTCCAAGCATGTTTGCATGGAGGCACGACGGTTCCCTTGTAACCCTTCTAATAGGGCTTCTTTGGTTTCTGACCATCTTTCGTTCAGAAGTTGTGACATCATTTTCTCCTTAATTTTACTTTGCTAGACCCGCTAACTTGCGGATGTCTACAATGTTGTCAAAGCCTACCTCAGGCTGATTTTTTACCTCACGATCGCCAGTAACAGTAGTTTGTGTCTTGCTTTCGGCAATAACTTGCTTTTGTTTACGACTTTCGCCTTCCATTACTGCGGGTAGGTATTTGTCGAATGAATTAGCTAATTTTCCAGTCTGTACAGACTCTAACAATTCGCTCATTACACCCTTCTTCTCAGCACTTAAAGGTGCTAATAGTTCGCTCATTACTTTTGCACGTTCCATTAAATCTTTCGTAACGCGGATTTCGCGATCCTTGGATTCTGCAATGGCCTGTACTTTAGCAACGGCTTCCTGTGCTTCGGCAATTTCTTGTTCTTTCTTATCTACGATCTTTAACAATCTACTTGTTTCAGACTTTTCGTTAAGGTACGAATGTTGAAATTCCTGTGCAAATGCTTCAAAAATACGGCGACCAAAATTGCTTGTACGAGCAGATTCGATATCTTCTTTCAACTGATGTAACTCAGTTGTTAGTTGACGACTAACTGTCTCTTTAACAAGATCGGCACTACGCTTGATGAATTCTTTCTTGACTTCTGCAAACTTGCTCTTGGCTTCGCGGACAAGTTTAACTTTCGCTTCAACTATATCTTTCTTGTCTTGTGCAAATTCTGAAATCTCTTTGGCCAATGCGTTGATAACGAATTGTTCCATCTTTTGGAAATTCTCGCTGACCTTTGTACGGTCGTTTTGAAATTCCACAAGTTCTTTGGCTAACTGAGTCATAACAAAAGATTCCATTGTTTTGGAATCAGCTGTCATTTTGCGCTTGTACTCGGCTTTGGTTTCTGCCAATGCTTTGCGATCTTGCGCAAACTCACCTAGCTCTGCGGCTAAGCGTTCGCTTACTAATTTGTCGATTGACTCTACTAACACACCTTTATCGTGTGTATAGCGTTGGGCAAACTCTTCTCTTAGTTGGGCGGTTACTTGGTCGCGATTCTCTTGAATCTTAGTGTTGAAGGCAGATTCTAGATCAGTACGAATTTCTTCGCTAATCACTCCGCTCTCTACTAACTGTTTGAATGCGTCCATTTATTTCTCCTTAGGCTTTAAGGCCACTGATAATACTCAACATCACCTGTTGGAGATGCTTCTGTGCCCTAGGATCTTCTTTCACTTCTTTAGCTACCTGTAATGCACGATATCCACCACGAGCGTTCATGATATGCTCATAAACGGGTGTTGGGTACGCACCAGGTGCGCTTGGTTGAGCAACTATATCAACTGTGATAATCTCAAACTCGGACACGTTGCCAGAACGATCGTCAACGTTGCCGCTGCCTCTCGAACTAACACCTAGTTTTACTCCGCTTTCAAGCATGACACGAATTAGTTGTCCCATTGGAGTTGGTAAAATTTTCATTTTGCCATATCCGTTCGGACCTTCCATCCACATTTGAGTGATCATATGGGATACACGGTCTAAATTTACTTTAAGGTCATCTGGATGATCAACTTCTCCAAGAACACTATAACCATTCTGAATTTGATCGTTGAGAGTCTTTACAGCGATTTCGATTTCCTTGACTGGATAAACCCGCTGGTTTTGATTGCGAATACCGCCTTGGATAGCAATGCCTTTTAGGTAAAGGCTCTTGCCGTCTTTGTCGTCGCTCTCTACGACCGCATTAGCTTGGTCAAAGCTAAGGTGTTCTCGTAAAAATTGCATCCTAGTAGTCACCTACTTATTAACCTTGTTTGTGGTCAACAACTGACTTAGGGCTACCAACTGATGTTTGACCAGCTTTGTCGCCTGTACCAGATCCTACTGGACCTGCTGTCTTGTTGTTACCTGGATAACCAGCACCTTGCTTGGTTACTGTTTTGATACCAGACTTAACACCGTCAACGTTGTGTGTATTTGGGCTTGTAAACTTGCCTTTGATACCACCAACTAGACCTTCGCCGCCTTTGATATTTGAATCACTTGCAGTTTTGCCTTGAGTAATGTTATGTGCGCTCACGTTGCCGCCACTAGGACGGTTCTTTGGGTTAGCATTAATCGGACCAGATTTGCCGTCGCCAGCTTCTGTATTGCTTGGCTTAGCTACTGTTTCGCGATATTCGCGTGTTAGTTGACGTGATTCAAAAGGATTACCTTCTTCTTCGTCGTCTTCAGACTCTTCGTCGTCCATGTCGTCTAATGCGCCGCCATGTACATCTGGATCTTCCTCTTCTTCGTGCTTCTCGCCAGCCATCAATTTAGCAAATTCTGCTTTTAATTCATCTAGGGCGTCAGCTAGATCTTGTACATCATCAGCAGTTGCTGGAGTACCGTCACCATCAATATCACCTGGCTCATTTTCGCTGTCTTCGGCGTCATCTGTATCTGCTGTATCAGCATTGAAGTCATCGGTAGCGTCGCCACCTATTTCTCCACCTTCAGCATCGTCCATGCCAAAAGCTTCTTCTACGCTTTTGTCATCTTCTTTTTCTTCTTTGTCATCGTCTTTTTCTTCGTCTTCTTCAGCTTCTTCAGCGATCAAGTTTTCGTAGATATCACGTGACTTTTCTACAACGATCTCATGGAATAGCTCTTCAGCTTTGTCCTTTTCTTCGTTTACGATATAGTCTAATAGTTGTTCGAATTTATTCATTGCGGGTTTCTCCTGTTGGTTTGTCAAGGGGTGAATAATATATAAGCATATTTAATGCTCACCTATATTAATTATGTGAAATAGGCCAAAAACGACTCTTTTTGGCATTTGGTGACGAAACTTAGTTATGATCTTCCTAAGTTTGTATTGAATTTGTTTAAAATATTTAACTTATATTTCTATGAATTAAACTACGAGTTTATTTTTATGCCGGAGCGGCACCTTCTTCTTCAGTTGGCATTGCATACATCTGGCGTACTACTATTAAATTCTCTTTGGTTTCGCGATCTCTTGCTTCGCTTGCTCTGCGCAGATCATTTATCATGCCCAGTGTCAAGCGAGTCTTACGTGTGTCTTTATCATGTAGGACTGAAGTTTTATCATCTAAAGGATCATATCGACCTTTGTCAGACATCTCTTCTTGCTCAGGACTAAAATAAATGAATTCGTTTAATAGCATGTCTATATTTACCAGATTACATCGGTCCTTGTGGAGCGCCGCCTTTGCCTGCGCTTTCTGAGCCTGCGCTCGGGGCCATAGCGGCATTACCTGTTCCGTCTGGGCCGTCTGCTCCTTGCATTTCAGGAGTTCCTGGATCTGATTGTCCTAGGCTATCCATGTCGCCGCCCATACCACCTGCTGTAATTCCTGCTGATCGTAGTTCTGCAGAAGCACTAATAGGTTTAGTTGTGTCAAGATTTTCTTCTTCCCACATCTCTTGATTTTCTGCAATCTCTTCTTGTTTAAGTCCCAAGAAGCGTTTTAATGCATAGCGTTTGCTGATAAAGGGTAGCGCAACAATGCTACCAAATGTATTAATACGCACTCCGTCCATTTCTGCTTGACGATAACTTGCAAAGTTTTGTGGAGGATTAAATGTAACATCAAACAGATTAGGATCAATGTTGATGCCTTTTGAATAGAGGTAAGTCTTAAATTCTGAATCAAAGGCTGAGTTCATTAGACTCTGTAGTCGTTCACAATACTTGTTGAATCTCAACTCCTGTATGTATGCTGTTCCAACCCGTCCATCATTGAAATTGCTTCCTCCGTCGTCAGAGCCGGTAGGTAGATAAGAACTAGGTATGCGTAGAGCACGAAATAACTTATTGGTAAAATAACGCAGATCATCAATTTCTCCTAGGTTCGTGCCACCAGGTAATACGTCAACTTTTGATCCACGACCTTCTGCTGTCTGCGGAAAGAAGTAGTCTTCGTTGATTGATAATGGATTGTAACTTGAGTCAATTAGGTTAGTTCCACCGCCAGTTAGACTAGGAATACGTCTTTGATTAATTTCGTTTTTAACACGTTCAACAAAGCCCATGGCCAAATGGCTTGGCATGTTTCCCACGTCAATGTAGAATACACGACGTTCTGGAGCTCGCTGTATACGATAGATGATAATGGCATCTTCCAGCAGTTCTTTCTGCTTATATACCTTGAAAATGCTCTCTAATAGGCTGTTTCCAAAGGGAAAGTTGTTGTCTAGGCCTTCTGACAGACTAATGTGAATAACGTGTTTAGCATCAATAGGATGTTGATTTTGATTCATCTGGAATCGATTACCAGCATTTGGAGTTGCACCACCTACCATACCGCGTGACCCACCTGCATTAGATGTGCTGAAAGATGAGCCGCCGTGTCCTTGATTTTGACTATTACTTGGATTAATACTGGTTGCTGTTAGAGATTGTAGGTTAATGTTTAGGTCACGGATAACATACTGCTCTGGTTTCTTGCCTTCTGATTCATTAACAATGATACGATCAACTTTGGCAGGATCTACATAAACCCATGCTTGTGTTTCCGGATCGCGGATAAAAAAACTGTCGCCATATTTGAATACATTGCGTACTACTTTGAAGATACGCTTCTGGAATAAGTTAAGTTTAGTCCACTGTTGTAGATATTTTTTAAGGATCTTGATTTCTGTAGGAGTAGCTTGATCTTTGAAATCAAGTTCAAACGGGGTTCCGTTTTCTTCGTTAATTTGTGAGCAGAATTCTGCTAAGATGTCAAGAGCGGCATTAACTTCACTGTCGCCATCCATTGTATCATACTGGCTGTAACGCTCTAGTCTGTTAGGATGTCCGGTGTAAACATCGGGCAAGTAACTGCTGTAGTTTGCACGTTGCGGACTTGCACCCGACTGGCCACTTATAGGACCAAAGTTGCCTGTTGAAACTGGTGTAAAATATTTTTTCCAACTCATATGTGGTTATACCATTAATCTATTGCCCATTGACCGTGTAATCATTCTCTGTTGGTTATCTACCATCTGAGTCAGGATCTGGTTCTGTATTGCGGCTTGCTTATTTAATGTAATAATGCCTTCTGCCACTACTTTCAGATCCGCTAATTCTATGCTGGTGTTGCCACCTTTCTTCATGGAATCTAGTTGATCCTCAGTCAGCACAGCTTCCTTTCCGTGCAGTTTCACTAGGCTTTCTCTACCCCAATCTTCCGCTCCTCCTCCAGGGCTTCCGCCTGCACGTTTAGGAATAGCTAATCCATTAGAATTAATGGCATCTATCATATCATCTAACGTATATTTTCCAGCTTTGGCTGAAGCGAATTTTTCTCGTTGAGATTTTTCCCATTCTGCTCTCCCCTGCTCTACATATGGATCAACATATCCCTTTTTAAAATCAGGATTAAGATTTTCAAATTTTTTCCCAGGATTAGCTCTTTCATAATATTCTGCTGCCGCAGCCGTCGCTTTTGCCATATATTCTTTGTCATCTGTGATTTTAAGGCCGAGACCTCTATCATTCTGACGAATCAATGCACCCATAGCTTCTTGTATGGTTTTAGCCTGAGATTCATACATCTGTTTTTCTTCTGCTGTTACAGTTTTGTCTCCGGCAAGAACACGCTTTTGAAGGTTATCAAAGGTCTCTTTATCTATTCCTTTGCCAGCACTAATAGCGGCTTTATCCTTCAAATTTTCTACCTCTTCTTTACCGCCAAATATTCTACGACCCCACCAACTGTCTGTTGCTAGATCTAGCATCTCAGCTAATAATTTTTGAAATAATCCTTTTATATCATTAATTGCGGCTTGAGGATTTTTAAATACTTTTTCAAACCATGCAACTACATTTGCTAACGCTAATTTAATTAATGGCATATTGTCGGTAAGTATCTTAGTAAATTCGTTTATCAATTTAGTTGTTATGCCAGCTAACTGTACCATTAAAGGATTCAGTGCATTTTGTACAGCTACTGAAGCGTCTCTAGCTGCCTTTTCGCTGGCAAGCGCATCTTTAGCATCTTTCGCGTCAACCGCTTGAGCGGCATGAGCTTTTCTTAAATCATCCATCATCTCTGCTTCTGTTTTAGCAAATCCGCCTTCCTTGTTTCTCCATTTGTTAGTCAACGAGACAAATTCTTCCATGCCTTTACCAGACAATCCTGCTTGTTGTCCCATGGCCATTATAGCAGTATCCATTCCGTCAATATTGCCTATCATGCTTCTAATCTGTTTGACTTGGATTTTATTAAATTCTTCTCGACGTTGGTCAGAAGTTAATCCCTTTTGTGCCACTGTTATCTGCTGTTCTACCATATCAGCGGCCTCACCAAACATAGAACCAAATGCCTGAGCCTCTTTGCTAAAGCCTCCTGCAAATCCCATCAGCTTGGCTTTTGTATAATCAACCAGACCTTTACCTCCAGAGACTATTTGTCTAGACATCAGTTGATCGTATGCAGTCTGCATTGCGGCAGGTTGTTTTAACAACCACATTTGCCAACTGGCTTCCTGTGCTATTTCTTGTTTCTTTCGTTGAAGCTCTTCTCTGTTTTGTCCGGTGGCTCTAGCGACAAAGTCTAAGTCTTCACCGTATTCTGCAGATGCTTTTTGCAGTCTTCTCATTTCTTTTTCAACTCCTTTAGAAGCATCTAAAGAGTCCCCAGTTGATTTTATATAGTTAGGAAGCATTGAATTTAACTGTTCGTAGCTGTATCCTAAACCGAGAAGATATTTTGCTTGATCTGTGTCTATAAACGCTTTATTCATCTGATCTAAACGTTTACCTCCAGCGACTGCTGAGCCACCAAGTTTTACTAAAGCATCACCGGCATTCACAAATATCTGTGAATACTCTTGTTGTGTTAATCCAAGCTGTGTAGCTGAAGTTCTTAAAAAATTTATATCTCCTACTAATCCTGCTCCGCTTCCTGATATACCTCTATATATAGCCACATTTTCTTCTAATTGCTTAGAGGCCATACTCAATAGCGAAGCAAACACACCTATACCCAAAGGTAAGTCTTTAAATGCCAATGCTAATTCACTGGCTTTAGTTGTACCGTTATTCAATGCTCCTACGAAACTACCTAGACTACCGACAACTGACATGGCCATTCCTGCCAAATCGCCTAGTACACCACCCGTCATTTTAGCAATACCACCTAGCACACCTAGGCCACTGCTACCGCTCCCACTACTACTACTTGCGTTTGATTGGGCATTTTTATCTAGGCTGTCTTGCACTTTCTTAGCATCAACACCTGCCTTCTTTGCCATCTCTGCGAGAACAGCACTATCCTTCTGGGCAAGTTTCAGCATAGCCGTTAGAGTAGTTTCTGTTGCGGCGTTGTTTAATTCTATTGGTTCATTGCCAAAGGTACCTTTGACTGTTTCTTTTCCGGCCATGGTTTAAAAATCCTGGTTATGTGCGTAGATAAATAAGTGTATCAGATTGCCATATTATTTATCGGAGTGCAAAAATGCCTGAAAAAACCAACCCTGAAGTACGAGTTAACCCACTGTTAAGTGTGTTGCGTCAACCTAAGATCTACATTAGATTGCCTAGCCAAGGAAAATATTGGGCCGAGGGAAGTCTAAATAAAAGTGTTAATGGAGAATATCCAGTATACTCAATGACAGCACGAGATGAACTATTGATTAAAACTCCTGACGCCCTACTAAACGGGCAAGGAGTAGCAGAGGTTCTACAAAACTGTGTGCCAAATATTCTCAACGCATGGGAATGTCCGCAAGTAGATATTGACACTTTGTTAATAGCCATACGCCTAGCTACCTATGGCGAGATGATGACCATATCAGTAAAACATCCAAGTCTTAAAGACGACTTTGATTACGAAGTCAATGTTAGAGAAATACTTGATCAAAAACAAGCAAGTACTAAATGGGAAGATAGATTAGAAATACGGCCAGATCTAGTTGTCTATCTAAAACCTCTTACATATCGCACTCAAACAGATGCACAGATTGGAGAGTTTGAGACTCAACGTATCATACAAATCGTAAATGATGAGTCTACCACTGAAGAACAAAAAATACAAAAGTTCCAACAGGCGTTTATGGATCTTACTAAAAAGACCATCACCATTATTGGCAAGGCAGTTTATAAGGTTGAGTCAACAGCAGGCATAGTAGATGATCCGGAGTTTATTGAAGAATTTGTTACACAATGCGATGCTGAAGTGTTTGAAAAAATAAAAACAAGATTAGGAATACTTAATGATGCTTCTAAATTAGCTCCGATGACTATTAGATGCACACCGGAAATGATAGAAGCAGGCGCTCCTGAAACTATCGAAGTTCCGTTTACGTTTGACCACTCTTCTTTTTTCGGCTAAGGCTTCTATCTTTAAGCTACGACGAGATCCTAAAGTTGTCAAACGAAATGGATCGAGAGGTAGAAGCCTTAAAACACAACCTATATCAAATGTGTTGGTTCATGCGTGGTGGTATCACGATTGAGCAGGTCTATATGATGGATATAGCCGATCACAGCATCATAGCTAAGATTATAAAGAGTAATATGGAAACTACAAAAGAAAGCGGCTTGCCTTTCTTTTAAGGATTAGCGTTTCTTCCGCGATTTCGTTTAGGTTGTTGTACTTGCCCACCTGATTGCTTTTCAAGTTGATCAACACGCTGTGATAAATCATTTACAGCCTGTTGCAGTTGAGGATCTCCACCCTGGCTTTGACCTTTTCCACCCTGCTGTACTGTTAATCCATTACGTCCTTGTTGGCCGTTGTTGCCTTGTTGTCCACCGCTCATATTATTCTGCTTCTTCTGCTGGACAACCTGAGCCGCTTCTTGGGCCGCAGTTAGGAATACTTTTTCTAGAGTCTTTTTATCTAACGGAGGAGAATTAGCTTCGTTGATCCTTCCTTCACGCATACCAGGAAGTCCACCAGCCGCATCAGACGCCGCCTGGTCCATTCGGTTTTTAACATTGGTAACAGCGTTGCCCACACCTTGTTTAGCGGCACCGTATCCTTGCTTGATCTTAGCACCAGTTCTCTGTAGCATGCCAGGACCTTTTGGAATCCTAGAGGCAGCTCCTGCGGCCTTGACAATTTTCTCTGCACGACTGGTAGGATACTTGTTTGATTGCAACCAATTTTTAACTACAGGCCATGTTGGTTCTTGTCCAGATTGACCTAGGTATTGATTAAATGATGAGTATAATTTATTAGCTACTTCACCTGACTTTAGCTTTCCAGTAGACGCATCGCTACCAAATTTACTCATTACCTTATTGCCAAGTTTATTGAGCATGCCCATAGGAGCTTCATCAATTTTACGACTTTCCATTACTAATTCAGTTATTTTCATTTTTGCATTCTCCAGCAAGAATATTTATGTCTAATGTTAAAAGTGAACTACGTTCACTTGCTCTTTCGCTAACGCTCAGAGCATTTATATCTTCTTTAGAAGATTTAAGTATTATCTAGATATAATGGTCACACTTAACCCAGAAACGGGTTAAGAAAAAACTTGGCATTATCTGAGTACGCAAGTCACTTAGCGTTGTAGCATTACTGAGGCGGTCATCCGGTACCCCTAGCTACGTCTTGTTATGACGGTAATTAATGTACATACGCTAACATACACATTAATCCGGGGTTTTTCTCCCCTCTTTTTAGCTCTTATTCACTCTATTCAAATATCAAAATCGCGGCAATTACGATCGTCGTCCTGTTAAGGATGGTTGATAAGTGCTCTGTACAGCGCAGAGGCTTCCGTCCCCGTTATTATCCGGTTGTCGCTAGGCACCCGATTTAAGCCGGTGCGAGC
>Ga0209191_1002948_pt1 | contig 10310 bp, 10 predicted proteins | sample S_130626_EF_Meta_FD_187320 | JGI IMG/M metagenome (GOLD analysis project Ga0209191, IMG submission 187320) | Freshwater microbial communities from Lake Simoncouche, Canada to study carbon cycling - S_130626_EF_MetaG (SPAdes) (version 2) | ecosystem: Environmental > Aquatic > Freshwater > Lake ... | reverse complement strand
CGATTGCGGTGTATTCGATTAGCAGGGCAACGCCAACCTGCAGGTTCGCCACAGCATTGCTATAGGCCCATTGCATCAAGCCGACGCCAACCACACCAAAGACCGCGAAGAACGGAACCTCACGCCAAGTTATCTTGAAAGACTTCGGGCTGGTCACTGCTAGGGCAAGGCCTGCGAGCAGCGCAACCGCACCGGAGCGCATCAGCGTCAGCTGCTCAGCCGAAATTCCACTGTCAATCAGAACCTTTGTGGTGCTGGCATTTAGGCCGAACAGCAAGGTGCTCGAGATGGCCAAAATCACTCCGAGAGTGGGGTGCTTGCGAGATTGGCTCATTCGAAAAGCCTAGGCTAGACACATGAATAGTTTCGTTTTAGGTGGCGGTTGCTTCTGGTGTCTCGACAGCACATACATGCAATTTAAGGGTGTTCACGATGTCGAAGTTGGCTACATGGGTGGCGCATCGTCTAACCCAAGCTACGAGCAGGTCTGCGACGGCAATACCGGGCACGTTGAGGTGGCCAAGGTAATTTTCGACGATTCGATTGTGCCTGCCGAAGTTATTCTCGACATGTTTTTCACTTTGCACGATCCGACCCAATTGAATCGTCAGGGCAACGATATCGGTAGCCAATATCGCTCTGCAATGTTTTATGAGAACGACGAACAGCGCACTTTATTCGAAGCCGCTCGTGATCGTGCAATCGCATTGTGGGGGCCGGCGATTGTGACCGAAATAGTTCCTGTCGAAACTTTTTGGATGGGCGAGGAATATCACCAAGACTTCTTCGAAAAGAATCCGAACCAGGGCTACTGCAACGCAGTCGTCGCACCGAAAATGGCAAAGGTGCGAGCTAAGTTCACCGAGTTTCTTAGATAACAAAAAACTTATCCACAGATTTGATTTCAGCAACCCACGGATGGGTGCTCTGAGCCAATCTCTATTTAGCGATCGTGTGATCGTTCAATAGAGAGGTAAAAAGTTGTCAGAGATTGTTACTGTTTCAGGCCTAGTTGCCACCACACCGCGTCACCTGGTAACCCAAGATGGGTTGCCAATCACCTCGTTTCGGCTGGCCGCCTCGCACCGCCGATTCGATCGCAAAGAAAACAAATGGATCGACGGCGAAACCAATTGGTTTACCGTCACGGCCTTTCGTCAGTTGGCCATCAATTCGGCGGGTTCGGTTTCGAAAGGCGAGCGAGTTCTAGTAACCGGCAAGCTCCGAGTTCGCGACTGGGATAACGGCGAACGGGCAGGCACCTCGGTCGAAGTTGAGGCAGATGCTATCGGGCACGACCTCACCTGGGGCACAGCCACGTTTATCCGCACGGTTTTGGTTCGCGAGCCAGACCCAGCCGAAGATCTCGATAGCGATAGCGAGAGCGAAGACGAAGAAGAGTTGGTAGCCGCTAAATAACCACAGACTGCTGGGCCGACAGGCGACCCCCTCTGCCTGTCGGTTCAGCGCCAAACCTCTTTTCGAGAGAGGCTGGCGCTCTCTCGCAATGCATGCAATCACAGTGCTCAAGTTGAAGCCAAAAATGGTCGGATAAACTCTTTCCGACAGCATGCAGCGCGAGAGAGCGCCATTTATCGAAAGAGACAAACACTTTGGCTGAATTCATCTATCAGATGATCAAGGCGCGCAAGGCGCATGGCGAGAAAGTCATTCTTGATGACGTGACCCTGGCGTTTTATCCGGGTGCCAAAATCGGAGTCGTTGGCCCCAACGGCGCCGGAAAGTCGACAGTGCTCAAGATTATGGCTGGCATCGATACACCCAGCAATGGTGAGGCTCGCTTAGCCAACGGTGCCACCGTGGGAATCTTGTTGCAGGAACCTCCGCTCGACGAGAGTCTGACAGTTCTCGGCAACGTCGAGCTAGCCGTCAAAGCCACGAAGGCAATGCTCGATCGCTTCAACGAGATTTCTGCGCAAATGGCAGAACCTGATGCTGACTTCGACACTTTGCTAGCCGAAATGGGTGTTCTGCAGGAGCAAATCGATCACCTTGACGCTTGGGATCTCGACAGCCAACTGGAACAAGCCATGGACGCCCTTCGATGCCCTCCCGGTGACACTCCGGTAACTCACCTTTCCGGTGGAGAGCGCAGACGAGTTGCTCTGTGCAAGCTGTTGCTTGAGAAACCAGATTTACTTCTCCTCGACGAACCAACCAACCACCTCGATGCCGAGTCAGTTTTGTGGCTCGAGTTGCACCTCGCGAAGTATCCCGGCGCAGTTCTTGCCGTAACTCACGATCGATACTTTCTCGACAATGTCGCAGAGTGGATTCTCGAACTTGACCGTGGTCGCGCCTATCCCTATGAGGGAAACTACTCGACCTATCTCGAGAAGAAGCGCGAGCGTCTCGAGGTGCAGGGCAAGAAAGACGCAAAGCTTGCCAAGCGCCTTACCGAGGAGCTCGAGTGGGTTCGTTCGAACTCGAAAGCTCGCCAGGTCAAGTCAAAAGCTCGTTTGTCAAAGTATGAAGAAATGGCTGCCGCTGCAGACCGTGACAGAAAGCTCGACTTCGAAGAGATTCAAATTCCGGTTGGTCCTCGACTAGGAAACATTGTGCTTGAGGCCAAGAACATCAAGAAGGGTTTCGGCGACCGAGTGTTGGTCGAGGGCCTTAGCTTCTCGCTTCCGCGCAATGGAATCGTTGGAGTGATTGGTCCGAACGGTGTCGGTAAGTCAACACTGTTTAAGAGCATCGTCGGTCTAGAAGAACTTGACAGCGGTGAACTAAAAATCGGTGAGACCGTAAAGATCTCATACGTTGACCAGTCGCGCTCCGGCATCGATCCAACCAAGACCCTTTTCGAAGTGGTTTCTGACGGTCTCGATTTCATGATGGTCGGCAACACCGAGATTCCATCGCGCGCCTATGTTGCGGCTTTTGGTTTCAAGGGAACAGATCAGCAAAAGCCGGCCGGAGTTCTCTCCGGTGGAGAACGTAACCGACTCAACCTCGCCCTCACTCTGAAACAGGGCGGAAACCTCTTGCTTCTCGACGAACCGACAAACGACCTCGATGTCGAGACCCTGTCGTCTCTCGAAAACGCCTTGCTCGAATTTCCCGGTTGTGCTGTGGTCATCACACACGACCGTTGGTTTCTCGACCGAGTCGCAACCCACATTTTGGCTTACGAGGGCACCGACGATAATCCTGCTAACTGGTATTGGTTCGAGGGCAACTTCGACTCATACGAAGAGAACAAGATTGAGCGACTGGGTGCGGAAGCTGCAAAGCCGCACCGCTCAACCTATCGCCGCCTGACTCGCGACTAGTTACTAGTCGGCGAACTCGGGAACGCGAACCATTCCCTCTTGAGCGACGGTGGCAAGCAGTTGCCCCTGACGGTTGAAGATTCGACCAAGGGCCAGACCTCTGCCGCCCTGAGCGCTCGGTGATTCCTGCACGTAGAGCATCCACTCGTCGGCCCGGCCATCCCGGTGAAACCACATGGCGTGATCGAGGCTCGCCGATTTCAGTCCCCGGTGAGCCCAGGCAATTCCGTGGCGTCGATAGATGCTCTCGAGAATCGTGTAGTCGCTGGCATAGGCCATGGCTGCTCGATGAATCTGCATGTCATCGGGCAGTGTTCCGAGAGACTTAATCCAAACGGCCTGATGAGCTACATGCTCGCCGTCAACCTGGAAAAAGATTGGCGATGTCACGTGGCGCATGTCAAAAGGTCTCGCCTTGGCCCAGTACTGCACCACCGGATGCTCGCTCTCACCGAGAAGCGATGCGGCTGTTGGTAGCGATTCGGGATCGGGAATGTTCTCGGGGAAGGCATCCTGGTGATCGAGTCCCGGGTCTGTGTCTTGAAAAGAAGCAATCATCGAGAAGATTGGTTGATTGTTTTGAAATGCCTGCACTCGGCGAGTGCTAAAGCTTCTGCCATCGCGAAGTCGGTCGACCGAAAAGGTGATTGGCAGCTCAATGTCTCCCGGCCGCAAAAAGTATCCGTGCAGTGAGTGAACATTTCTTATGCCCTCGGTGTCTATTGTTTGGGTGGCGGCCACCAGGCTCTGCGCTAATACCTGACCGCCATACACTCTTCCGTGCGGCATCCATTGAGAAGGTCCTTCGAATAGGTCTTCACCATTCGCAGCCGTGGTCAATCTTTCAAGCTTCAAGGTTCTGAGCAAATCTTCCAGAGGGTTCTCTGGAATTGGAACTGACATGATTCTCCGAACTGCGAGTGAAATGTGATTGCAAAAGGTAGTTTAGATAACGATGGATAAAGACTTCGTTCTAATTGATGAACAATCGACAAAAGATCTGCAGTCATACCTGCTGCGAGCCAAGCGACTCGACCCTGATGGTCTCGTTCGCTTGCGTGCCTATGGCAATGTGCTCGCCGCCTATGTTGCACCCATATTCACCGGTTCGATTCTCGACGGGGGTCCTACTGTCATTGGCCTTCGCACGACAGAACTTGCCACCGAGGCAGAGGTTGACTCGCTGGTGCCAATTTCTTCGGTTCTCGACCGACTAGCCAGGGTGCTTGAGAGCGGCGCAACCGAATATCGAATCGAAGTTCCTGAGGCCGGCCAGCGTGCTGCCTGGGCAGGCATCTCGCCACCTCGATCAGGTTGGGTCGCCGATGGAGTAATCGACGAAACCGAATTGACGGCAATCGCAAGGGCAGGAATTCAGGAGGTTGCTGACTCGCTTCCAACCTCGGTCGGTGGACCTATCGCGGCACGCATTCGCGGTGAAATCTGGGGCAGAGGCATCGAGCGTGACACACGCATTCCAACCGGGGCAGCCTTCGTGGCTGCCGGGCTGGGCTTCATGACCGAGAACGAGCAGATTTCGATTTACTTTGCCGACAACTGGGTTCGCCTGAGCACCGAGTTTGGCCACGTAATTGCGCGTGAAGCCGCTCGAGTCGCCTAAGCCTCGCGTCTATTCTTCGAAGGTGTTGAGCATCGCGGTGGCGGCGCGATCTAGGTAGCCCCAAAGTTCAGCCTCGAGAAGCTGCGGCAATTCGATTGAGTCAACCGCCGCGCGCATGTGTAGCAACCAACGCTCGCGAGCCAAAGGATTGATCTTGAAGGGGGAGTGACGCATCTTTAGTCTCGGGTGCCCGCGCTGCTCTTGGTAGGTAGTTGGGCCACCCCAGTACTGCTCAAGAAACATTCTCAGTCTCTCTGCCGCCGGGCCGAGGTCTTCTTCTGGATACATGGGTCGCAGCACATCGTCTTCTGCAACGCCCTCATAGAACTTGGCAACCAGACGCTCGAAAGTTTGGCTTCCGCCGACACGTTCGTAAAAGTTGCCTGATATATCTAGCTCTCCGCCAAGCCCCTTGATGCGAACTGTTTCGACGCGCTCCGCATCAGAGAAATCTTCTTCTTCGTGCAATTACTTGCTTGCCTTGCCAGTGACCTCGACAAAGATTGAGGTCTTATCTGAGGCAAGAGTTATCTTTGCCGAATCAAGTTTGTTCTTGATTCGCAGTCTTAGCTCGCGCGCAACTTCATCGGCGTCTTGCGGGCCAACCTGCTGAACTAAGCGCATGACCACCTGATCTGCCGTGACAGATTCGATTCCCCAAATTTCTGGTTGACCGAGCATGCGCTTGGCGAATGAAGAGTCTTTTACGAGTTCTGTGGCTGCTTCAAGAATCGCGGCGCGTGCTTTGTCGATGTTTACTTTGTAGCTCAGTGGAATGTCGAGAATGACTCGTGACCATCCCTGCGACTGATTACCAACACGGATGATTTCTCCGTTACGCACGTACCAGAGAACGCCGTTCACATCTCTAACCTGAGTCACTCGCAGACCAACGTTTTCAATGACGCCTCGGGCCTCACCAAGGTCGACGCTGTCACCAACACCAAACTGGTCTTCGAAGATGATGAATAGACCGTTGATGAGGTCTTTCACCAGGCTCTGAGCACCAAAACCTAGAGCGGCTCCCAAGATTCCAGCACTGGCCACAAGTGCGCCAACGGCTACTCCGAGCTCGCTCAGCACGGCCCCCACCGCGAATAGCAGCAGCGACCAGGTGATCAGGTTTGACATAACAGAGGCAAGCGTTTTAGCTCGCTGAATGACTCGTGCCTTTGAGATTGGCGACTGACCTCTAGTTTCTGCGCCAGCGAGCTTGCCTTTTGTTCCGCTTTCGACCTGTCTCAGAACTCGGCTAACCGAAATCAGCAGTGCCCAGCGAGCGATGACCGTTCCGAGCAGAATTGCGACAATCCTGATTGGCGTCTGCCATTGCTGCCAGAACTCTGGCCACCAGCTAGCTAGGTCTTGCATCTTTAGTCTTGCTCGTCGCGCTTTTGGGCGGCTAGGGCACGGTCAACGGCCGCGAGGTTCTCAATCATGATTCGACGAAGTGCAGGAATCTCTTTGATTTCTGGTTTCGCGATCCACTCTCGGGTTTTTGCAGCGAGCGATTCGTTGGCCAGATAGACCGGATACAGGTTGATCATCAGATACTCGGCAATCTTGAAAGTGTGCAGCTTCCAAACGTGAAGTGCGTTCTCGAAGTAGCGATTCACGTATGGCTCTAGCAAAGCCAAGTCGTGAACGCGACCAAAGCCGAGGCTTGCCGAGTTTACGAGCGCGTTTGATAGGTCTTTGCTTTCGACCAGAGTCTTCCAGGCTTCAGCTTTCGCCGCTGCCGTTGGAATTGCTGCACGCGCACCGGCCGCGGCCTTTTGACCGTTTGCCGTGTTGTCTCGCTCTAGTTCTGCGTCTATTTCTGCAGCACCGGCGCGACCGGCTACCACTAGCCCGGTGAGAAGGTCCCAGCGCAAATCGGCATCGACCTCGAGGCCGCCAAGCTTCTCTGCTCCTGAAAGCAGAGCTTCGAGCGCGTCGAGTTGAGCCTCGCTGCGCGCAAACTGCGGAAAGAACTTAATGAGTTGCAACTGAATGTCGCTTCCGGCAGCTGCCGAGCGAGCGATTGAAAGCAATCCGTCAGCAATCTCAACCAAAACTTCGTCGCGGTGCTTCTCGGCAACATACATGTTTCCGGTGGTAACCAGCTGGCGCAGCAAGGTGAGAATCGTTGTCGATTCAGATTCGGTTGCGATGTTGTTAAGCACCAACTTAACAAATTCGCGTGGACTGGTTTCGGCATCTCGAGTTGCATCCCAGGCCGCACCCCAAACAATGGTGCGGGCTAGTGAGTCTTCGAATTTGCTCAGGTGATCGACGGCCGTCTTTAGCGAACGCTGGTCGAGGCGAATCTTTGCGTAGGCAAGATCTTCATCGTTCAAGAGAATGAGATCTGGTTGCGCTAATCCAACCAGCGATTCAACCTCGGTTCGATCGCCATCAACATCTAGCTCTAGTCTGTGCACTCGAACAAGCGAGCCGGCCTCGAGGTTGTAGAAACCAATCACCATGCGGTGAGGGCGAATTGTCGGGTGCTCGGGGATTGCGGTCTGAAGCACGGCGAAGCTGGTAAGCACGCCGTCAGCGTCAACTTCAAACTCTGGGCGAAGCGTGTTCACTCCCGCGGTCTCGAGCCAGTTCTTCGACCAGCTCTGCAGGTCTCGACCCGACTGATCTTCGAGCTCGCGAAGCAAATCAGAGAGCTCTGTGTTCTGGTAGGCATGCTTCTTGAAGTAAGCGCTAACGCCAGCCATGAACTTATCTTGGCCAACCCATGCAACTAGCTGCTTTAGAACCGAAGCTCCCTTTGCATAGGTGATTCCGTCAAAGTTGACCTGCACATCTTCGAGGTCGTTGATCTCGGCAACAATCGGGTGGGTAGATGGCAACTGGTCTTGGCGGTATGCCCACGACTTCTCAAGCGAGGCAAAAGTTGTCCAGGCTCCGTGCCATTCGGTTGCTTCGGCGGTGGCAAGAGTAGAGGCGTATTCGGCGAATGACTCGTTCAACCAAAGATCGTTCCACCACTTCATGGTGACCAGGTCGCCAAACCACATGTGTGCTAACTCGTGCAGAATCGTGACGACTCGACGTTCTTTAGTGGCGTCTGAAACTTTAGATCTGAAGACATAAGTCTCGGTGAAGGTAACTGCTCCCGCATTCTCCATCGCACCAGCGTTGAACTCTGGAACGAATAGCTGGTCGTACTTCTCAAATGGATACGGAACATCAAATTGCTTCTCGAAGAACGTGAATCCTTCGCGAGTCTTGTCAAATATGTAGTCGGCATCCATGAATGGCGCTAGCGAAGCGCGGCAATAGACGCCAAGAGGAATCACTCGACCGTCAGAAGATGTAAGTTGCGAGCGAGTTTCGACATACGGACCGGCAACCAGTGCCGTGATGTAGCTCGAAATTTTTGGTGTCGGTGCAAAGCTCCACTTTGCTTTTGCGTTGCCAAGCGCGACCGGCTCTAGGCTTGGCTGGTTCGAGACAATCTTCCAGTTTTCTGGAGCAGTCACGACAAAAGTGAATAGCGCTTTTAGATCTGGCTGTTCGAAGACGGCGAACATCCGTCGTGAATCAGGAACTTCAAACTGTGTATAGAGGTATACCTCGTTGTCGACCGGGTCGACAAAGCGGTGCAGACCCTCGCCAGTGTTCATATAAAAAGCGTCTGCGTCGACTACCAACTCGTTTTCGCTCTTCAGGTTGTTCAGCTCGATGCGAATGCCGTCTGAGTGCTTGGCCACGTCAAGTGACTCGCCGTTCAAAGTGATGCTGCGAACCTTGGCGGTTATGGCATCGATGAAGGTGCTCGAGCCCTGCTCGTGGGCAGCGAAGAGCACCGTGGTCTTCGAACTGAAGGTCTCATCGCCCTGGGTCAGGTCGAGCTCAACCTCGTAACTGTGAACCTTGACCAGCTTTGCGCGGTCGGCGGCCTCGAGGCGAGTTAGGTTTTCTCCTGGCAATTTGACTCCTGTATAGATTGGCGATTTCGTCAATTAGCCTAGTCTTTATGAACCTGAAGCCATCCCCGCTAACCGAGGCCTCGGCCGTGCTCGCAATCGGAATTCTGGGCATTTTGCTCACCTTCACTTTCTCGACTATGAGTATCGAGACCGGGTTTGCCATGCTCTCGAACTCGGCGCTGATATTTCTGCTGCCGGCCTTCACTTTCTGGGCGGTTATTGGGCTTTTTGTTCGTCGCAAGTCAAAGACGTTCAGATTGCTAGTGAACATCGCAGTGACCGCTGTGGTTACTATTTTTTTCAGCAGCCTGCTAAATAGCGCGGTCAGCGCATCTACAGTGGGAACTCTGGTTGGGCGCCAGCAAACCCAGGACGTGGTCAGCGGAATGGCACTTGTTGCTTTCTTCTCTTGCACCGTAGGCGCGCTAATCACGTATCTGTGGTTGCTCAGATCAGCAGAGAAAAGTTAGGTCATCTATGCGCATTCATATTGCAACCGATCACGCCGGGCTAGAGCTCAGTCATTTCTTGATAGAGCAGCTGAGAGAGCAGGGTCACGAAGTCTTCGACCACGGCCCCAAAGAATATGATGCCCTCGATGACTATCCGGCCTTCTGCATTAATGCGGCACTGGCTGTGGTTAGAGACGAGCAGGCTTCAATTGAAGCCCTCGGTATTGTTCTTGGCGGTTCAGGCAACGGCGAACAGATTGCAGCCAACAAAGTTCAGGGCATTCGCGCGGCCTTGGTTTGGAACGAGTCAACCGCCAAGTTAGCGCGTGAACACAACAATGCCAACGTTGTTGCTGTTGGTGCAAGGCAGCACACACAAGAAGAAGTTCTGAACCTGATTCAACTTTTTATTGCCGAACCCTTTAGCTTCGATGAGCGCCACGCACGCCGAATCGGCAAGATTGCGAACTTCGAACAAACCGGAGAAATCTCGTAAGTGCCTGAAGGGCACAGCGTTCAGAGAAGCGCTAACGATTTCAACCGCATGTTTGCCGGGGAGGCTGTGCTGATCGATTCACCGCAGGGTCGTTTCTCCCTTGAGGCAAAAAAGATATCGGGTCGAAAGCTTGAACGAGCCCGTGCAATCGGCAAGCAACTATTTTTAGACTTTGACAACGGCCTAACCCTGCGCATTCATCTGGGAATTTATGGCAAGTGGCGAGCGCACCCGCCGGGTAATCATCCCGCGGTTACCGGAGAAGTTCGGGCACGTTTCGCATCGACCAAGGCCATTTTCGAGCTTCGCGGCCCAACCGTTTGCGAGGTTATCGACGAATCCCAGGTTGCGACCATTGAAAAGCGGCTTGGGCCAGATCCGCTAAATCCCGACCCGAAGGGCAAAGAAAAGGCGCGTTTCACCGAAAAGGTACTGTCATCGAAGGTGGCAATTGGGCAACTCTTGATGAGCCAAGACGTTATCTCAGGTATTGGCAACGTTTATCGAGCCGAAATC
>Ga0209191_1002946_pt1 | contig 10320 bp, 4 predicted proteins | sample S_130626_EF_Meta_FD_187320 | JGI IMG/M metagenome (GOLD analysis project Ga0209191, IMG submission 187320) | Freshwater microbial communities from Lake Simoncouche, Canada to study carbon cycling - S_130626_EF_MetaG (SPAdes) (version 2) | ecosystem: Environmental > Aquatic > Freshwater > Lake ... | reverse complement strand
CCGTATACGGTAGGGGCAGCAGGAAGTAATACTCAAATTCAATATAACGCCTCTGGAGTGTTTGGGGCCAATACAAATTTTACCTTTAATAGTTCAACTCAATTATTAAATGTACCAAAGATTCAAGTAACCACAACTGCTAATTTGGGTGATGTTGCTAATATCTATATTGGTGGTGGAGTAGATGGATATTATTTACAAACAGATGGTCTAGGCAATCTTGCTTGGGCAGTAGGAGGCAATGGCGGCGGCAATGGCAGTCCAGCTGGCTCTAATACTCAGATTCAATATAATGATGCGGGATTGTTTGGCGCAGAATCTGGATTCACTTATAACAGTTCTACCAATACATTAACTGTACCAAACGCAACTATTACTACAGCAAATGTAACAAATATTAACGCAACTGGTTTAGTTAGTTTAGGTAGTGTAGCTAATCTTAGCATTACTGGTGGCACAGCTAATTATGTTCTAAAAACAGATGGAGCAGGAAATCTAAGTTGGGCGGCACAAACAGGCGGTGGCAACGGCTCACCCGGCGGCACAAACACTCAAGTTCAATTCAACAATGCCGGTAGCTTTGGTGGTGTAAGTACATTCGCATTTAATAGTTCAACCAACGTATTGTCAGTCCCATCAATAACAAGCAATACAACTGTAAACTTCTCAAGTACAAGCAATGTATCATTAGGATCAATAAGCAATGTACATATCACTGGTGGTTTAAATGGATATGTATTACAAACTGATGGCTCTGGACATTTAAGTTGGGTAGCACAAACTGGTGGTGGTGGCAATGGAACACCAGGCGGGTCAAACACTCAAATTCAATTTAATAGCAGTGGCGCATTTGCCGGCAGCCCATATTTAACATTTAATAATGCTACTAATACAATGACCGTAGCAGGCAATTTAGTTGCTAACACGTTTCAAATGGGTGCGGGAATATATCAGTTCTATAACTCAATTGTGTATTTTGCTACAACAACAAGCACTACTCCAAATCAAGTGTTGTGGAGTATACCAGTTTCAGAAATAAGTGGTGTTGACTTCACCATCATAAGCACAGCAGCCGCTGAAGGCACAAGACAAACATCTAAATTGAGCAGCACCTATTACAATGGGGTTGTTGCGTATAATGAATTTGCTAGCTTACATATTAATGGTGGAATTGGCACGTTTGAAGTAGCGTATAACGCAGGAAACATTTTGCTTCCTCCAAGTTTACAATTGTTGGTATCGCCGGATTCAACGGCGTTGACAAATTATAACATGCAGATTACGTTGTACTCTGCATAACCAAAAAGATAAATACAAATACAAGGAAATACTATGGCAATCAAAGCATTAAACTCAATAGGTGGCTTCTCAGTAGGAGATACCCCGGCTAATATTATATTAGCTAACGGCGATATAACGACTATTAACTTCACCTCAAACGGCATAGCTAACTTAGGAAACGTTGGCAATGTTAAGATAACAGGCGGTACCGGAGGGTATGTACTTACTACTGACGGTGCTGGTAACTTAACATGGTCAGCAACAGGTAGCCCAACTATAATTCAAAATGGTAATAGTAACGTTACTGTACCGAGTGCAAACGGTAATGTTTACATCAATGCAACAGGTGCTGAACAATGGGTGTTTGATACAACCGGTAATACTGTATTCCCCTCTACCGGGACAGCAAACTTAGGTAATCTAGTAATTGCGAATTATGCTAACTTTGCCAATAATTTAGTAGTTCAAGGCAATATCTCTAACGCAAATAATATTAATGTTACAAATAACATTACAACTAATACTGCTAACTTAACTGGTAACTTGACTGGTACTTATGCTAACTTTGCCAATGATGTAGCTATATCAGGTAATATCTCTAATGTTAATAATATCAGCATCACACTTAATTTAGAAGGCAACACCGCTAATTTTAGTGGAAATATCAAGTCACTTAATGCTAATTTAGGTAACTTAGCACAAGCCAATTATGTAAATGTAGCAAATCAAGTTAATGGTAACATAGCAAACTTTACTGGCAACTTGACTGCTGCCAACGCAAATCTTGGTAATCTTGTTATTGCAAATTATGGTAATTTTGCAAATGACATAGTTGTTCAAGGTAACATTGCTAACGCAAATAATATTATTGTTACAAATAATATCACTAGTAATACAGCAAATGTAACTGGTAATTTAACGGCAGGCAATGTTGATGGCGCTACTTTTATAGTCGCTAACTCATTCACAAGCAATGGCGGTACTGTAGATTTTGCTACTAGTAATCCAAATGTACAATTAGGTAACGTTGGTAATGTTCATATTGGTGGCGGCACCGGTGGTTACTTACTAACAACTGATGGAGCAGGTAATTTATCTTGGTCTGCTACAGCAAGCACTACTGAAATTTTTAATGGGAATAGTAATGTTTCTATTCCAGTTGCTAATGGCAATGTCAATACATCTGTTGCCGGCAATGCTAATGTATTTGTTGTAACAGGCACCGGTGCAAATGTAACCGGTACGCTTGATGTAACATCTAACGTAACTGCCGCTAATGCTAATCTTGGTAATCTAGTAATTGCCAATTATGCTAACTTTGCTAATGACTTGGTAGTTCAAGGTAACATTGCTAATGCTAATAACATTAGTGTTACGAATAACATTACAACCAATACTGCTAACTTAACTGGTAACTTGACTGGTACTTATGCTAACTTTGCTAATGACTTGGTAGTTCAAGGTAACATTGCTAATGCCAATAACATTAGTGTTACGAATAACATTACAACCAATACTGCTAACTTAACTGGTAACTTGACTGGTACTTATGCTAACTTTGCTAATGACTTGGTAGTTCAAGGTAACATTGCTAATGCTAATAACATCACCACTACAAATAACTTAAATGTTGGTGGTAATATCGTCACTGGCAATGGCACTGGTGGTAACATCAGCGGTGTTAACTATATAACTGCTAACGTAGCAAATATCACAAACGTAGTAAACACCGGTGTAATTGCTAATGGTACAAGTAATATCAGTCTTGCTGCGAGTGGCAATGTAACAACAAATGCTAATGGAAATGCTACACTAACGATAACTAATCTTGGCGCCAATGTAGTTGGATACATTCAAGCAAATGGTGTTATCTCTGCTGGCGGATTCAGTGGTTCAAACTTAGTTTCTAATATTGGTATACTATCATTACAAGCAACTCAAGCAGGCGGCAACTATAATATTAACTTATTAGCAGGCGGTAATGGTAATATTGATGTTGGTACTACATATATCACAAGCGTAAAAGATCCACTAAACGCACAAGACGCAGCAACAAAGGCTTACGTAGATAGTGTTGCTCAAGGTTTAGATATTAAAGCATCGGTGCAATTTGCAACAGCCGCAGTACTACCAGCTTACACGTATAATAATGGTACATCTGGCGTTGGTGCTACTATTACTGCTAACGCAAATGGTGCATTAACTATCGACGGTGGCTCCCCGGCAGCAACTCAGCGTGTTCTTATTAAAGATGAAACAGGTGATGTATCCGGAGCTAACTCAGCATACAATGGTATTTACGTTGTTACTGATGCAGGTGGCGTCGGAACACCCTTCATACTAACTCGTGCTACTGACTTTGATAATGGTAATCCAAGCGGTGAGATTCCCGGTGCGTTTACGTTCGTTGAACAAGGTTCTACCAACGCAGACTCTGGCTGGGTGTGTACTACTAACAATCCAGTGACAGTAGGTACTACACCTATTGCATTCACACAGTTCTCTAGCGCAGGTTCTTACTCAGCTAATACATCAGCTGGTTTAGTATTGATTGGAACTCAATTCAACGCTAAAGTAGATGGAGTAACAACTGCCTTTATAGGCGGCAATATTGCTGTAGCAAACAGCGCAGTATTGATAACACCAAACATTGGAGCAGCAACTGGTACAAGCGTTGATTTAAGTGGCAATGTATTAGCACAGAACGTTAGTGCAAACGCTAAGGTAACTGCTGCTAATGTTGACGTAACAGCAAACGTACTGGCTAATAACTTTAGTGCTAATAGCAATATTACTTCAAACAACGCAACTGTTAACTTAGCGTTAACCGGCAATACTGCTAACTTTAGTGGAAACGTTATTTTAAATAACTTAACTGTTAATTTAGAATTAGCAGGCAATACAGCAAACTTTACTGGTAATATTACAACATTAAATGCTAATTTGGGTAATTTGGTAACAGCTAACTATGTAAATGTAGCTACTCAAGTTAATGGTAATATTGCTAACTTCAGTGGTAACTTAACATCATTAAATGCTAACTTAGGTAACTTAGCTACTGCCAATTATGTCAATATAGCAACTCAGCTTAATGGTAATATCGCTAACTTCAGTGGTAACTTAACATCATTAAATGCTAACTTAGGTAATGTAGCAACAGCAAATACAGTAAGTGTTACTAACGTAAATGTTGGCAACTCTATTATAACTGCTCAAACTACTACAACTCTTTCAACATCAGCAAATCAAACTATTGCTACGTTCACCGTTACTAGTACGTCTATTGTTGGTGTAGAATTCTTTGTTAAGGGTGATGAAGCTGCTGGATCTAAATATAGTGTAGCTATGGTTCAAGCAGTAACTGATGGCGTAGATGTAGATTACGCAATTTACGGTGGAGTAAGATTGGGTGGTACTACTGGTTCATTAGCAGTAAATATGACTTCAGCAGGTGGAAATACTAATATTAATTTACAAGTAACACCGTCAAGCAGTAACTCAACGGTTTGGACAACACAAATTAGGTTAGTATAAAATGGCATTAGTATCATTAGTTTCTAAAGCAGGCTTCGCCGTTGAGGATATCAACGGTGTTGCTAACGTTATCATTAATAGTGATGGTAACGTTATCACGCCTGACTTAACAGTTAATGGTTTAAGTCATTTAGGAAATATTGGTAATGTAAAAATCACAGGCGGTACTGATGGATATGTGATGACTACTGATGGCACAGGTAATTTATCTTGGGCAGCAGGAGGCGGCGGTGGTGATAGTGGACAAATGCCATACTACATCCCCCCCGGACAAACATATACAATTCAATTATACAGACAGGGCCTGTTTACTATTCCAATCACTATTGACGGTGACTTAGTTGTTAATGGAATTTTAGTACAGGTATAATAAAAGGATAAATAGGATATAAGATGGCATTAATACTTAAACAAGAATCAAACGCAGCAGTAACGACACCTTCGGTAGGTAGTGGTTCTATATTCCTTAACGGATCCGATCAACTAACAGTAAAAGATTCTACTGGAAATATATCAACTATTCCAACATTTACTGCTACGGGTAATGCTCAAATATTCTACAATAATGCAGGTGCACTTGGACTATCTCCAAATCTAACTTTTAACAATACTACAAATACGTTAGGAGTAACAACTGCTAATGTAAATACTTTGAATTTTGGTTCAGGTTCAGTAACTGGTACTGGTAATATTACCACAGGTAATTTAATTGGTACTATTGCGGCTGGCTCAAACACAATTACAACAACTGGCAATATAACTGGTGGAAATATCATTGGACCAGTTGTGGCCGGTTCAAATACAATTACAACAACAGGCAATGCTAACGTTGGTAATTTAGGATTTGGCGCAGGCGTAATCACTGGTACAGGTAATATCACAGCCGGTAATATCATTGGTACTATCGCAGCTGGTTCAAATACAATCTCAACAACTGGCAATGCTAATGTAGGCAATATTGGCGCTGCTACTGCTATTTTTACTACAGGGAATATTACTACTGTTAATAGTGGTTTAGTACAGAATGGTACTAGTAATGTAACTATTGCTGCAAGTGGAAATGTATCTACATTCATCAACGGTAATACTACTCCTCAATTGTTAGTTAGTAGTGGAGGCGCAAACATTCTTGGTTATGCCAATATTGTTGGTAATCTTAATTCAGGTAATGCTAGTTTAGGTAATCTTGCTACTGCTAATTTCTTTAGTGGTAACGGCAATTTATTAACTTCATTAACTGGCGCAAATGTAAGTGGTGCGGTAGCATACGCAACAACAGCTAACGCAGTAGCAGGCGCTAATGTAAGTGGTGCTGTAGCATACGCAACAACAGCTAACGCAGTAGCAGGCGCTAATGTAAGTGGTGCTGTAGCATACGCAACCACTGCTAATTCAGTAGCTGGCGCAAACGTAACCGGGGACGTAAGCGGAGCGAATCATGCCAATGTAGCAGATTCTGCCAATGCAGTAGCAGGGGCTAATGTAAGTGGTGCTGTAGCATACGCAACCACTGCTAATTCAGTAGCCGGAGCAAATGTCTCCGGTCAAGTAGCCAATGCGTTAGTAGCAGGTACTATCTATACAAATGCTCAACCAAACATTACTAGTGTTGGTACATTAACATCATTAGATGTAAGTGGAACCATAACAGCAGCAAACATAACAGCTAATACAGGTGTATTTACTGGCAATGGTAATGGATTAAGTTCATTAGTTGGTGCTAATGTAACAGGTACCGTAGCAAATGCAACATATGCATTAAGTTCAGGTACAGCCGGAACAGTTACAACTAACGCACAACCAAACATTACATCAGTCGGCACGCTAAGTTCGTTGGCTGTCACTGGTAATGCTTCTGCCGGCAATATTAATGCTGGTAATCTATTAACAGCAAACTACTCAACCTCAGTATTGACTACAGCAGCACAACCAAATATTACTTCAGTCGGTACATTAACAAGTTTGGCAGTCACTGGTAATATTACTAACGGAAATATAACTGGTGGTAATTTAGTATCTGCCAGTTACGTAGCCGGTACATTAACAACTGCTGCTCAACCTAACATTACTAGCGTTGGTACATTAACTTCACTTGGTGTTAATGGCACAGTAACAGCAGTAGCGTTTACTGCTAATACAGGGGTGTTTACAGGTAATGGAAATGGATTAAGTTCTATTGTTGGTGCTAACGTAACAGGTACTGTAAGTAGCGCAACAACAGCGGGTACTGTAACAACAGCAGCACAAGGTAATATTACAAGTGTTGGTACACTCACAAGTTTATCTGTAACTGGAAACGTATCAGCAGGTAACATTAATGCCGGTAACTTATTAACAGCTAATTATTCAACTGCGGTAATAACAACAGCCGCACAACCTAACATTACATCAGTTGGTACATTAAGCAACTTAGTTGTTTCTGGTAACGCCACGGCAAATGGTAATGTAATCACAGATAGTATCTTAGGTCGTACCGGTGCTGTTACGATTACATCTGGTGGCACTAATACAAATATTAACTTGAAGCCAAATGGTACAGGCAATGTTGATGCTAATAGCACATACATTACTAACGTTAAAGACCCGTTTAGTAATCAAGATGCTGCTACAAAAGCATATGTTGACCAACAAGTTACAACTGGTATTACATATCACCAGCCAGTTAACGCAGCAACTACGACTACTCTTGCAGTAGCAACGGGCGGCACAACAGCATATAATTCACCAAATGGAGCAAGTAATGGTATTGGTGCTTATATTAGTACAACTGGTACATTCACTTTAATTGATGCTGTAAATATTGCTAGTGCGGGTACTCGTATTCTTGTTAAGGACGAAGCAAACGCAACATGGAATGGTATTTACAACTATACTAATGCAACTGCTATTACTCGTTCATCTGATGCAGACGAATATGGACCAGATAGCACAACACAAATAAGTATTAACGATTATTTCTTCACATTGACTGGTTCTATTAATGAAGGTACTGCTTTCATTGTAAGTGCCCCTAGTGGAACAATTGTATTTGGCACATCAAATATTACATTCAGTGTATTCAGTACTGCACAAGTTTATGACGCAGGCACTGGATTAACACTAGCTAATACAACATTTAGTATCAGCAATACTGCTGTAACCGCGGCAGCATATGGTAATGGTGATCGTGTAGCAACATTTACAGTTAATGGTCAAGGACAATTAACAGCAGCATCAAATGTCGTAATGGCTCCAAATGCTGCTAACTTAACTGGCACAGTTCTTAACTCAGCAATTGTTACTTCTGGGTTGACAACAGTTGGTACATTAGGTTCACTTGCTGTAACTGGTAATATTACTGGTGGCAACGCTAACGTAACTGGTCAATTAATTTCAACAGTAGCAATAGGTACTGCTCCATTAGTTGTAACATCAACTACCACTGTTGCTAATTTAGCGGCAGCAACTGCTACTACAGCGGGTACCGTAACAACTGCTGCTCAGGGCAATATTACTAGTGTTGGTACATTAACATCATTAGGTGTAAGTGGTACAATCACAGCGCCAAACTTTACAGCAAACACAGGTGTATTCACTGGTAATGGTAATGGATTAAGTTCACTAGTTGGTGCTAATGTAACAGGTACAGTGGGTAGTGCTACTAACGCGGCAGCATTATTACAAAATACATCTACTTCAACAACAGCATACCCTACATTCTCTACTTCATCTGCAAATGGAAATTCATCTGCGGTAATCAATACAAGTATTAGTGCTAATTTAGGCAATGCTTCTATTACAGCTACAACATTTGTTGGAGCTTTGTCAGGTGCTGCAACTAGTGCTACAACAGCGGGTACAGTAACCACAGCAGCACAAGGTAACATTACAAGTGTAGGTACATTAACAGGCTTGACAATTGGTAATGCAACTGCTAATGCAGTATTTGGTAATGGCACAATCGTATTAAACAGTGGTCTAATAACGGGTAACGGTAATGGACTAAGTTCATTAGTTGGTGCTAATGTAACCGGGGCCGTATCGTTCGCAACAACTGCAAATGCAGTAGCAGGTGCTAATGTAAGTGGTACTGTAGCCAGCGCAACAAGCGCAACAAATGCTGCTGCATTACTACAAAACACATCTACTTCTACTACTGTTTACCCTACATTCTCTACTTCATCAGCAAATGGCAATTCATCTGCGGTAATCAATACAAGTATTAGTGCTAACTTGGGCAATGCATCTATTACTGCTACTACATTCGTTGGTGCTTTGTCAGGTGCAGCTACAAGTGCAACTACTGCGGGTACTGTAACAACAGCAGCACAAGGTAACATTACAAGTGTTGGTACATTAACATCATTGGGTGTAAATGGCACAGTAACAGCGGTAGCATTTACTGCTAATACAGGCGTCTTTACTGGTAATGCTAATGGACTATCAAGTTTACAAGGTACCAATGTTACTGGTACATTGAATTCAACAACTTTAGGTAATAGTACTGTTTATATAGGTACAACGGGTATAGCGTTAAATCGTGCGTCAGCATCTCAGTCATTAACAGGCATTACAAGCATAGACGGGTATGCTGCGACTGTATCCGGTGCTGCTCAAGGTAATATCACTTCAGTTGGAACATTAACCTCATTAGCAGTAACGGGTAACGTTACTATGGCAAACGTAGTAGCATCTACTTACGACATAACTGGAGTAGCAACAGGTATATCAGCAGCGGGTACTGTACAAGCAAATGCTACAGTCTTGGCCAAATCAATTAACGTGGTAAGTACAGTGGCGTCTGGCGCAGGTGTTGTATTGCCCGTAGCTGTTGCGGGCATGAGAATTACAGTTATGAATACAAGCGCAAACAGTTTAGCAGTATATCCAGCAGCGTCCGGTATTATTAATTCTCAAGTAGCAAATGTTGCCTATACTCAACCCGCAGGCGCGAGACTTGATTTCGTATCAATATCAACCACTCAGTGGTATACCCTAAATGCTACTTATGGTTAATATTTAGTTACTTTCTATTTGTCATTAACAACAAATGATAAGTAGAATGTGACTAATGTATTTCAATTAAACTACGAAGCAAGACTTAAGAGTTGGTACGACTTAAGAAAATCCCTAGAAGATAAAGATATAAAAACATCTTGTCTAGTAATAGACAACTGGTGGCAAAAAGCACCACTAGTTAATCATTATCTTCACCCAAATGATATAGATAACTGGCCCGGACCATGGGATTTACTAGTAGAAAATAACTATTGCCAAATTGCTAGAGGATTAGGAATGGTCTATACACTACGACTAGTGGGCATCAAAGACATTGACTTTTGCCTAGCAATAGACGATAATAGTGAAGAATGTGCCTTAGTCATGGTCGATAGCGCAAAATATATATGTAATTACTACCCTAATACGGTCATAAGTAATAGTCTAAACGATTTCACAATGGCTAGTCACATAGATATGACTAAAATAAATAAAAAAATATAATAGGTGTAGAATGATTATAAATGT
>Ga0209191_1002945_pt1 | contig 10321 bp, 7 predicted proteins | sample S_130626_EF_Meta_FD_187320 | JGI IMG/M metagenome (GOLD analysis project Ga0209191, IMG submission 187320) | Freshwater microbial communities from Lake Simoncouche, Canada to study carbon cycling - S_130626_EF_MetaG (SPAdes) (version 2) | ecosystem: Environmental > Aquatic > Freshwater > Lake ... | reverse complement strand
TCTCATTACTTCTAAACAGTCACCATTAAATGTTGTCATTTATATATAGTATTATACATTAATTCTATATATAAATTGATTTACAGTCCTAAATAATATAAAAATATTATTAAAATTACAATTATTATTAAGTCATTAACTTCTAATTTATTTACTAACATAGCTCCCATGTATAATATAGTTATATATTATTTTTATATACATACTATAATATTCGCTATTATGTTTATAATCGCTTGGGTTTAATTTTTTTATCTGTGAGAGATGAATTTTAATTCTTTTAATTAGTAGTTTTGTTTGAATATATAGTTTAGTGCGGTCTTCATCTGTTACTATATTTAATTTATGGGTTTTGAAGTAGTTAAATATTTCTAATGATAATTCAATTACTTTTAGTTTACTTGTTAGTGCAACATGTAGTCCAAAATCTTTATCTTCATCAACAGAGGATTTCTTAAGCAAGGTTTCGTCTTGTTCTGCTAATAGGTTAGAGTATATTTTCTTAACTTTCCATATATCAGGTTTATTTACTAGAGCCATAACTGTTATAAATAGAAGTTAATTCTTTAAATAGTTTTTATATAAATAATTGTAAATTATCAGAATATCAGTTTTTCGCCCCTATTTTTGAAAACTATTCCTTATAGTCTTTCTTAGGGGGACTTTCTATTTTTTGGGGCGAAAAACTGATATTCTGATATTCCCTTTTTCACTTTTACTATTTATAAATTTTATTTATTTTTATAATCTTCTTTACAAGAAGCAAGAAAATTATAGAAGATAATTAAGAATTAAACAACCAATAAAGTTTCTAAATTAGGAAAGTCCAAAAATACAAAAAACTACAAAAATACAAATTTCGCCCCAAAAAATAGAAAGTCCTCCTAAGAAAGACTATAAGGAATAGTTTTCAAAAATAGGGGCAAAATTTGTATTTTTGTAGTTTTTGTACTTTTATTAATCGTCCTCGTCCATGTCATCATTACAAATAAGTTTGTACCCCCATAATGATTGCTTCTTTATGTTCTTACCATAACGGCACATATTAGTATCTATAAAATGGCTCTTCAATAACATATGATCCTTAATCATCTCAATAAATTTCTTACAAGTCATCGCCCTTAAATCTGCTTTAGTCATCTTCTTTTCATTCATATCCAAATATTTAGCATGTAACTCTTTAATAGTAATCAAACTATATTCATCATCAGAACCCTCTTCATATACATCAAGAAACCAATTAGCAAAATCATCTTTATCAAGTAAATAGTCTGCACCCAACTTCTTACATGTATTAGGAATATATAAATCATTAGTAGTATATTCAGTAATTAAGTAGTTAAATAAAGCACAATAATATTCATTTTTAAAACTTTCTTCTTTATATAACGAATTCTTCAATTTATATTTAGTAGGTTCACTTTCAATTAATTCTCTATTGTCTGTAAATGTGATATCAAAAGGAATAATAATCATTCTATCTAAAATAGCAGTATCTTTCTTTCCTGATATTTCAGGTTTAGTATTACATTCCATTACAAAAGTTCCCATAATTTTAGTAATATCATCTTTCTCATATAAACCTCGTGCTTTATGTGTTTCATTACCAGTTAATGCTTTAATATTAGAACATCTTAATTTTTCTGCGTGTCCTTCTTCAGGTTCACTAGCAATAATTAATCTCTTTTTATGAAGACTTCTTAATTCTGTATTAGCTCCTGACTTAATTTCTTTTGTTAATAATGATAAATGAAGCGTACCCATATAATCACCTAATAAATACGCCATTAATTCATTAATGAGACCTTTTCCATTTCTGCCCTTTCCAGTTGCAATAATAAAGTATTCATGTCTTATTCCAGTTAATCCGCTTCGTAATATACTAGTATACGCCTTTCTAATATTTTCATCAGGAAATATGCCTTCAATTAAATCTCTCATTTTATTTTTTTGTTCTTGATTAGGTTCTTTATATTCCTTATTACATGTAGTTAATATATAGTCAAGTTTAGAAGGAACAAACCATTTATTAGTCTTCAAATCATAACTTTTATTAGTAAATGAGAAAATATAACGGTTAGCATCAAAAACATCTTCTTCTTTTGCAGTTGCTTTAAGTTCATTAAAAATTAAACTATAAACATTTTTATTATTTTTATATCCGTAATTATGGTTTAATTTAGAAACACTAGCCAATCGTTCACTTAATGTCTTATTTTCAGGATCATTTTTAATTTCTTTAAAAATAGTTTCAATTAATAGCATATACATAGATTTAATAGTTTTAAATAGTAGATTTTGAATGATAGAACCTCCATCATCTTCTATCCAATTATTTTCATAGTAAACAAATAAATTTAACTTCTTTTTAATAGCAATAATAGAATCACAATTCATATTAATAAAATAATCCTTTAATAGTCCTTCATCAAAAACCTCCAATTTAGAAATATGCCTATTAATATATAATAATTCATATTCTTTTGGATTACTTAATTTTGCATAATAATTTAAAGTTGGTTGCTTAACTAATTTATTACCATCATAACTATAATTATACCATAATTTCATAAATGCTTCTTCATCATATTTTTTAGATTTCTTGCTAATCTCTCTAGCAAATTCTTCACTATAATCTTCATTACGCATAGCCCACATAATTTTAGTCCAACTTGAATAATCATCAAGATATTTTAATCCAATTAAATTAACAATTTCCTCATCAGCATTAGTACAACTAATAGGTGTTTGTGGTTCGCTTAACTGCTCTTCATCTTCTTCAGTTGTAGAACTGCAACTTGCCGTTTTTTCTGTATCCCAGTCATTAAATATATTACTTGAATTAGCATTTATTACTTCTGTATCATTTTTAGCATAAGACCAAGCATTATTATATAATATATCATGAGGACAAATAGAACCATCATCAAATTTCATAGCATTATTATTTTGTTTTCCATTCGTCCATTCAGTCTTAATAAAATAATGAGGCATCTTTTTTGTTGCTGATAAGAAGTAAGGTAGACCATCAAATTTTTTACATAATGAACTATTCCAATATTGACCTGTTGTATCGTCTATATCTAATTGCTGTATTTCACTACAATCTATACCAATCCAAGGTGTTTCATTACTATATTTTTCACAATAATAAAAGCATTCTTGTAAAGTCAGATTTTTAAATTTTCCGATACTAAAATTAAAATGTCCGTCACTAAATTTGCTTTCATCTCCATCAACAGTATAAGTTAAAAAATGTTTTTTACCATTAATAATCTTTAATTTAATAGGAAGGCATTTAATTTGATTAATTTTGCAGTATTCTAAAACAAGCATTTAATATAATATAATATTATATTTTCTTTTTAAATATTAATTAATTTATATATATTAAATACTAATTAATTAAATACTAATATTTTTATTAACTTCTATTTATTCCTAAATAAAAAGAATTAAAATTAAACTACTTAAAAAGAATTTAATATATTAATATAGTATAAAATGTCTGACACTTTAGAAACAATTAAAGAAGAGCCAATTATTCAAAAGAAAAAAGGGAGACCATTCAAGACAATCACTAATGAAGAACCATTTGTTGCTAAACCGAGGGGACGACCCCCTAAAAATCCTGAATCTAAAGCACAAAAAAAGACAAAAGAAGAATTAAGAGCATATTACAGAGAATATTATGAAGAACATAAAGACGAAATCATGCTAAAAAGGGCAGATTATAGAAAAACAGAAAATTATAAACAATTACGCCACGAACAGAATGCAAGATATAAAGCAAAAGTAACATCACGACCTAAAGTATGTCTTATCACTTTAACAAATTTAGAACCACAAAAGGGAGTGTGTTTAATTAAGATTTAAGAAGTTAATTTAATATATTATTTGTTATAATAAATATATTAAATAAAAAGTATATTTAGTCATCTTCTGACTGATTAACTAAAAACGCCCCAGTTTGGTAAAGGACAACCATAGGATAACTTTTAGTAATCGTAACCCAGCGTGATTTCAACTTTTTAACCTTTTTAATTTGTTCTTTATTAAATCCTAAATAATTATCCAATAAATATTTTAATGCACGACCACCTAAAGAAGCAGGGAATAGAGTTATAGAATGGCTTTCATTCAATATCTTTTTAGTATCTAAACCAGCATTAGCAACATGACTCGTGTAAATACAAGATGTATTGAAATGTCTACCAGTCTCTAAAATTAAACCTAAAATACCATTAATTTTATTTCTCATTATTTTATTAGTTAAGCAGTCAGTATCATCAAATATAACCATACTATCTTTGAAGTCTTCAACCCCTATTGGTGTATTCATAAACTTCTCATCTAATATAAATCGTTTTAATCCTTTTATTTTATCAATAGAAGAATCGTCATTCACAGAACTAATTAAATAAATAGGATTTTTAGGATACATCTTCCTATATTGTTCGCAATATAAATAAGTATAATACGATTTACCTGAACCTGAAGCACCAGTAACATATAAAATAGATCTTTCTTTTTGTTTATCCGGTACTTGTTGGATAGTCTCTTTATCTTTGCACTCATAAGTCTCAAAATGCTCTTTAACATCTTCAAGTTTATCTGTAACTCTCAATAAGTCATCTTTTAATTTACTATTAAGAACTTTAGCAAGTATAGCACCGCGTTCAAAATTTATAGCCATTTTATATTATATATAATATTAGATTATTATATATAAATTATTTTAAACAATTAATAATTAATTTTCTAAACAATCAATCTCTCAAAAGTTAAAATATTTATTTAATAATTTATTGTTTTTAACTACTTCAACAACATTAGTATTTAATAATTCCATGTTTTTAGTAGTTAAGTCCGTAATATATTCACTAATAGCTTTTAAACTATTATTTTTAGGAATTGTTAATCCAAGATTAGAGAGATTATGCAAAATTACAGATTTAGGTACTTTACGAAAATTATTAGTAATTAAATCATTAATAGTATTTAAATCAGCAATTAGTTTTGACTGTCTACCTAATTGACTATTTATAACTTTTAATAATGCTTTTATTAGGGGCTTCATATTCTTAATTTTAGCATAACTATACAGACGCTTAATTGCTTTAAAATAATTCTTTTCTTCTAAATAGTGGTGAAAATCTTTATATATTAAAATAGCAGTCTCTTCAGGACTAATCTCTCGTGTTAATTCATGCGAACCTATTTTTATAAAATAAATATCACTATATTCATTAATTTCTCCATTAGCATCAATAGCAATAGCGTCCATCTTTATTCTTGATTCTTGCTGTAAACAATCAACAAAATATTTAGGTTCATTATCTATTAATACAAAACCCTTTTTAATACTGGCTTTGTCCCACCTTATAGGCTGTCCCCTAAATGTTCCACATTTAAAATCTATAATCCATATATTACTTTTAGGATTAAGTGCAATCTTATATTTTTTTCTAAATAAATCTAATATTTTGGAGAGAATGTCTGTAGTCTTCTTAAAGTCTTTTTCTTCCATTAAATCATAATCAGCACTATAAACAACATCTTTATCTGCAGATGAACCTACTAATGTTTGTAGTCCAGCTATACTCAAAAAGTTAAATATTTTAGCATTACTCATTTATATAATAATACTATAAAATAGTTTAATTTAAAAAATGTTTTAAAACATAAGAATAATTTTAATAACATTTTATATATATAAATGTCGCAAGTAAGTAAATTTAATCAAATAAACAATCCTGATTATGTATATTTTGACTTACAACAAGCAAATGTATATAATAATACAGAACAAGAACAGCAACCTCTTAAATTTTTAGAGACACGAGAGACACCAGTTATTGCTAATACAGGCGACTATTATATGAGTGTAGCAAGGTTTCAATTAGACACTTATAACTTACCTGTTTTAGTAGGCGAACCTGATTTAACACAAACAGGAAATTTTGACCCTGATAAGACTATTTATAAAGTGGCTATGAATATAACAAATGGCACTTTTACAACAACTCAAACGGGGCCAACCCCCACTAATTTTAGTCTAGCATCACAAATAACTCAAATGCCTCCTATTAGTAGTTATTTTGGTGCTAATATTAAAACAGCAAATACTGGAACAAAAAACGATATTTTTGTAGCAGTTTCTGACGGACAATATGATAGTAATAAAGGAACAGTATTTATATGGAAAGGAACAACAACAAATAGTAGTATATCTCATCGTTTATACGCAAGTTCACAGGCAGCTATATTTTTAGGTTCAGGAATAGGAATTAGTAATGATGGAACACGAGTAGCAGCAACATCAACTTTAGGATTATATTTGTATAATATAGTAGTTGGTATAAATCCAACCGCTGAAACAACAATAATTGAACCAACACTTCCATTTGGAGCAACAGCAGTGTCAGGTAATGGAAATTTTGTTTTAGGAGGACGACTTTTTTTTGAAGGTGGAACTATAAGAATATATAATTTTGCAACTCAATTACAAGTCGGAAGCACTATAACAGATAGTGGTATAAATGGTTATTTAACAAGAGGAGTTGCTTTTAGCACAGATGGTGTATATTACATTAATTCAGGTTGGTTACATGATAATAATAATGGATATGTAGAAATAAGAAGATTTGATGGAACAAATTATGTCCCTTCTCCTAATCAGTTTTCAACATCTACAGGTGATAGGTTAGGCTATGCTTTAGCTATATCAGGGAACGGTATTTATGCTTGTGCGAGTGCTTATAAACCATCGGATACTGGTAATTATGTAAGAATATGGAAAAGAACAGGAACAACATTTGTAGTAGTATATAATATAACAGCACCAACAAGTGCCAACGGACAAGTTTGGGGTCAATCAGTCTCTATGAGTAATGATGGAGGAACAATAATAGTAACTGCTGGTGGTAATAACATAACATATATTTATAAACGAGAACCATCAACAGAAGTTTATACATTATTTAACACTATTACAGCTCCTACTACTACTACAAAAGTCGTGTCACTAACTAATGCTGGTGATGCTTTTTATTTAGCTAATACAGGAGGAACAATATACCAATATATATTACCTGATACTACACCATCAGGAACAGTTGTATCAGTCCCAAGCAGTCTTTCAATAGTTCCAACAATTGAAAGCGTAAAATGGATTAAAAGCATAAATTCAGCAACAGCACCAACTCAAAACTCATTAACAGGAAAAAATACAGCATTATACCCATATTATTACTGTGATAGTTATAATAGTTTTATAGTTATGGTTAATAAAACTTTAAAATTAGCATATAAAAACTTCATAGAACGAATTTATAATGAGTGGATTGCTATATTAGCAGATACAGGAATTACAAATCAATTTTTAGATATAACATGCGTTCATTATCCTACACCTCCATTTCTTGACTGGAATGAATTAAATTTAACTTGTGATGCCTATGTAACTATGTTATTTGAAACATATCAAGCATCAGCTAATGCTGTTATTGATAATATTAATAATGCGATGCCTACTACAACTTGGGCGGTTGTGTCAACTAATAATGTAGGAACTCCTGCAAAAAATACTCCCTTAAAATTTGAGGTTGCTTTTAATGCTCCATTATATAGTTTATTTAGTAGCTTTCCAGCAACAAGAAAAATTCTAACAAGTTCTACAGGAGTAAAAGAACCTTATTATATATTAAATTTTGCAACATCAGGTTTAGGATTAATTACTCCAAGTCCTTCTCTCAATTCAGTTATTCCTTATTTTTTCTTATCAACATATACAAACTCAAGCACAGGAGTTATTACACTACCAACTGCTAACACATTTAGTTATAGTCATTCAAGATTATTAATAAAACAAGCACAAGAACTAAGCACTATTGATACATGGACACCTATAAATGCTATTGTATTTACAACTACATCAATCCCTATTGTAGTCAATCAGTTTTCGGCATCGTCTTCAACTGGTTCAAGTTCGCAAACTTCAAGTTTAGATAATGCTTTTGCCTTTATTATTACAGATTTACAAACAAATCAGCAAGGCTATAGACCCAATTTATTATTAGTTCCACAAATTCAACGCAATATAGATTTAAATGGAAATCAACCTCTCAAAACTATAGATATAAATGTTTTTTGGAGAACTAAAACAGGGCTTTTAGTCCCCTTTATTCTTGCGAGTGGCTCAACCTCATCAATTAAACTTTTATTTGAAAAGAAAATATTAGGAGAAAAACAAAAAATAAGTATGGCTTCTGTAAATATGAGAGATATAATGTAATATACCTTTAATAAAACTATAACCAAATATTCTCTCAAAATAAATAATTAATTTTATAATTTAATTAAATTTTATAATAAATAAAAATATATTTATATATTATAAAATGGCTATTAACGATTTTGATAGAACGAGTTTAGAGGAAGCCCAAGCTTTAGGCAAATATTATGGAATTGAAGGTTATGAGACTATGACCCATGAAACCTTATTAAATGCTATTGATGCAACTTCAGCAATTAATAAAATATTTGATGCTAGTGGTAATGACATAAGTGGTAATTATAAAGTAGCTAAATTAAAGGTTACGAGAGATTTAAGTGGAAATTATATTCTTACATTTTCTTAAAGAATTAATTATTTTGTTTAGAAATTACTAATTAAAATAATTATATAACATATATATATAAAAATGTCCTCAGACTTCTCCACAGTTTTAGTTCGTGATTCGGTATTAGGTGGAATTACAGATAAGCTTACTTATGCGGTTCGTTCGGGTGCTGCCTCCAAAACATACCAGCCTTTCCCAGCTATTTCGGCTTCGTCTTCGTCCTTAACTTTTAATGTAACAGTCCCCTCTGAAAATGTTGTTGTAGACCGTGAGGTATTTATTAGGTCTACAATCCGCTTTACAGTAACAGAAACAGGTGTTGCATCGGGTTCTTATGCTGGTGGCTACGGCACTCGTTATGCTCTTCAAGCATTTCCATTAAATCATTTATTCACAACTGCTTCGGCAACTATAAACAATTCTAATGTGTCTTCAAATATTCAGGATATTCTTCCCCAATTACTTCAAATGATTTCTCAAGAGGAACTTGCAAGATATGAAGGAATGACCCCCAATTTAGTAGATTTTAATACTGCTCTTTACACTACAAATGTTGCAAGCTCAAATGCTAATAATGTTCTTGCTAGTGCTAATCAGACTGGATACAATAAATATTATCAGCCACGAGGTGCCTATCCAGTTAAACTTGTTGATTATAGCAGAAAACAAGGTTCATCTGCGGCTACAAAAACTCTAACTTCGCAAAATGATACTGATGTCTTCAAATTAGCGTATGAAGTTGAAGTATGTGAACCTATTATTGGTTTATCGCCTTTTATCTACGGACAACCAGCGTATAATAATCAGGGTTTAGTAGGCATTAATGCTATGAATTTCGTATTTAATATTGATAGCTCTGCCAAACGATTTTTATCAGTAGGTGTTGCTAATACTGTTGTAACTAAAGTTGAATTAGGTATTGCTACTGATACTGGAACATTAAATAGTACAAGCCCATTTGCTAATACAGAACTTGTTGTTTGCTTTAACTCCTCGCAGTCTACCGATTTAATTACTGCTAAAAATGTAGTTCCTTATACTGATATTCCACGCTTTATTACTGTTACTAATACTGCTATCGCAGGTCAAGGAACAGAAAAATCACTGTCAAGCAATAATATTCAGTTGAATCAGCTTCCCGATTTATTTATTATTTGTGTTCGTAAATCTCTTGCAGATATGACAGTTCAAGATGCCGAATACAATTGCGTTATTAATAGTGTTTCTATTAATCTCAATAATGCTTCAGGTCTATTATCGTCTGCTAATCAGTTTTCGCTATATCAGCTTTCAGTTAAGAATGGTTCTAAACAAACATGGGCTCAATTCAGTGGACGAGTAAATCAAGTAACCGCAGGAAGTGATACTAATGGTAATTTAGGCTTTCAAGCAACAACTGGCTCTATCTTTGTTGTGTCACCGACTGATTTATCGCTTCCATCATATTTGGCTCCGGGTTGCATCGGCTCGTTTAACTTCCAAGTTAAATTAGGTGTTACACAATATGTAACAGCTGCTGGTTCAAATATTACCCCTGAAATTGTTGTTTTAGCAGTTAATAGCGGTATTTTCTCTACTGTAGCTGGTTCGTCGCAGATTTTCACAGGTATTTTAACTAAATCGCTTGTTGAAGATTCTAAATCTTTGCAAATGGTTAATCCAGTATTAAGTGCCGAATACAACCGAGTATTAGGGGG
>Ga0209191_1002944_pt1 | contig 10321 bp, 21 predicted proteins | sample S_130626_EF_Meta_FD_187320 | JGI IMG/M metagenome (GOLD analysis project Ga0209191, IMG submission 187320) | Freshwater microbial communities from Lake Simoncouche, Canada to study carbon cycling - S_130626_EF_MetaG (SPAdes) (version 2) | ecosystem: Environmental > Aquatic > Freshwater > Lake ... | reverse complement strand
TTTCATCTGCTATTTTTTGTGCATGTTCAAGGTCTGCAATTTTATTTTGTGTAGCAAACACATACCAGCTTGCAACTAGTAATGCACTCACTACTGATATTAAAGTTTTTAACGGAACTGTTATTTCTGTTTTTTCATCTATTTGTACTGACATACTATACTACCTTAAATTATCTTACCCAGTACCAGATAACACCTGGTTGGGCTCCACCTTCAATATTGCTTAACCAAGGTGCTGGATCTGACCCACAGTTATTATGTCCAATCAGTGTGCCCCACCATCCGCCACGGAATCCGTCTGTGGTTAACCAACCGTAGTTGATACCAATACCTACCCAAGGCATACGTGCTTCCATGGCTTCGTTATTGTAAGTCCATGTATTGCCATTATAGCCAAAGCGGGCTAATTCTGTTAGATTCTTACGCCAGCCAGGTGTGCCCAACTCTGCGTCACCTAGGTCGCCGTCTTCAAGAGTCTGAATAAATGTGTATGCTTCGTTAGCAGTCCACGCACCGCCGAGCGATCCGTGTTCGCGAGCAGTGATCATAAAATCAAATCCCGACTCACTACGTTTAATTTTATCAGCCCAGCTTAATATGCTATAGCTCTTTTCATGAGATCTACTTTCATGTGTTGTCAGCTCGGTAGGAGCAGATGTAGGATTACGACTGTATACTTGCTCTGCTGTCCAATCCCCAGAGCAATTTTGTACAACCAATGTCCAGCCGCCACCTAAGGTAGTCATGTCGCAGTAAATTTGAAATGGTGCACCATTGTTGAGAGCTTCATTCCTTATCCAGTATACGCCATCTTCGCTATCTGGGTAATCTTGTTTGATCTGCCAAGCACTAGTACTGAATTCTTCTCTAGTCTTGCCAGTGTGTACACCCATTGCTAGATTACGTGCTATAAGTTGTGCTCGCTCACGTGCTAGAATAGTCTGCTCATCTGTTCGTATTGCAGCAACCAGTGCCGAGCGTTCGCTGACAGATAATGTTTTATAATAGTTTAATATAGTTTCTTGGTTCACAATTTCTTCCTCTGTTTCAACAACAGTTTCTACAATTACTTCCTTTATGCCTCGATAGTCATCATTGGGTTTGAGAATTTGTTGACCATTTGGAGTTGTAATCCATCTGTGTTTGTCAGTAAATTCGTTACCGTTCCAAATTAGAACAGACATTTAAAATCTACCTTGTACTGACTTAGCCAGTATATCTGATTGTTGTTGTATAATCTTTTTCTTTAGGTCGCAATACAATGGGCTAACCGGACCTTTAGTCACACGATCCTGTAGTTCTTTAACTGTGTCAGTAATAGTGCCTGTTAGTTTGGCAATATCACGTGTAGGTTTAGTTTTAGCATAGATGTCAAACCATTCTACATCTTGTGCTAACTTGTTTACTTGTGGTGCTAGGTCTGCCTTGCAATCAAAATGTCTAACTTGTAATTGAATGTCTGTAATTACTTTGGCTTGGTTAACATCCCATCCGCTTGGTATCATTTCCATAATGCTGGCACAACCCGTTAGTGCAAAAAATGCACATACTATTAAAAGTTTTTTCATTTGTTGCGTCCTGATCTCATATTTGCTTGCCAATGTGCAAGCTGACCTTTACGGCCGCCTTGATGTGCTATCTTACGTAGACTGCTAATACTGGCATGCTTTGGTATGCCATACCTTGCACTGTCGCCTTTGTCTTCTGGATTCTTTCCATCAGCGAAGTTTTCTTCTAAAAATGTATTTGCAAACTCTTTGCACATATTTTTTAGTTGTTTGTTTTTAGTGAATACTTCTCTGTATTCCCCGTGTTCGTTATCTTGTGTAGGATCTTTGTATCCGCTGTATACTCTTTCAAAATCTTGTTGATTAATCAAATCAGTACAGCTGACTCCTACACGGTGTTCAGCTGTTTCATCTTCTTCTTCGTTGCAAGGACTCAGAGTAGTAATCATAATACTACCTTTAGGAATGTCTCCGTGATACTGATTATATTCTTCTATTGCGGCACGTTCTGCATGTACACGCAACTTGCCTTTGGGATAGTTTAGTTTGGCAACAAATTCACCTTTAGGAGTTAGTATGCCTGCAGCAACCATTCCATAGTACTCAGGACGATCATCTTGTCCTTTCTTAACCATAGCACACAACTTAGATAGACAGTTATCTAACTTATTGATATCGATAGATTCGAATTCAACTAATCTCATTTGTTTGGCACACAGTTGTTAACACGTATGCCGCCTTTGATCTTAGTGCCTTCCTTGTGCTTGCCTTTCCAACACTTAGGATCTAATCGTTGTTTTAGTTCTGCAATATGTGCTTCGCCTAACATGATTAACTCTTGCATTTGCTCAATGCTTTCGCAGTTCCAGCGACGCAATGCCAACGCTTTAGGAGTAGGTTTACCATTGGGCTTTTTCATCGGGCCTTTATTGCCGCTCATTCTAGCACAGAATGATTTACGACGTTTGGCTGCTTTACTTCCAGCTTTTAATTTACTAGGCTTAGTAGTAACTGCGGTTTGTAGCTTACTACCTGGATTCTCTCTTCGATAAGCGTTGACAGCTTTTTGACTTAGGCCGTCAGTCTTATCTTTATGATTAACTTTATTCCAGTCTTCGTTGATAAATTCTTTTGCTTTCATAATTGTTTAATGTCATTAAAGGTTAAAGGTATACCAGCCAGGCTGCATCCAAATAAAGCTAATCCAACATATAGCTGTTTACACAGGGCTATAAGGGTTTCTTGGTCTATCATATCCATCATCCTCGGGGTATACTGGATATTTATCTTGCTCAGTCGGCGGAAGCACTGGCTCCGCATTTGGCTCGTTTTGCATTTGTAAGTGCTCCAAAGTTTACTGGCCATTCTTGGCCTGGTGCTAGTTCAATTGCACCTGCTGGAAATTTATAATCAACTCCTGCTACCTTTTCTATTTCTGCAATGGGCTTGCGGAACACTGTTAGATTATTACCTAAGTTGACATATGGTTTAGTGTGTGGAAAAACCCAACCAGCAATCTGCTTGGTTTGATTATTGATTACAATCTTGTAATAACCATGTGGAACTATAACGCCATTACCTATTGCAGGATCACCAGCGCCATATAATGCGCCAACGTATATAGTAAATGGTTGGTTCAGTTGGACTGCCCAGCCGCGGACTGATGTCTCTAATAACTTCCATATTCCACGATTTAAACTGCCATGCTGTGGATACATGTTTGTCATTAAAAAACTTTCGTACTCTACTTGCTGACTCCAACTCAAATCACCGTCTGGAGCGGCATGGCCTTTGTCGTAGCCTGTACCAGCATAATCATCTGGCCGGGCGCCTGTGCCACCTAATGATTGGTCAGCAACAAACGCATTGGTTCGTGGAAAGCATCCTAGTGCGTTTTGTGGTAATAGTGTGTATGCAACATATACTGGAATCTTTACTGGAGCATCGTATGCTACCAAATAAGCTTCACGGCAAATAGGAACGGCTGTGCGTTGTGTTTGAGCAAAACCGTATGGGCTGTGAACAGCACAGGCTTGAACCGGAAGTGGAGGACGCTGTTCCCATGCGCTTGCTACTCCGCTAACAGCAAGTAATAGGACAAATAATATCTTTTTCATTTAGTAGTACCTTGTAATTAAGTACTACTATTTACCTAGAAACTGTTGTTGAACCAGCCTATTTTGCGGCCTTCAGCAATACGTTTATCATGTTCTTCCACGCTACCTGGAAAACGCCATGCCCATACTGCTACAAAGAACATAAAAATTCCTGTGTAGACAACACCCTTTACAGGCACAGTCAAGCTCATGATAATCAAACTAGTTGTCATCATAGCCAACATAAAGTATTTCATCTTCTGTGGGAACACCCGCTTCTCACCCCAGTTAGTTAGGAACGGGCCAAAGATCTTATGGTTGTATAACCAGGCATGCATCTTAGGACTGCCCTTGGCAAAACAGTAAGCTGCAAATACTATAAAACAACTGTAAGGAATGCCAGGTGTGACAAGGCCAACATAAGCCATGCCCAAACTGGCAAACCCTAATATTTTCCAAAGGAACTTTTTTACACTATGAATTGTGACCATTCTTTAAACCTTATATTTTCAAAGCCTTGCTTCTTACGCTTATTTACAAGTTCGTAGTAGTCTGGCTTATAAGGTTTGATTTGTGGTTTCCACCCTTTGACCTTGTCGCTTTTAGAAGCATTACAAGGTGCGCAGGCAGTAGTACAGTTTTCCCATACACTCTTACCGCCTTTGCTCACCGGTAACACATGATCCAATGTAGCTTCTTTGCGTTCTATTTTAGTGCCGCAATATTGACATTGGCAGTTATCTCGTAGGTACACATTGCTACGGCTAAAACGTACAGAGACTTTTGGTTTCATGTACTCGCGTAGAATCATAACACTGGGTACTTGTGTTTCCCAACGAGCTGAACGTACAATCCAGCTGTCGTGCCACATTAATACATCGGCTTTATCTAGCACCATGTATTTGATAGCATCTTCCCAAGTTAGGGTGCTTAACGGCATATAGCTAACAGGGTTTCCGTCAGCGTTAAGGAGCAGAACATCTGCCATTTTGGTTACCTCTTTCGATTGTGTTACAGACCCAACCTATGAAGTGTTTATTTTACACTCACTTTGTATTTAAGTCAATGCCAATTACAATGATTTTACGAAAAAATTGCTTGGGCAAACTCCAAACCACTTCGATCCAGAGCGTTGCACCACTGGTCTTTTTGGTCTGACTCAAATACTAATTCTCTATTACTAGCACAATAGCACCAACTTGTTTGTTGACTCCAAGGTGCTACGCCTTTGATTTCGCCCAACAGTTGTCCTGGGCTCCAACCACACAGTCCTAAAAACATGCGCCATTGTTTTGGACGGTCACCTGACGCAAAACGATGCAAGATTGTTTCATCTGAGCTAATACAAAATTCATCATTAATTCTTAAAGTATTATTACATGCCCATTCATTGGAATGTAACACACTTAGACTTTTTGTGTTAACAGGACCGCCTAGATAAACGTGGCCTTCAATGGGAAGATAAACTCCAACTTGGTGGCCAAAATCTTCTAAAGTAAGCTCACTACGTTTGTTAACTACAAGACCAATGCTGCCATGAGCATGATGTTCAGTTACCATAACCACAGTCTTGTACCAGAAGTTGCCTTTTACGGCAGGGGGTGCGATTAATAAATTTCCAACTAGATTCATGAAGATATTTATTAAGCAAACTGACTAGCGTCTTGGCTTCTGGTATTTGCCTTTGCCACCATGTTGGCTGGACGTTCAAAGTTAATAGTAAACCACTTGGAAGCCGCTTCAGGGCTTGCAAACTTCATTGCAACATATTGTCGCCCTGCTGGCTCACTCAGTGCAAAGTCAACTTGACCTTGCCAGTTGGTTGCCCAGTTACGACCACACGCTGCTGTCATTGCTTTAAAACGTTCTGCATGATGCTGGAACAAGCCACCACTAGTACCTCCGTCTCCCATAACCCCTGGACGGAATCCACTTTCAGCTTTAATGTTTGCCATAATACCAGCAACATGATTCTTTGACAAGCCTTTGCTATTCAAATAGGATTTAACATCGTTAGGACTGACAGAGCCTTTGCCACCTGCAGGCATTGACTTATCAGGTTTGGTTGTGGTAGGTGCTTGTGGTTTCACTCCGCCTTTGCTAATAGCATCTTTAGCAACTGGTGCATAACTGCTTGGATGCAATCCATCTTTGCTAGGGGTTGTGGTCTTGGCTAAATCAACAACTTCGTCGCCTGTCTTGACCACTGACATGATATCCTGTGCAACACTGCGATTGTAAGGCAGTATCCAAACATATTTCTTTGCCTTCAACGCACTGCGAATTGCTTCTAAGTTGGCTATGGTTTTTTGACTATTTGGATTTTTACCACTGGCTCCTGCGCCGTCGTTTGCACCAGCAGATATAATAGCCACATCTGCATTTTGTAGTTGTTTGTCGTTTTGAGCTTTGGATAAGATCACACTGCTGTTAATACCAACTTTGGCATCAACGATTGCATTTGGAATTTGACTGCCTGTTCCCACTGCTAAACTATCGCCAACAACAACAATTTTATTACTTTGACTGTCCGATGATGTGCCGCCGGCATCTGATGTTGGGTTGTTAACTGCTGCATCTGCTGGCTCATTTGGTTTTGTAGGATCAGCGCCCGATAAACTCCAACCTAAACTATCTGGAGCAAAACCTGTAGGTGATAGTTTGGACTTAATGAAATTAGCAGCTGAAGATGCAACATCACCAAAATCTTCTTGAATAATTTCTAAAATTTTCATACTGTTCTCTTATGCTATTGGATTTTGTTGGCGGCCACTGGAAGCATATTTTTCCCAATGCAAGTGAGGGCCTGTACTGAATCCAGTTGATCCTACCAAACCAATTGTTTGTCCTTGTTTAACTTTATCGCCAACACTTACTACAATTTTAGAACAATGCATGAATCTATGCCTTTCACCATCATTGGACATTAACTCAATCAAGTTGCCTGCTGATCCTGCCATGCCAGCAACAATAATCTTGCCAGAAGCAGGTGCACTGATTGGAGATCCTGCTGGTGCACCTATGTCAACTCCTGGATGCGGTATTACATTTCCACGAGGGCCTCTCACCATTCTACCGTAAGAGCCTGTGATTGGTCCTTTGGCTGGCATGCCGCTGCTTTTTCCAATGTTATTATCTTTTTCAAAACTATCTAATTCAGATTTCTCAGGTTTAGCCACTGCATTTGGTGCAATACCTTTTTTGTGGGCATCTATCGCAGCTCGAGTGTACGGTCCCATCACTCCATCGACGCCGTCACCTTTTGGGCCGTAATTGCCTAGATCGTATCCAAGAGCTTTTAGCTTCTCTTGAACTTTTATAATGTCAGGGTTGCTGGTTACTTCCCTTAATGCAAATTCTTTCAAACGCATTATTGACCTTTCCTTGTTCCGTAGTCGGGTAGTGGGCCACCGTACTTCTTACCTTTGATCTTCTTACCGCCTACTTTAATACGTACCTTACTTCCACTGTGGCCAATTAAATGGCTCTTGTCGCCGTCGCGGGCTCTGAACCCTTGGCTTTTACAGCTGGCTAAGTTACTAGCACCTAGTTCGTCGTCGGGTTTACCACCTACACAGAGGCTTCGACTGGCTTTTTCATTAATAAATTCAGATGCTTTCATAGTACTGTATTTATTGATTTAAGAACTCGAATACATTTAACCACTGACGTTTCCCTATTGTAGCTTTTAATTTAGTAAGATCAGCCTGGCATTTCCATCGCATACTTTTGGCGTAGTCGGCACTAACTGGCTCAAATTCTATTACTGCGCCTTCTTGTTCTGCTATTTCTTCAGCAATATCTAAAAAGCTATGTGTCAAACCTGTACCCACATTCCAAATACCCGAGCCCTTAACTGTGTTGATAAAATCTATTTGCAAACGACACAGATCGCCAACCCAAAGCCAATCGCGTCGAACATTTTCAGCACAGTCCCATACAACAATTTTGCCTTCTTTACGAGCTTGGTCACGCCACTTATGCATAATATTAGCTCTAGGTCCACGAATGTGCATATACTTTCCGTAGACATTAAAGTAACGAAATCCTTGCACCATTACATGTTGTTCTTGTTGAAACACCCATCTATCAAATAAGTATTTGCTCCAAGCATAAGCGTTATCAGGTTTACATGCTGCATACTCGCTAAAATCTTTAGTATCCCCGTAAACTGCACTAGAGCTAGCATATTGTAAATTTACACCATGAGAATTGCATTCGTTGAATAACCATTGACTAAACTCGTAATTTTGTATCATTATGGCATCAACATCAGTACAAGTCATGTCAGAGATAGCTCCTAAATGAATTACCCAATCATAGGTACTTACATTTGGATAACTATTTGGATCCCATTCCCAACCGTCAACTTCCCAACCATCTTGTTGATGTAACCAGGTGGTCATGTTGCGGCCAATAAAGCCTTCATGGCCTGTGACTAAAATTCGCATGACTTACTCCGGTCTTGGGGAGAAGCGCGATAGGAACGCTTCAAGTCTGCAGGTATATTCTTTGTCTAAATCTGGATTGCGATAGCGCACCCACGGGTCGTTTTCTTCGTTTGGATTCCATACTGCAAGAACTTCAAACGACTCGCCCTTACCGCTGGTATAGTGTCTTGCTATTTTTGATACTGCATTCAATCTATCTTCTGTTGTAAACGTAGTCATAGGTATTGTCCTGGATCGCTTTGTTCTAACTCATCTAGTTTGTTCCAAACAAACTTGAGTAATTCCTTACCCACAGCTGGGTCCGTAGACATCAGTAGTGTAACACGGCTCAATAAGATTCCTGCTACATTATGCGCCTGAAAGTCTTCTTGATATTTAAGTATTACTTCATCTAAATCACTTACTAATTCTTCTAATTTACTATCATCCATTAACAATCATCCTTATCAATCCAATGGTATCTATGCTAGTGAGCAAGATATAGTTAGCCAACATACCAAAGCTCTTCCTAGTAAAAGCAGCCCACGCATACATAGCACAGCCACTAATCCAGATAGGATATAATATAATAAGAGGAGGAGTAGGGACGGTTGCGGCCATGGTGATTGAACAACCAATACTAATAGCCCAAGCGACAAGCTCGATGCCAAAACGCAAAGGATGAGTTCGGTAATCATCTTTGATCCAATCAATAGTAGGTTTAAAAATAGTATGTATCATAATTTTAGTTATAAAAAAAGCCCGAGCAATGCCGGGCTTTTTGACTAGCAAGTAACTTAGATTAGACTAAGCCAAGTGCCAATGCCTTATAACCAGCTGCAACAATCTTGCGGCTTGGCTTACCGATAACATACTCAGTAACTTTAACACCGTTACCTGCAACACGGCTGTTAGTATAAACAGCGTAACCGTTTTGACGGATACGGCTTACTTCAGCACTGATGTTCTTGATGCCAAAACGCTTTTCAGCTTGGCTTGCAGTTACAGCTTCACCATTGTACATAGCGTTAAACAACTTGTAGGTCTTAGTTTCTGGATTGAAAAATTTCATTTTAGTTTCCTTTAGATTATGCTGAAATTCATCAGCTGTATCTATTATAACAAAGATGTTACAGTAACTCAAGCTGTTTGGCTATCTTGTTTCATCTCAGGATGCCAAAATCGCTTGCCTGGATAACGCTTTGCAGCTTCAACCATGACTTGATGTAGGTTTTGGGCTTGTGCTAAAAACTCACCAGTTACTTTGTTGTAAGCATAAACTGCATCGTTAACTTGTTCAGTTTTAACTTCAATAGCATCTGCTGGTACTCCCAACTCTTCTGACTCATTAATTTCTTTTAGTTTGTTAACTAGATCAATTACGCCGTCCGGGTTCTTAACCATATTTGTCATTATTCTAAATGTAGCAATGTGAACGCCTGCATTATAAAACACAACTGCAACTACCACAAATGGCAGGAATTCTAAAAATAGTTCCATAGTTTTCTCCTAGGATAGTTTATTTAATCAATCTTTAAGCACTTCAAGCATGGCAATTTTGGCGATTTTAGCACCAAAGTCTTCGTCCTTGCTGATAATGTAGATATCATGGAAACTACGATCCTTATGACGATCGTAACGGCTAAACTCCACAACCTTACCGCCGATAGCATTGTATACTTTGAACTGTAGTGTAGGATCGCTGTTAACATCGCGTCCACTAATACTGTTCTTTGGTGAAACAGTAGCATAACAATCCTGTTCTTGTCTAGCATTGTCCCAGTCCTCACGAACCCATTTAACTACCATTCGTTTAAACCAATTCATTCTTGTTCCTTTCTTGGTGTGGTGCATGAATCCGCCCACAGCTCTTGTGCTTGTTTGGTGTACTGGTCCAGTTCCCATTGTCGTTGTGCTTCCATTAATTGTTCTTCGTTAAGACCATGCCAACCAATACACTTACCAGTTGGGCTACGGCCGCATCCACATGTGCCAAATTGTTTTGCATCTTCTTTAACTCTAATCTGCATTGTCGTCTCCTGCACAATTTTGCACGAATTTAACTACTGCAAAAATTACCACTAAGGCAATTCCGATAAAACACAATCCTTCTATAATTGCTATCATAGTGTCATTATCCTTTCTATAACTGCCTTGGCTTCCGGATAGCCAGGCTCATCAACGAGCCATTGCTCAACCTTTTGCTCTAACTGCTCTTGTAGGCTTCGCAAGTAAGGACGCTGTTTGTATGTTGCATACGGTTGTGTCCACTGTATAGTATATAAAT
>Ga0209191_1002942_pt1 | contig 10328 bp, 15 predicted proteins | sample S_130626_EF_Meta_FD_187320 | JGI IMG/M metagenome (GOLD analysis project Ga0209191, IMG submission 187320) | Freshwater microbial communities from Lake Simoncouche, Canada to study carbon cycling - S_130626_EF_MetaG (SPAdes) (version 2) | ecosystem: Environmental > Aquatic > Freshwater > Lake ... | reverse complement strand
CACCCAGTGTGGAATAATAATCTGTCATCGTGTGTAATTATACACACAGTAGAGCATCACTTCTTTTCAGGGACTGGTGTACCTTCCAGTTTCTCATGCTTTTTCATGGTCTTGCAGTTCTGTTTAACTTTGCCGGATTTGTCCTTTACAGGTTCACCTGCTTTGTCTCGAACATCCACACATACCTGTTTGGTTTCTGCCCACACAGGTTGATTGTGTGTGAGAGTGGCGATACACAGTATTAGACAGAACCCCACTGCTGCATGTTTCAATATGTTCATGATGTCTCCTTAAATCTCTGGAAAGTCTGGTTGTGGAGGTGCCTTCTTGCCACCCCAACCTGTTGTGACAGGTGCTGCGTTGTAGCTGTTATTTACACTGGGTTGTGCCTGGCTGCTAAATCCTGTACCAAAGTTGTTCTGGGCCGGTGCTTGATTACCTAGATTGATGTTGGTGTTGGTCGTGCTACCGGGCGGAACATATGTTGTGCCTGCATTGGCGGGCAACTGTATACCACCATTATTGGCACCACCTAGTTTTTCCTGTGTGCGACCATAAGCAGCGATACCCAACACAGCACCCATGGCGATGTGGAACAAGCCTGCACCTTGTAAGGTAAGTGGTTGCCATTGTGTGTTTACAGAACCATGGCTTAGGCTCTGCAACAGACTCCATAGGATTGGTGCAATCACAAAGTCAAAACTGCACACCACCATGTACATCCACCCCATCATTGGGCGCCATTTTGAATTCATCCAGTCTTCTTTTTGTTGTTCACTCTGTGTTATTTTTGGTTTTCTTGACATGTTATTTTCTCCCTTATTAGTATCCAAATCTAGTTTGGTATTGAGCATACAATCCTTGTATATCTGCTGTGGTCAGTACGCCATTATAGGCCTGCACCAGACCTATATTACCGGTCTGCACCTCTACACCACCTGATCTGCTGAACAATCTCAATTGATTAAATCCACCGAATGCCGCACTGGTGGCTGTGTATGAGTAAGTGGTTGGTTGGGTGTTGGTTGCTATCCATAGTTGAGCCACCGTGGTTGCGGTGTTAAATGTAGCCCAACCAAAATGCCACACAAGATCAGCACCTGATCCGGGCAAGTTCACTGTGCCATTGGGATAGAATGTGTCAGGATTGCCATTGTAAAGTCCCATCAACCAATCCTTGCTGGCTTCATTGTTGGTGTTTAACAGCCTACCACTCACAGTAGCAGTTCTCTGATAGGCCATGAATACCGAATAACTCTGCCCTGTGACCCAGTTAGGACCGCCGACCATGGTGTCTGTGGTTGAGTCACCGGCTCCTGACATGGTAAAAATACCACCATTGGTTGCACTCCAGCTGAGTCTGCTGGTGGTGTTGGTCACTGTTACTGTGTAGGCCCCTGTGCCGGCTACTACACTTCCGTTCACCGGCAGTGCTGAATAGTTGGCTGCGTCTAGATTATACACCAGTTCTGCAGATGGCGTGAATCCACCGCCGATGTTGACCCCGGCACCAATTGTGATCCCTGCGCCAACTACTACGCCCATATCAAACTCCCATCACATGCAATGCATGTTCATAATGGCTGATACGATCTTCCAGGCCAATGTATCCACCATTGATGGCTCGTGTGAGTCCTTTGATGTCACCGGAATCGGCAAAGCGATTTAGATTGTTGGTTTCCCAGAACCAGCAGGCGCTTTGTGCTGCGCCTTCAAATGTGGCCAAGTAATCCGACGCTTCTTCCACTGGAATCTCAAGACTGCCCGCAAAGAATGTGTAGTTGTCGCGCCCTGTTAACTGTATCAAGCCACGGCCACAGAAACGATACCCATCACCCGAAGCTTCGTCACCGTTGCCCATTCTATTGGCATACACTCTGTTGGCGATCTTTTCCGGACGATTGGCGTATTGTGCAGCCAGTTCTTGTGTGGGAAAATACTTGCCAAATGTTTTGATCAGGCTGGCTGCTCGGTAATTGAGATTTTCTTTGATGAATACAAAACTTCCTGACTCGTGAGCACATTGTGCTATGAATGCTGCCACACGCTGGGGTGTGTTTATGTCGTAGTCGGGTAACAGTTGATCAATGGCTTCATACCAATGGTCGATGTGAGGATTTTTCACCATTTGTCGTAGTTGATTCAATGTTAGAATTGAATTGCTCATTTGCGTCTCCTTGTTACAATACTTATCTATCTGGTGGTATAATTCCCAATGCGGTCAGCATGTGTGCAGGATGCAGGGATTTCCAGTGTTCAACTAGACTTTTTTGCCGATCATTGATGTGGTCAATTTCAAATACCTGATCTAATACATGCTCTGTGTGATTCACTAGATCTTGAAGTCGAACAGTCACATTGGCTGATTCAAGAAATGGTAATACTTCTAGACTAACTTCTTGCCCTTGATAATCACTGTGATATTCAAAATCCAGGAAGTATTGAGTATGAGGATCCTCCATCAACTCTTGTTTTATTGCTGCGGGCAATTGGTTGATTTTTGTAAAACTTTGGCACTTGGGCCAACTGGGGTCTCGGATATTATCGTAATGTGTTTGCCAAGTGTTTAATAATTTTCTGAAAGTAGAAAATTTCTGATTTCTCACTGTGTCTGTTTCACCAAAATACCATGCTTTTTTGTATTTTGCCAGCAGCACCTGTGAAGAATAATCAGTATATAATCCAACATTGTAGTTGCTGTATTCTCCAAAAGTACCATGATAGTCAATGTTATCTGGCTGGTATTGTGCGCCCGGATTACAGTAAAAATAAATCTTTGTTAATTCACTGTGACTGTGAAAAGTTTTTTCATTGTCAGGCCATGTTTCAGTTTTCTTCCAGGATTCATGATCGGTTATTTTCCATTGGCTGTTCAATGCTGTGGGCATTGGCACATTATTTCTAAATACCACATGATATCGTCCCGACAGCAACAACAAATGTAATAACAAAAACCCACCTGATCCACCTGAATAAAACAGATTTAGATCTTGCACTGACTATCTCACTTCATTCCATATTTTCCGTTGCTGTTCATACCAATCAATCCAGGCTTGTTGTTTTCCGGCACATTGATAATAGGTTGTGTAATTCTCACTCACAGTTCGTGTGAAATCCACTATGGTGACCTTTTCACCCTGGATGGTCTTTAATTCAGGACATTTTTCCTTTAACATAGCAGGCGCATCTGGAAAACTCTGTGTGACGGGCACAGCAGTTGAACATGCAGTGATTAAAAATGCCAGCACTGTCAAGATAGCAAAAACAATCAATTTGATTAGGAAATTCATTTCTTTTCCTCAATGGGTCGATTCAATGCAGCAGCATTGTGCGTGTTGATGATGATTTCAGGAATAGGGCAGTTCTCCACAAACCGAATCACTTCTTGATTCTTTACCACTTCACGGTCCACATACTTTATGATGTCATCGCCGCGTTCTTTTACTATCTTGGTCTGTGTGACTACCTTTGTGACGATCTCTGTGTTGACTTCTGCACTCTGCTTTTGTGCCACTTGTAGCTTGGCTTCTACTGCTCGTACTTGTTCACGCCAGGCCATCTCTGTGGTATAACCGCCTTGAAAGTATACACCTGTTGTGAGCAGCAAGATGCCTGCTATTTGTACAGGAATTCTATATTGATTTACAAAAGGAATGAACCGTACAAAAAAGCCGGCCACAGTCACAACCACGCCGGCTATTAAAATAATGTTGACAATCCAGGCGATCAGAGCGTCTGGCAAAAGATGTAAGATCCACATGTAGATATTTATCTACACAGTTTATTTCAATCCCATGCTGGCTCGGATCTTGGTGGCTGAGATGTCATGTATAGCATCATCAAATGTTTCTTGTTCTATCCGGTACCCTACATCACGACCGTATGTGATGTTTACGATGTTGGGCACAACTTGTATCTCGTATTGACCTTGATACACAGGATCTAGATCTCTGCGTATATTATTCTTCACTTGCGTGATCGCAAAAGGATTTGATCCTTGCCAGCCTTGACAATCACGCACCTGTATCACAACCTGTCCAGTTTTGGCTATGGCACGGTCAAACAATGCACGATGGCCCGCATGCCATGGTTGCCAACGCCCCAGCATCTGCACAGTTTCTCGCTGCCAATCAAACACAGGTCTGCGTCGATTGGCCAAGATATGATCGCCGATGAATTCTGCCCACTTATCGGCATTTTGTTCTGTGATTCTAAAGTCATATACTTCGGGTGGTACAAATGCTTGATTGGTATCTTCGTAGCGACCAGCATCAATTGTGTCCATCCACACAGTCCAGTCAGCTTTGAAGTTGTTGCGTTGTTCTGTCAATGGTGCAACAAAGTCGCAGATCACATAGTCGCCTGTGCATTTTAGCGCAAATTCAGCCATGCGTAGACTTTGGCGGATTCGCCCTTCTTTGCTGAAGTCCCAATCATTGTATCTTTTTCGTATCTCGTCGGCGTTGAACCAATCCACTTGAGAAGTATATGTCACAGGTGTATGTTCCATATTGGCAGCACGATACATGGGCATGGTCTTTATGCTGCTGTTTGTTTCCAGGTACTTCTTTAATGCTGTGGCAAGATATGTTTTTCCTGAACCCGGTAGGCCCATTATTAAGATTTTTTGTGCGTTCATCGCCATTTCCTTGAAGAGTGTTGTGCAAGATCATCTGTGGAGTGATGTGTCACAGGGCTGAAATATTTACTGTTGGTGTCCTCATCCAAGATTATTTCTAGTCGTGGATCAGAGGCTGCTATGGGAAATCCCAACTGCTGTGATACTGTTTCTAGATATTTCCTACCATAAAGATGCAGCAATTCATAACTGAGAAACACCGGCGACGCCAGTGAGTCATATGCTGCCAGGGCTTGATCCATGGTGGGCGCACCACGCACACGAGTTTGCTGCATCCTCACAATGTTCTGATCACGGCCCAAGATAGCAAATTTCACCCTGTGTCCTAGGTTTTGTGCTTCGCGCACAAATGATCGGAAATCGGGCACAGTGGCTTCTCCATTGAGCATGTAAGGCACACTCATTGAAGTCACAAACCAATCACTCTGTGCCCAGCGATAATGCTTTAACTGTGAAGGATCCTGCCAATAAGGTGCAAATGGTTCTTGGTCGTGACCGATCCAATATTCGGTCAACAATGCCGACCATCCCACAACCTGTGGATGCAGGGCAAATATCTTGGACCATAAATGATTTCCCGAGCCTTGTGGGCCTGTGAGTATTAAAATTGTTTTCATTGTTCGTCCAGGTCCAGGATGTCTGAGATTCTCTGTGTGCGATAGTTGGGATATTTTAATATTTCTAGAAAGTCTCGAGTCTTGGGCGTTGCACAGCCAGTGAGCTGGAAAGTGACTCTGGGGTGATAGCCTGCATTGGCTGTAGAATGCGGTGTGTTCAGCCAGTCAAAGGTGGTGACATCTCCTGCGCGCCATTGGTTCCAGTGATAGTTACCGTATTCCCAGAACTGTCCAGGTTGCCAGTCAGTGAGTTGAACAAATATTCTTAACACATTGTTCCAAACACGGGGATTCCATTTTTGCAGTTTGTCTATGTGTAGATTCCACACTTCCCCGGGCTGTTGTACATGTATCCTGTACATGGCATCATCTAAGCCAAAATCTTCAGCCAGCAGTTGCAGGCTGGGTGGCAAATGCCAGTTCAGGTGTGTGATAGTGGTATTCACAGCCATGCCCGCACGGGTGAGATCGTATTCTTCTGCCGCAAGATCTTCTCTAGGCGGCAGCACGCCTTCGCCTTTGTAGCCACGGGTTTCCCAGGTGGCGGGTTTTGAATCGGCAACGATTTCGTTGATATCATCCAGCCATACAGGATCCAACCGGCCCAGATGTTCAATCACTTCATGTGCTTGATCTCTGCGCTGTGAGTCAAAATGATATCTGCTGCGTTTCTTTGATTCTTCCCAATTTGATTTCATATTACTGTTACCCTTACATCTGATTGTCCATAATCCTGCGAATATTCCTCAGGAGGTTGCTCAATGCCCAACATAGCGCATAATTGATTATTATTCAATGGAGTTTTACCTGGGTAGTTCAAAGCGCCATTCATAATACCAATGTTCTGTGCTTCAATTATCTTGGACATTGCACGAAGATTTTTATACTGTTGATAATTAGGATATGTGATATCAAAATGTCCGCACTTGACCCACCAACCCAAGCAAGCATCATCGGGACGATGCACCAATACAAGTGGACATTCGGGCCAGGTCTTTTTTAAGAACTCAATGTGTTGAGTATAACTGAACCAATGACTTTTGATAATGCGAACACCCTCACCCGTGAATGGTCGGTCAAATTCCAGTTCATGTTCTTGTTTACTACGCTGTCCCAGTCCTGGATAATGTAAAAACCAATCACCAAACTCCATGCCCGGATCAAAGTATGCACCCAAGTGCATGAGTTCTGTCCTACCACTTGCATCGTGAAAATAAGTGCGTTCCAGACTGAAATCACTGCGATCGATGCTGGGACTGTAGTAAATGTTCTTGGTCACGCTGCTCCATTTAGAGCCTGGAGCGCCGGCTACAAAGATATATTTCATTCTTTACTTAAATCAATTCGACTCAGCACAGGAATAAAGGCGGCTCGTAATTCATCCATTTGTCGACGCAGCCCTGCAGGTGTGAGTTCATCTTCTTCGTAGAACACCACATTGATTTCTCTCCATTCAGCATATTCCTTGCTACGCACAGCAGCACTGAAATTCCGCTGATACCATTCCACAATGTCTCTAGGTGTGTTGGGTGGTAACTGAATGCTCCACGCAGCATATACATTGATACCGGGTGCTACATCTTTCAGCAGCGGAACCGTAGGAAACTGTGGCATGCGTTGTGTGCCGGTAAAACCAATGGGCTTGACTTTGCCACCTTCTACCAGCGCACGGGCCACTGCGATAGGCATGATGCCAAATTCAGTTCCACCCATTTTAGGATCAAAGGACGCTACACTGATCACAGCTGGCATAGGGCCGTTGAACTTGATAGGCTGCACTTGCTGTCTGTTTCCGTGGCCGCGTTCCATCAAGTATTCGTATGCTGTTCTATGTGCTCCGCCGCCCAGGGCCACATTGATAGGGCGAGTTGTGGTGCTGATCAGTCGAACAAAATCCTGCGGTGTGTTCACACTACTGCTGGGATGTGCTACCAGCACCAAGGGTGATTTGCCCATGGTCAACACATCTACGAAACTATCGTAGTTGTATTTCTTTACAGACTTTTCCCAGATGTCGTTGGTCACATAGCTGCTCATGTGGCTTGGCAGATTGATTGAGTGCCCGTCCGGAGCCTGAGTCAGGAAGTAGTTGTTGGCCAAGGCCGAATCCACTCCTGGGCGATTTTCAACCACAAAGGTCACCTTGGGATTGGTCTTCTGAACTATCTCGGCCAGTTTCCTAAATGCTATTTCATTGCCTGCACCGGGTGTGTTGCCCACGATCACTGTGACGGGTCGGGTAGGTTCCCAGGCAAATGCTATGGCGGGCACGAGAACCAAAGTTGCTAGTATTTTTTTGATGTTCATAACTTCTCCTTAAATATGTTTGAAATCAAAGTTATTTATCAAAAAATTCTATATGAACACAAAAATATCTGACAGATTATAAAAAAACTTATGAATACTAAAATTTTTAGTTCACCAACAAAAATTCCTATCAAATCTGGAGTAATTTCTCAGTACCTACTGATGATAAATGACCGGTGGAGGAACAAGTTCTACGCAGACGCATTGCATTCCACAGCCAAAGACAAAGTGGTGTTAGATGTTGGAGCCGGTACTGGCCTGTTGTCAGCATATGCTCTGCAAGCTGGTGCGAAATTTGTGTTTGCTGTGGAACGAAATCCCGAATCAGCAGAGATGGCGCAGTACATATTGGGCCGATGTTTTGATCAATCTAGATTCAAAGTTGTCACCGGTGACTTTTGGACCGACGAGATTGATCATCAAATTGATCGTGAAATTGATATCTTGGTATCAGAAACTGTTGGCCAAGATCTATTTGATCAAGGCATGTGCAGCACATGGCATTGTGCCAAGCCATTTCTATCGCCTGATGCAATCAGCATCCCGGACAGATTGCACTGTGATGTACATGTATGGGATGGGATTATACATATTCTTCAACCCAATCGGACATTGACAGAAAATGAAAATTACATCGTTGATCAGTTGTATCCTGCAGAATTGTTAATGGATAGCTTTGCTGTGGCATTATTAGAATACGATCAAATACAACATGCAGCAGCAGCAAATACCCGCCTGCAACGGACCAATTTTAAATTGTACAACATGCCGCCTGATCAGATCCATACTGACATTATTGATATAACCAAGGATACTCTACCATTATTGCAATTTGATAAACATGATTATCCTGATCATATCATGGCCAAACTAGAATTCTCTCTAGACATAGATACACCAAAAACCATTGGGATTTTAAATAAGATTTCTTATTTGAACAATACATTGTTCCTGCAGGACGCGATGTACATGTATTGGAGATACAGCGCATACTTGGTTTGCGAATTGCCAGGTACCTACACATTCACCTTTGACCGACTTGGCAATGGGTGGCATTATAACATTACTACCAAATGAATACTAAAATCTTTAACCTAATTACAAAAAATCTTTCTGACGCATTCAACTTGCCCAAATATCAAGCCATTGCGATTTCAGCGTCCACTGTGGTGGATCAATTGCCTTGGACACCAGCACGCTATCGCAAGTTCAAGGATGCTGTGGAAGCCGAGCTTAGTTTGCCCTGTGAATATCGAGGCACACTACAAGAGATTGTTGATGATCTCAGCGAACGCTACACACACAGATTCTTTGCTGAAATTTGGAAACCCAGGACCGGTGATTACGAACACACCGGGTGGAGTCTGGTGGATGAGATCAATGCACTAGAGCCTCAATCTGTGCTGGATGTGGGCTGCGGTTATCATCCGTTCAAAGGCCGTATACACAATCTTGTGGGTATTGATCCTTACAACAACTGTGCCGATTATGAAGTGGACATCTTAGAATACCGAGTAAAGCCCGAGAGCCATGATGTGATCATCGCACTAGGGTCGATCAACTTTAACAGTAGATCAGATATCGAGCAGAGATTCAGTCACTGTGTGGATTTACTGAAGTCAGGTGGCAAGTTCTATCTACGGGCCAATCCAGGTATCACACACAAAACAGGACCGTATGTGGATATATTTCCCTGGACCTTTGAAGTTGTAAATGAATTTGCAGAAACCTACAATTTAAAATTGGACACATTCAAGCGTGATGCCAACGATCGATTGTATTTTGTTTACACTAAACTATAGGATTCCAGCTGCTGATTGCAGAGCTTGTAGATCCTTACTCACAGTGGTATAGATTGGTTTTGTATCGATACCAGCAGCGATACGCATCTCATTCAAGTCGCCCTCTGTGCGTTCGCGATATTGGTTGGGTGTGAGTGGCACTAATTCAGCAAAAGTTTCCGGACTCCAGTTGTGCCGTTTCTTTTTGTAAACCATGGTCCAATCATCAGGATCATCGTACTCAGTGAGGGTGCCGAGATCGTCTAACACTTCCTGTATCTGTCTAGGAGCAGCATTGCGTCTACGCATTTCAATATATACTAGAAAGCGATTGGGTTTGATCTCACCCGGGCTGGTATCAGCATCAAGCACAAAATCATAGCCTTTTTCAAACCAATGCATGAGATCCTTGGCTGCTTGTTTATCACGCACAAAGAAGCTCACAACAATCACATCAGCATCTTCACCCATTTTAGAACTGAACTCGTCGATATGGATGGTGGGCTTCATCATGCCCTCCATGTCTTTGTAGCCCAGGCCTTCGTTAAGCTGCTGGCGGTGCACCTGGACCTCCTGGGGCTGCTGGTTGTTGAAGTTGTTGTTGTGCTGCATTTGCGCTCTCTTCATTTTTGTATTGGTCTTGGTCGATATCTTTTGCATAGGCCTCGTCGAGATCTGCTAGATCAATCTCTTCACCTTCAAGATCGATACTGCCTGTGCGTATGTCTGCAATGAGATTCTTGGGCATGACGATCTCTACCAACCATACTTTTTTAGTTATCAATCTAGCGATGTGTGTGCCTGCTTCGTAGTCGCTGGGCTCAGTGACCTTGATAGGGATCTTCATGTCCACTTTTTTGTACTTTACTTCGCAATCAAATGGCAGCAAACGTCGTCCGCCGCGTGGATCGGGCATGAGATTCTCGGGCCACATGAATATACAGCCAATCTTGTATTTGCCGATGTCCGGGCCTTGCACTAATT
>Ga0209191_1002940_pt1 | contig 10329 bp, 14 predicted proteins | sample S_130626_EF_Meta_FD_187320 | JGI IMG/M metagenome (GOLD analysis project Ga0209191, IMG submission 187320) | Freshwater microbial communities from Lake Simoncouche, Canada to study carbon cycling - S_130626_EF_MetaG (SPAdes) (version 2) | ecosystem: Environmental > Aquatic > Freshwater > Lake ... | reverse complement strand
TTGTCTTGTAATGATAATGCGAACTCGAACCACCCGAAGCACCTGTAGCCCCAGTATCACCTTTTACACCTTGCGGACCTTGCGGTCCAGTAGCTCCAGTAGCCCCAGTAGAACCAGTAGCCCCAGCTGTACCCTGAATACCTTGTGGACCCTGTGGACCAGCAGAACCAGTTAAACCAGTAGGACCAGTAGAGCCAGTAGCACCCGTAGTACCCGTAGGACCCTGAATACCCTGAATACCCTGAATACCTTGGATACCTTGGGGACCTTGTTCTCCACGTGCGAAATAAACCCTAGCGTAGATAGAGTCCGGGACTACAACTTTTACGGCTGGGTTGCTAGGTATTACGACGTTTACGATCATGGCTTTACTTTACGATTTCTGGGGTAACTTCTACTTGTCCACGTGCCAAAGTGAGTACCTTGCTAGTGGAAGTTTGTGTTAGCTCTAAAGCCCAGACATAGTTAGTTTTAGTCAGAGTTGCGGTCTGCGCTGGGGTGAGTGAGAAAGATACAGAATTATCGGCAGAAGAAACAGTAGGTACTATGTCAATAATTGCTGTAGTCGAAGGGTTCTCTTTTACCTGTAGTTTGGCAGTCCAGCCAGTCAAGGGAAAAGCAACCCCGTCGGAGTCAGTTGGATAGAAAGAACAGGGACCAGAAACACTAGGGAAGGTAGAACCTGCCAAGATTTCTAAGTCAAACTGCCCGTCCGTAACAGAGAAAGTTTCAGCCATTTACTCGGAGATTTCTTCTTCTACTACAACTTCTTCGATAACTGGAGTTTCGTCCACTACTGGAGTGGCTCCGTGATCGTGTGCAGCTGGTATCCAGTTAGTAATTACTTCTGGGGTATCGTTAGCCATTTATTTATCCTTTGTTAGTTTGTCGAATTCGGATTTAAGTTTTACGTGTTCTTTATGTAGGCTTAGATACTTCTCTCGCCAGTTCTCTAAGTCTGCTTTTAGTTCGTTTATTTCTACTTTTAGTTTATCTATCTGCGAGAACATTTCAGCCCTTAGACGCTCTTCCATTGAGATAGATTGCGTACGTCTAGTAGAAAGATACTTTAGAAAGCCAGTAAACCCAGAACCCCCGACCACGCCAGAGAGTATCCAAAGCCAGTTATTTTGGTCCATTAGATCCCCTTCCATAGTCCTAGGTTTATTTCCCAATGGTTGGCACTAATGGTATGTCCTATACGTGTAATTAGGTAAATTTCGTGGAGTGTCGTATAGCCTGTAGCAGCGAATTCTACTTGTATGTTCTGGCATATATCTACGTTAGCAATACCACTTATTTCCCCGTCTCTACGAATAGCCGGAGCGCTAATCGACTTTATCGACTTAGGGGAAGCAGCGTCCGAGACAGTAGAAGCCCAAGCCCCAAGCCCAGATAATCCAGTATTGTCGAACTCTACTTCGAAATCTCCAGCTTGTGGACCATAAGCGGAAACAGAAGAAGTATTAGTAGAAACTACAGATACGCCAGTTAAGCTTCTAGTTACTTTTACTTTATTTACGATTGAGTCCGAGTCGTAACTTAGATCCATAGCGTCCATGCAGACATGGTTAGAGCTAGTGGAGTGAACGTTGCTAATAGTTAGATTACCGCTAGACCATGTTTCATTTTGTAAACTATTTATGTCTGATCTAGTTGCGTATTGTAAAACGCTTGTAAAACGGTTAGACCAACACCAACCCAGCTCTGCGTCTAAAAATTGGTTTAGAAGTTCTCCAGCTATGATTTCGTCCCAACCGTTGCTAGATTGCGTTGTCCCAGAAGCTCCAGAAAGAAACTGCGAAATAGATACCCTTGAGTCGATAGCGTTTACCGCAGAACTAAGACTTGCCATAACGTTCTTAAAACTTCTAGCAGTAGTAGTTCCGTCTACGACATAGTTGGTTAGCCGAGTATTTAGAAGAACTTTCATAAGGTCATTAGCAGTAATGGTTATATCTAGTTTCTTAGTTTCGGTGACGTATCTCATAGATACGTTTTGGATAAGTCCAATAAAGATAGTTACCCAAGTGGAAGATTGTAGATACTGGATACGGAAGTTCTGGTTACTTTGATAAAGTGGATATGAAAGCAAATCAGTTAAAGCGCTTTTAGAAAGCCTTACCGTAGCAGTACTAACGTCAGGTCTAGCAAAGACACCGCTTTCTACAACGATACCCCTATCTATATCCACTTCGTAAACGAAATTTTGTATAGAGTTCCAAGTGCCAGAAGGGTATTCGTATTGGACTCTAAGGTCCGTCTTTATGTCGAAAGCCATTAGTTTACAAGATACTTTCTGCCGGTCTTCTTCTCGTAAATACGGATTTCTTTGATAATGTCCGAAGCTGTAATAACCGCTTTATTTATGTTTATCTCATAACTAGCGTTAGGGGTCATGCCTTGGGCTACAGCAACAGAAGCACCGCCAGTATAGAGAGTATCTTGGAGACCTAAGAAAGTAGAAAGTTTAGTCCCAGAAGACAGCAACCCTTTAGCAACGATATTACCTTGGGCTGGACCCATAGCTACTAACTGATCTATAACTGCTTGCGGAACTTTCTTAGATGCAAGTTTCTTTATGTTTTCGGCAAAACCTTTAGCTGCGGTAGCAACCCTTCTCATTTTAGCGATAACGACGTCAATACTAAAAACAGAATTTTCGTCATTACCAAAGGTTCCAAAAGCAAGACCGACACTATCTCTAAAACTTTCAGCGACAGATTTAACTTTTTTCATTTGTGTATCTAATGCGTCTCTAAGTTTTTTAGCAGCTTCTTCTGCTGCTTTTTTCTTATCTGCTGCTGCTTTCGCTATTGCTGCCGCTGCTGCGTCTTGGGCTGCTGCGTATTCTTCATACGTGGCATAACCTAAAGCAAGATAAGGTTCACCGTTAGGACCTAAGCCCGGACCAAAGGGGACGGTTGGTTCTTGGAATTGCTGCTCTTCTAAGTCTCGTTGCGCTTGAGCATAATCGTCTACGCTTTGAGTAGAGTTGATCCATGCTTCGGCTAGGAAGCCTACCGCTACAACTAAAGCACCGATACCGGTAGTTATTAGAGCAGTTCGTAATAGTTTAGTTTCTAGTTTGGCAACCTTTACCGCAAATTCGTAGGCTTTTACTGCTCCAGTTAAAAGAACCCAAGCCCCTTTTAGAGTTGCCACTACAGCTATTACACCTAATACAGCGTCTATATTTTCGAAGATAAAAGAAGTTGCGTTAGAGATAAGAAGACCAATTTCACCAAATAAGTCTGCGATTGTCTGAAGATTGTCTTGACCCTTTGGACTAGCCAGATATTCCGAGAAAGTTTCCAACGCTGGAAGAAGCGTCATACCTATAGTTTCCTGTAGATCCGCAAAGATAATACTTATACTTTTATACGGGTCGTTCTTAGCAGCAGTCTCGGCAGCCCCAGCAAAGCCCCTTTCTACGTCCCCGATAACGTCGTCAGTAAGTTTCAGACCCGGAACTAACTTCTTTAGCGCTCCCAGATTACCGTCATATGCTTTGGATAAAGCACTCGTAACAGTTCCAAGGTCCTTAGATTTAGCGGCACTTAGATTTAGGGCAGCGTCGAGAAGTCTTTGACCACCTGAAAGAGATCCTGTTGCCTGTACAGCAGTAGCTAAAGCCGGACGGAGTTCGTCGTCGAGGACGCTGGCGGAAAGTTGGGTGGCTTTTATATAGGCTTCTGCGGATAAAATAGTACCTTCAGTTGCCCCAATAGTATTTTTGAGAGCGTTCGCTAAAAGAGCTTGACTCTTAATATCTTCCGAAGCAGCCTTAGCAGAATTCTTTAGAACCCCAACCAGCGCACCAATACCAGCAGCTAAACCAACAGCGCTTAGAGCCTTATTCATGCTCTTACCTACACTATTAGCGGTTCTCTGTAGTCCACGTAAGTCCTTTTGGATAGTAGACATACCAGCCCGAAACTTGGACGGGTCAGCTATAACCGTAAGTTTTAGTTGGCTCATGATTGCGCTTTCTTTTGTAGGGCAGAACTTACAGCAACAAACTCTCTAAGCGTCATAGATCTAGTTTCCGTAAGTGATAAACCTGCGTACACCACCATAAACGCTACTCTTTCAGCCTGTAAGTCTGCTATTACTCTTTTGGGTCGTCAGAACCTAAGAACGCTTCTTGGGCTTCACGTAGCGGAATACTTCCAGCTTGCTCCAAGGTGTAGTTAGGGTCTTTACGTTTCTTTATTACGAAGATAATTGCTTTTAGGGCTTTACCTTTAGGTTGTCCAGCGTCCATAAGTTGGTCGATAGAAGAACCTGTAATTAGTTCGATTGTCTCTACTTCTGTCAGCGTTAGGCTTTCGAAGTCGAATTTGGCTTGCTCGGTCATGATTTCCTTGTCGTATAGTCGGAACTACTAGGTAAGTAGTCTCTCGTACTCATGTTACTAGCAGTCTTAGAGTATTTATTGTAGATAGCCAATAAGTCTTCGATATAGAACTGGACTATCTGTTCACGTTTACGCCTAGCTGCTTTATTCATAAACTGGACTGGCTTTATGTTCTTGTAAATAAAGTTCTTGCGGTCATAGAACCAACCCCAGTTAATAGCGTTAGCGTACGGGATATAAGGGTCTTTACCAGCAACAACAACTACACCCTTTAGGGTCTTCATAGACTTAATAGATCCCTGCAGTTGAGTAGTCCTAGTTGGAACTAACTTTCGAGCTTCATCTGCAACGATATTACCGACCTTAAGGTTAAGGGCAAGAAGTTCTTTCTCCGCACCCATAGCCTTAAGACCGGCAACCATTTCGTTAAGTCCAGTTACATAAATACCAGACTCGGTGTAAGCCATTAGGACTAAGCAGAAGTCTTCTTGGTAACACCGTAGTAAACCGGTGGAGTAGAACTTGGGCTGTGAGTAGAGTTCTTTACAGAAAGAGTAACCGAGAACTTCACAACTTCGCCAGAACTTAGGTCAAGCGGTGGCACCTGATCAAAGACTGCGGTACCTGTGTAGTGTGGCTGTGAAGCGGTAGCAGTTGCGTTACCATGCGGAGCAATAGTAAACGCTACTTCTGTACCGAAGTTAGCCCATAGGATTTGGTAAAGACTTGCAGCGTCTCCAGAAGCAATTCCGTCGAGCTGTAGGTTCCAAATTCCGCCGGTTCTGACTTCACAAAACGTCATAACGTCACCCGGGGCGTCGTTTAGTGTCAAACTAAGAGCGTTGACGTCGCATGCGTAATCAGTAACTCCGATTTTAAATACGATATTCTTAGCGGTAATGCGTTGGCTAACTGCCATTTTTTTCTCCTTAAAGAGTGATAGATAGATCTAGGTTTAAGTCGGCTGCGAAGTATTCGCCAGAGTTAGCCGCAAGTCTGTAACTTGGGTTTACCTGACGTAAAGCAACGTAGCCTAAGTTTCCAAGTGCGGAAACCGTTGTAGCTATAAGAGCGTCTAAGTCTTCGGTAGCCTGTTCGTTAGTAGCAGTACCAGAAACGAGAGTCAGCGTTAGACCTAAACGATATTCATTTCCAACCGTTTCAGGGACCAGATACGGAGAACCAGCGGTAATAATCACAATAGGCGGAACTACACGCTCGGGAACATAGTCCAGAATTTCTAAACCTGCATTTTGTAGATCTAGTTGTAGTTCTGCTTTACTTGTGGTTATTTCGTTGGTCATAGTCCGGGACCTACAAACGGTAGAAGCATTTGGTAAGCGGCAGTCATAGGGTCTTTAGCGATACGAACAGTCGTACCTAGATCCGCAAATTGGGCTACACCATTAGGGGCTTGACGTCGGTGGAACAATTCAGAAGCGCAACTTAGGACCGCTTGGTCCAATACGTCGCTAGGAACTCTGGCAGAACCTACGAACTTGGATACGAATTGGTTAGCCGAAGCTACACACCCGTCCACGAACGTAGATACTTCTTTAGTACCTACATAACTCCTAAATTGCTCCACCGTTACAGCCATGGGCTATTATGCTCCGGTGTTGATCTTTACGATTGCACCCTCGAACGGAACTGCGAAAGCAGCGTAACCGTATACAGAGTAGAAGTCGCTAAGAGTTGTAACGTCAGAGACAGATAGACGGGTTGGGTTACCAGCAGACTCGTAAGTAGTCAAAGCTAGAGAGTTAGCAATATAAGCAGTCTTAGCCGATAGAGCTGGATCTACGATAATTGGTAAACCATAGATTGAGCCACGTAGACCAACGATATCAGCAGAACCGATATTGTTATCTCCCATACCAGTCTGAAGAACTACTGGACGACCAGCAGTATCAACAATAGATACTAGACGCTTGTAAGCAGTTACACCAGCGACGATGAACTCTGGAGAGAGTCCGGTGTTTGTGTAAATGTATGCAGAAGCGTCAGCAATAGCACCGCCAACAGTAGCAGCAGTTAGACCAGAAGCGTCCACAGTCTTATCGCCAGTCCATGTTAGAGCAGCAAGAACAGCAATAAATTCGGTGTTCATTTTCTTAGCGTAAGCCAAAGACATAGCTTGGAAAGCAACGTCTAGGTAGTTTACGGTTGAACGCTCTACTGCTTGCTTAGACAACTTGACGTAACCGCCATAGGTGTTTACAGAAACAGAAACAGTTGATAGAGAAATGTCTCCAGTAGATACAGCTGCGTTTTCTGCAGACTGCTTACCTACGGCTACGGTGTTGGTGTTGATCTTCGCATATTCTACGGTTAGACCTGTTGCTGGAAGTGCGTTCTGGCTGAAAGCAGACAGAGTTGGACGACCAGAGTTGATTAGGCTGTTTACGAAACCAACGAAAGCCGGACGGAGAGCCACGTCTGAAGAAGTAGCAGCTCTGTATAGGTCGATAGCGTCGCTGTCACCTGTTACGAGTGCCTTAGCGTATTCACCTTGTGAACGGAACTTCTGTTCGAAGGCTGGGGTAATGATTGTTGGAGTCTTCACCAAGTCTAGTTCTCTGCGGATTTCCGCTACTTCGTCTTGTACTGCTCGGACGTCCAATTCCATAGAGTTATCCATGTTATTTTCCTTTGTTTGGGTTATGTCCGTAGGCACGTCGCTTACGGGTTGTTCTTCTCGAACTTCTGATACAGAAGCCCCAGAAAATGCGGGGAAGGAGACCAAGGAAATTTCCTTAAGTGAAACTAAAGTTCTAGTAACTAGATCTCCGTCTCTGGTCTGCTCTAAAGGCATAAAGCCTACGGAGAATTTGTTTATCACGTTGTCTTTTAACAAGGTGTACGCTTCGTTGCCCCTAGGGGTGTCACTTATCTTGGCTCTAATTTCGAAACCTGCAGCAGTATCTCTACCTTCGAGAATTTTGCCAATAGGCTCCGAGTGTTGCCAGAATAGTTTTACGTCTTCTACGGATCTAATGGCTCCCGGAGCAAATTGCTCTCTGTAAGTGCCAATATCGGCAGTCTGTCCATAAGGTACCGCAATACCTGATACTTCTCTAGTCTCTGGATCTAAGCGAACTTCGAAACTTCTTACTTCCATTTCGGTCATTGTAGACCTTCCTTTACTCGTACTTCTTCGACAGTAATGAACCCTGCCCTGATTGCTGTTTCCCACATAGTAAAACGTTGAGCCATGTCAGCCTTAAATAGACCTTCGAAGTTAAATTCTGTACGAGTTCCCCTAGGTAGGCACTCACTTAGAGCGTCTGCTATAGCGTCGGTATAAGCCATGATTGTATGGCGGTAGAAAGTCTGGGACTCATCTTGGAGATTGCTGTAAGTGTCGCTAGAACCGTCTACACCTGTTAGAAGTAATCTTGCTGGAACACCAAATAGGCGGGCTATAGCTTGTACTTGCTGTTGCTGTACGTCGGTGAACATAGCGTCACGTGGATTTAGCTGTACAGTCTGCCACTCGAAACCTTGACCAAGAACTGCTACTTTACGTTCTGATTGTTTAGCATGCCAACGTTCAGTAATGTCCGAAGCGTCTTCGCTCGAAATTGGCTTGTCCGTTTTTAGAATTCCAGTTGGGATACCGGCTTGACCGAACCAGTTAGCAGCGAAATTACGAAGATCTAAAGCAGCTGCAATATCTTTATTACAAGCGTCAATAGGACCTAAACCACGTAGATAACCAGCTCGGCTAAAGAGTTTTAGGTGTTGGATATCGGTCTGGGTGGTAACTAATTTAGTTCCAGTAGATAACTGGTAATCATAAAACTTCTGCCCATTTTCGTCGAGTCTTATGGTTACAGCGTTAGCCGGAATAAGAGTTAGGTTATTTATCTGCCCATTAGATCCATAGTTCTTTAGCCAGAAAGCATTACCGTCTAAAGCTAGAGATACTACGCTCTGGAAGATAAAGTCACGCTTAGAGTCGCTGTAATTAGGCTTGTTTACTAGGACTGGGTTCTCTACTGGAACTTCGATACCGGTCGCATAGCGAAAACTCTGCATAGGCATTTTAGAAATAGGTGTAGCGATAATCTGTATAGACCTATAAACCGCTGTTAGAGATAGAGCTTGGTTCTCACCTACAGACCAGTCCGAACGGGTAGGGAAAGTTGGAGTTACCGAACGTGTCTCGATATCTCTGCCTGTAATGCGTTGCCATAAGGTCGCCATTGACTAGAAACGTATAGCACGTTTTCTATATTGTCAAAATACCTGCGTTTCGTATTCTTGGCGTGTCGAAGCAACATACAACCCCATAACCGTAGCCATAAGTGCGTCTATGTCACCCAAGGACTCTTTACGACTAATAAACCATGACTCTCCAGAGTATTTACCAATACCTTTAGGAGATTGGAGTCGCAGTAATGGATCGTTGCGGTGTTTTACAATACCAGAAGCAAACATAGCGTAGACAGTAGAAGAAGCCGAAGAAATTTCTTTCACCCATAAAGCCCAGACTGGTAAACCTTCCAACTTTAGACGTTTCACTAGGCTAGGCATTTGTCTATCGTCAATAACTATTGCGGTTATATTCCCCCGGACCCAGAGTTCTCTAAGTTTATTGTAAATAACCTGTTCAGTAGCACCAGCGAAACCAGCGACTAACTCGGTCTCATAAGTTCCGTCTTCTGCTTTACGTGCCGCTGCGATAGTAGCGTATTCCCAGTTCTTAGTTCTATCCACCGAAAGAATAATATTCTCCATTTTGGTTATACCGTCACCAGAAGCATTAGCAAATAAGTCCGACGCTAACCATGACTGGGAAGTCCCAGCTATGAACTGGTTTAGACGGTATCTTCTGGCTTCATGCTCGGGAATACTTCTAATGTCCGAAAGAACAGTATTTAGATCTAAACGTTTAGCGTCAATACTGGGATTAGCGCATTTTAGAGCATGCGGGTCGTCCACTTGGGAACCTTCGGGGGCTTGCCAACAGAAGAAACCGAAACGCTCTAAGTCTTTATCCCCTTGCGCAGCTGCAGTACCCAACCTATAGAGATCTAACAAAGTTTCCGAAGACTGGTCCCCAGCTGTAGTAATGCCGATTACCATACCGTCTTTACGTTGGGCAGTACCTAACACCGCTGCGCTCCACATACCCTTTTTTAGAATATGAAGCTCGTCTGCCAGACAAATAGAGATTGGAATTCCCTGTAGAGCTGCTTCTTTAGCCGCTTTCACGTCATAACGTCCAGAACCGTCCAAAGTAGTAATACCACGTTGCTCGGTTGCTCTCTTAAAACGTTTCTTTAGATATTCGTTGGACTGAATAGTAAACAGAACTCGACTATAAATAATTCGGGCTTGATCTACAGAAGAAGCCAAAGAAATTACGTTAGCCCCTTGTTGGTGAAGAAGAAGACCATAAATGCCGAGAATGGCCCCTAATAAACTTTTTCCATTTTGACGTCCCATGGATACTACTATTTGACGATAACGAAGTTGCCCCGGATAAAGTGCGTGGTTCTCTGGGTAGCGTTCCAACATGCGAGTAAGAAGCCACTTCTGCCAGTCGTCAAGCTCTAAGCCTTCCGGTTGCTCTGGAGTGACCCAAGCCAGTCTTACTAACTCGATAAGTTTAGGTCCGTCACTCGAATAATGCCTAGAAAGCGCTCTAGTGTAAATAGCCGGAAGCCTAACACCGTTTTCTAGCTTGCTCACCGTTTTAGAAGAGCGTCTAATGGATCAACAGAGTCAGTATCACCAATAGAGCGTTTCAGTTCTAGGTAAGTCTTCCGAAGTTCCGCAGCTGTAGACGTATTTGCTTTCGTATCAAAGTCAGTTGCCAAAGCAAGTGCAATTTCAGAAAGTATCTTTTGATCTAGTGATAGTTCTAACTTATTTAGCCATGCTTCTAATGCTTCTCTAACCATTTTGGTCTCCTAATTCTGGATAATTTGGCTGGTCGGTGAAAATCCCTGAACTTGCGT
>Ga0209191_1002939_pt1 | contig 10332 bp, 17 predicted proteins | sample S_130626_EF_Meta_FD_187320 | JGI IMG/M metagenome (GOLD analysis project Ga0209191, IMG submission 187320) | Freshwater microbial communities from Lake Simoncouche, Canada to study carbon cycling - S_130626_EF_MetaG (SPAdes) (version 2) | ecosystem: Environmental > Aquatic > Freshwater > Lake ... | reverse complement strand
TCATATCCAGTGGCACGATCAAAGTTTGATCGTAAAAAGAATGTGCTACTGCCCACAGTGATGGTGTTTTTGGGGTTTTGCAACACATAATTGCTACCAATTGCGCCTCCTGCCCCAGGTCTGAATTCAGCTACAAATTCGTACTTGTTTTGGATGCGATTCATTTCTTGACACAGCAATCGTGTGTTAGCGGCCAAGCCAGATGCGGCACTCCAGGCCACCATGAATGTGATACGCTCTGCGGCCAGGGCACTCAGTGAGCAGGCCAATACAGCCGCGACTAAAACTTTTTTAAACATGAGATCTCCTTTGTTGATATGTTCAATTGATTGACACCAATAACATATTGTATGCTATTGGTGTCGGGTTGTCAACTACTTTTGATTAATTTAATGCAGAAAGTGGGATATGTGCTTTGATACAGCGTTCTTTATCAGACCGACCAAAACTCCAGATCAAGTCAATTACTTCTTGAGCCAGTTCAGTGGCATGAGCCAATGTGGCTTGATCAACAACTAATTTTTCAATTTGCATGCGACCAATTTGTGAGTGAAACTTTTCGTCCTTGGCGATTTCAGCATATTTTTCAGCGATCATTTTGGTTGGAGCACATTCAGCCTGTGCTACCCAATTACGATAGGCCATACCTTCAGCAATGTACTGATAAACTGCCAAGGCGATTGGATCTTCTGTGCATTCAAATTTGGCCAACAATTCTGCTGGCAATGCAACAGCTTCGCCACGTAATTGTTTTTCTTTGATAGACCGTTGTACAGCTTCAACATCAGGTTCTTGACCCATTAGATCTGTTAAAATATCTTTTACAAACCAAAAATGTTTGGCTTCATCATGTGCCTGTTTGCTCAACAAAAACATTTCTTCTGGCTCAACATCATCTGACAACTGACTGACTTTACGGCTTAGTTCAATACAGTTGATACGCTCGTTGATCATGCGACGACCAAAATAATCAATTGCTTCTTCTTTGGAAGGATTGTTGGCCCAATACAGTTTGACATTGTTTTCGGTCAATTGATATAACGGTTCGCATTGTTGTGCGATCTGTTCAGTAAATTCTCTAGCGTTGATCATGTTATCGTTTTCCTTCGGTTAATTGTGACAACAAACCTGGACTAAAATATGTATTGAACTTGGTGTAAAGTCCTTTGGTTGATGTGATAAATCTTGCCTTTTCTGTGTTATTCAAACGTATAGTAGGAATACCTTTTTCGGCAGCTCGTTCTTGAATTAAGACGTTGTCTGCTAGACTGTCGTCACGCTCGAGTTGTGCGGCACGCAAAGCAGCGCGAGCAAACACGCCCTGTACTGTTTCGCCTAGGCTCTGCCATAACTGCTTGTTGATAATTAAACAAGTTAAAAATAAACTGTGTTCATTGTCATTGATGTGTGTGGCCTGTTTGTCATGATTTAACAAAAAGAAACGAGTATAAGTTGTTTCTCCGCCTTGTACTCGACCTTGTGCAATATTTTTCTCTAGGTCTTCAATGTACATGGCCACTGGATTTGCTCCAACTGCTCGAAATGTGTCTATGGCCACTGGATTAGCACCACATCCAATATTCATGTTATAAAAGTCTTCTAGTGTTTCGATAGCATGATTGCTTGGAACAATACGGAAGCCACCTGAATATGTAAATGCAAGACCGCGTACATTACTGTCATTGCCTAATTTGGCCAATAAATGCTGTCCTATAGGACCGTCAATAATGGGACGAGCTTGTTCGTCGCTGTCAAACAAAAACGGCATACTTAATGAATATAAGTCTTTATCCACTTTGCCCAAGGTATTGGCATAGGTGGTAGCAATATCAATCATGCCGTTGTCAACAAAGTCTACCACACGTTCTTTGTCCACGCTGTGAATAGTTACATTTTGTTTGGCTAGTTCATTCCACTCAGCTAGAGTAATAACATTGATTTTATATGCGCCATTGGTTTCTGCAAAAACTTCATCAGAAAAGCTCTTGGCTGCTTTGATAAAAACATGATATGGCTCATGGGCTAGTACCCAATTGATGGTTTTGGTAGTCATTAGTTATATTCCTATATTATGATAACAATACAAAATTACTTTGTATGTTATTTATCGTCGGGTAATGATTTCGTAAATTTCAAGCCAATTTTTAACTAAGGGAATATGTTCATGATAGTAGTGCATGTTATGACCGTGTTCTACGATCAAAGGCGTTAGCCCAACTCGGTAACCAGATTCGGCATTTTCTGGCTTGTCTTCGATCCAGTAACAGCCAGTACCTTCGTATTTTTCCAGAGCATCATCTTTGTTGGCACCTGTGTCCAGGCACACAATACGTTCAAATGCTGTGGCACCAAACAGTTTGTGTAGGTTCATTTCTCTGAGCCGTTGTGCATTTGGATCTAGACTCAAGCTGGTGATACAGTGGAATCTATAGCCGTGTTCTTCGTGCAGGCGTTTGACATAATACATGGCGTCTCGCAAGGCAGGTAAAAAACCAATTGCGGCGCTTTCATTGAACAATCTGATCAGTTTGCGTACCTGTTCTCGAGGTATGCCGTAACGCACACTCATGTCATAGTTAAACTTGCTTCCGGGTACCTGCTCAAAACCGTGTTCCTGCATCCAGATATTAAATGCCCATTCCCAGTCTAGTAGTACACCATCCGCATCAACAAGTATGATTTGATTTTTTGTTATTGGCATAATAACTATTGTAACATCATTTATGTCGGTTGTCAATAATATTTTCATCAATTATATTGTCAATAAATATAATTTAATCTATGAAAAAACTTGTTTCATTCGGTGATAGTTTTGTATTTGGAAACGAACTACAACATAACGACGACGGAAGTTGTGCCTGGCCGGCATTGGCAGCACATGATCTAGGCTGTGATTATCAGACCTTGTCTGTGGCCGGATGTGGTAACGAAAATATAGCCAGGCAAATTTACACATATTTTTCGAGCAATACAGCAAAAGATACACTGGCAGTGATCAATTGGACCTGGTGCATGCGATGGGATTTTTTCTTGCAAAAAGCAGGTTGCTGGATAACTCTGGGTCCTACCTGTGTTCCATCAAAATTACAAGGTTTGATAGGCACACAAAAGGCCACTGACTTGATTGATTTTTATCGGACCAATCTGGAAGCCAGCCAGTCCTGGAATATTTTTAGAAGTTTGCAATCGATATACTCAGCTCAGTGTTGGTTAAAGCAACACAATATAACAAATGTACAAACTTACATGGACCTTTCAATCATACAGGATCAGGATCTTGATCGGGTAGAGCACTATATGGTCTACAAAGATCCTGCTTGGCCCGTGGTGGAAACAGAAAAAGATCTGCTGGATTTACCATCACATATACGGTATGAAGTCGATCAAAATTTCCGCAAGCAAACTCAAACGCCAGAGTATATCACGGATCTTAGAAAATTGATAACGCCTTGTTTAGAAACATTCCAGGGTCAAACATTCTTAGATTGGAGTTATTCCAATGGATTTCTTGTGACCGAGTTACTACATCCATTGGAGCAGGCTCATAGAGCCGCAGCAGATCTTTGGAGAGACCGTTATCAGCAACTTTTACAAATCTAATCAGCTTGATCTAATCATTAGCCAGCAAGATTATAAAACATTTGCAGGACCAGATTGGCCTAGTTATAAAAATCTTATTTCTGGCGATCAAGGTACCAATGTTTTTATACAACAAGAAATAAAAAATTTCATAGAAATGATGACAGAGACCTATCAAGCCCAGCTGTTGCACGGCGATGTACTAGCACTAGCCAATCAACAACGGCAACAACAAATATTTTTTGATAAACAATTTACTGGCTCGCCTTGTCGGGTTCCGTGGGAAACTATGGGAATCAATTCCAATGGTGATATTTTTATTTGTGAAAGTCCAAGTTGGATTCCAAAATTTGTAGGCAACATACTCGAGTGCGATGATATCTATCAGGCTCTTAACAGTGATCTTGCACAGAGCATACGACAAGAAATATCACAAGGAAGTTACACCTATTGTAATCATCGTATATGCAGTTTTTTCAGTCGTGTTCCACCTGAACAATACGCAAACTCGGGTCCAGAAAAACAGCCTGGAATCGTTCATAAATCACCAAAATTACTGATCAATCAAATACCTAGAAAAATCATATTAGATTTTGATTACACTTGTAATTTTGCCTGCCCTAGTTGTAGGACAGAGTTGATCAACAACAACCATCACCATGTTATTGCACCCATCAATGACAGGATCGCACAAAAAATAAAAGATTTGATCATTGATCAAGTCAAAGATGAATTAGTAAACATAAGATGGTGCGGTGGTGAACCATTTATTAGTAGAGTTTATACAGATCTTATGGACTATATCTGTAAGCACAAATCAAAAAACTTCAATCACAGTATACAAACAAACGGTAGTTATCTACAAAAAAAATCACAGCTGGTAACAGACCTGTTGCCAACACTGCAAAACGTACGAATAAGTTTTGATGCAGCATCCGCTGACACTTACCATCGGATCAGAGTAAACGGTCAATGGGATCAGTTGTTGGAAAATGTGCGTTGGTTGCGTAAACAGATCGATCAAGTGGCTCCAAAATGCGAGCTACAGGCTGATTATGTTGTGCAACTTGGTAACTACAAAGAGATTCCTGCGTTTGTTGAGCTTTGTAAAGAGCTTGGTATTGATCATATCAATTGGCAGAAAATGTGGAATTGGGGAACCTGGGAGCGAGAAATTTTTTTACAAAATAATATCTACGATTCCACTCATCCAAAATATCCAGAACTGGTTGAAATTTTTAAAAAGTCCGGGCAACGCATGAGCCTGAGCTAATGGTCAGACAGCACTGGCATTTTTAGATTTTTCAATCTTGATCTCGTGCCCATTTTCTGTAAACAATCTTTCTATAGTGGCCGAATAGTGCGTGTAGTAGTAGGACACAATTCTGTCCCAATCTCGAGGGACCGTAACCCCATCCATACTGCATTTCACCACAGTAAGAGTTTCAAAGTCAAGTATCACATTGGACATCTGCCGATCTCGTAACTTTAGGTTGCGAGTTATGGTCATGGCTTCGTCAATTTTGCCCGTAGGTTTTCGGTAATAGGTTAATAATAGATATCTCATAATTGGCATAACTCCACTAGTGTAGCACTCACATTTATTTCTTGATCGGCAACTAAAGGCACACTGGCCAAACCGTTACGTATGATCGTGATAGCATGATCTTGTTTGACTGGATCGGTACTCCATAACTCCAGGTTATCGTACATCCAACGGAACATACCATCCATGTCTTCCACTGTGGCTTGGCTACAGATTAGCGTTCTAGCTTCACGTGTCTTGCCGGCTTTGAACATGGCCACACTGTCTAGTTTCCAGTCCTTAACTCCGGCATCGTTTTCTCCTGGTTTAATCAAGCTACCAGTTGTTGAGTTGGCCTGTAATAACTGTAGACATTTGCGCAGATCTGGGTAAGTGGCCTTGACATAACTGTCCAGGGTGTCAAGATCAAACTCTATGCTTTCTGCAACCAATACTGTTGCAGCTCTAGCTGTGAATTCCGTTGGATCAGTTTTGTCTATGTGGAACCCTTGGCAACGACTGTGCAAGGCTGGCAATATCTTGTTGGGATAGTTACAGGTCATGATAAATCTCACAGTTTCACTGTAGTCTTCCATGAGACTTCGCAGTGCTGGTTGTACGCTGTTGGGATTTAAAAAATCCGCCTCGTCAATCAACACAATTTTAAAACGTCCAAACGGCATGGTCTGACAAAAGTTGATCAATTTGTCCACCCATTCGATCTTGCGACCTTCCTTACTGCCGTTACTGAATAACACATCATATTCATCTATGTCAAGTTCGGCTATCAACATCTTGGCCAAGGTTGTTTTGCCAGTGCCTGGACTGCCACTCAATAATAGATGTGGGATTGACTTTTCTCGCACCCAGGTCTCAACCTGTTGTTTTAGTGTTGCATCTGTGAACACATAATCGGCCATGGTACTGGGCCTGTATTTTTCTACCCAAAGTTCTTTCATCGACGTCCTGTAAAAAATTTAATAAGATTATAAAAACGACTAAGATAAAAGTCTGCTAGGATTTGATCCAGCAGACTGGGTGCGTGTGGACAACGTCCTTGACGCCAAGTGCAATCAGGGCGAACAGTTTCACCACAGTGCGAGCAATTTACTTCTGTAATAGTTGAATCAGGCGTTCCTGTTCCCATTTTTCTTCTCCGACAAAGGTTGGAAGATCTTTATACGCATCTTCTATATAACATTTTAACTGATAAAGTTCTTGTTTGCAACCGGAGGCTGTCCAACCGTCATTGTGGGGACTACGTATTTCTATTATCATGCTGCCAATCTGATTCTGTATATCTTGTGGATCCCAGCGTTTCATAAAGCCCAAGATTATGCCTGCGATTGTACATGGACTGCATCGCCCATGGTTTCATCTTGCGGACAAGTTGTACTGTCGGATATCAATAAGATATCTTTTGGGTCAATTTTACGAATAGCTCGTTTGCCCATTTCATCTTCGATATCGATGCCACGTGTCCAACGACCGTGTGCCACACACACCCACTGTCCTACATGCACATCTTGTTGATCTGGACCTACCGCATATACTTGTCCCCATCTGGGTCTAATGCCCAATCCGGTTCCGTTGTCGTTGGGCAAGATCAGGCCTGACTGTGTGATACGAGTATCAAATATCATGTCTGCTACTATAACATCTTGCTTCAAGGCACGCAATTGATTTTGTCGAATCAAGTGTGGACTAAAGGCTGCTTTGGTTGTCATACTGGGTTTTCTCCTGGATTAGATTTGATTTTTGTATCGGGTGTTTTTGATTTTTCTTGTTTAGATTTGGCTATAGCCGATGCCAGGCCGGTTAATACTGGTGGTGGCTCGCCGGCTTCAAGTTCGATAGCAACCAGTTCAGCCAGTTGATCCGGATCTGGACCAGGTTCTGGTGCCTTAGACGCTGCTTGGTGTTGGCGAGTCGCTTTGCTAGTAGGCAAGGGCTGGGTAGATACCGTAGTGGTTGCACCTTGTGCCAGGCGTTTGTGTTGTCGTGACACCTGTTGATTTTTTTGGTCAATTACACGATTGTTAGCATCTAGCAGATCGCCTCGGGCATTCACGTTCATGTTGCCCACGGCACGCACAGTTTCATTTTGTAAAATGATCGCACCGATGTCTATCAGTTGTCCTTGGGCAGTTTTGTAAACTCGTTTGGTCATGTTTGATTCCTTTAGTATATGCTATATTTAACGCAAAAACTCTTCCACTGATAAATCGTAGAACAGGCTGTCAATCCTATGTACTCCTAGTTTATAAAGCACATAACTGGCCACACTTGAACCTCGGCCAACTCCCCATATTACATGATTGGCCCGCATGACGTCAACCAAATAGGCCAGATACTGCAGCAACGGAAATAGATCACGTTCTTGGTATAACAATAGTTCTTGCCCGCATCGTTGTAATTCTGCTTCTGTGTTGCATAAATCCAATACATGTTGTGCTATATCTAGCGTTTTATACTGTTCGGGCATGTGCCAATTGCGTTGCTGTTCTAGATCAAATGCCGCCACTGATACATTGTCTGCTTGTAGAACTGGATAAGACAATGTGTTGTTGTAATTTTCTACATAGCGTATGACCTGCTCAATATCAACAGAAGGGTCAACCAACATGCCCTTCAACGAGTCAAGATCTCGTCCTTGCATGACCAAGTCACACACATCCAATTCTGAAAATATCATCTCACCAAATTTATTCTGTATCATCACGTTTGAAGTCGGCAAATACCACAACATTTCCTGAACTGGTACTTGACGTATTGTCTGACCAGGCCAGATCGAGCTCGCGCCAGTTGCGGGTATGATTTATAGCTACCACTTTGTCTTGCTGTATCAGTTCAGCATCACAGTGCAAAAGATCTGCGGTGTCCCACCATTTGGGTCGAACAATGTCGGTAGTGTCTTCATCTTCATGATGTAGGTAAACAAGATTCTCTCCAAAACAACTTTCAATTTCAACTTCGGTCACTATCAAGCGTTGCTCCATGATGGCATTTAATTTGTAGTATAACATGATTCCTATCATTTGATCGACCGGATCGGTGGGCATGGTGATGACGGACAAGCCCGAAGACAATAATTGTAAACTTTTTTCTTTGAGTTTTTGATTGACAAAGATACCACTGTCCATCTCGTAGTAGACAAAATATTTCATACGTCCAAACGCGATATTTTGATCTGCTGTGTTGGAAGTGTTGGTGTGCAAATGCACTCGAACTGTGTAGTTGTTCATTTGCAAATGATTGGTGTCATCGTACCAGACTCCTGAAGTGAATGTCAGGGTTTTTTGTAATCGCACGTTCATGAAATATCTATGATTTGGTCAAAGTTGGTGCCAGGGTCTCGGCGTATTTTGTCTTGGTATTTGCTTTGAAAGCTTTCTATAGCCATGCGCAATTGATTGCAAAGATGGCCATTACCAGTCTGATAGGCTATGTTCAGTTTGCGGTTGAGTTCGGTGATTTTGTCCAGCAGTTCTTGTTCGGTCAAACTGTCGAAGCTACCAATTAAAGGATGTTCCATACTTCTATTATACAGCCAGTTGAACGATTAGTCAACAAGTTTGGTTAGGCAAATACGCAACCGTTGTTGCCGATGCAGAACCATTTGGCATTGATATACTGTAAGGTACAGGCCTGTCCAACTGCACTAAATGTGATAGTGCCAGCACCAGCCCAACCTGCATTGGTCACAGTGATCACCATGTCACCTATATCGGCGAACATGGCAAAGGTTTTGATCTGTCCGTTCACACCAGCCGCTAATGTAGCAGTTTCTGCGGCCGCAGTTGAAAAGTAACTGGTAGTCAGGGCCAAGTTTGCTGCGGCGCCGTTGGCTAGATCTTCACTGCTGTTGTTAAATGGTTGTATCTGTTTGTTGACTTCGGCCACTGCGATATTGCTTCCGCCGTTTGTGGTTGAGAATTCAAATGTGTAAGTGCCTATGGAAGAAAACGTGATGGTGTTGTTGGCAACATTCAGTCCTTGTATTCCACGAGCATTCACACTCACAGACGGATACGGCAAGGTCACTGTGTGCGCTGTGCTGGCCACTGTGATTGATACTATCCAGCTGGCATACACACCTGCGGCTGGAAGACTGGTAAATGCCAAGGTGATACTACCACCTGTGGTTAGTGTAGTAACTGCTCCGGATGTGTAGCTGATGGTTGCTGTGGTTGTTACTGTGCCCAACGGTGTTAGAGTTTGTGTGATCTGTTTGGTCTGGGCATTGTACAACAATGAACCATTCATGTCATTGACCAGTGAGGTTCCTGTCAAGGCCGCCTTCAATACCACATTGTTCTGCAGGTCTGAAATTTCCTGTGCAGCATACTCAAAATTGGTGCTGGTGTTGGTAAAATTGGTCCTGAACCCTTGCGAGTTATTGTCCTGTCCGGCAACTGGGTAAGCGCCGTCTATGTTGAATGGGTTGATTTGACTTGTCATATTGATCCTTAGATATCAGTATTATTTAGCTGGATTTATTGGACCCGAACATTATTTTTTCCCTGTCATCTTCTCACGTTCTTCAAGTAACTGTACTTTAACCTGTAGTTGATGGATGTCTTTATAGATTTCATCTCTCATTCTGTGCCTTGCCTCGGCTGAAATTGGACTGTCTGTGGGCACATTTTCTTTGGTAATCAAGGCAGGCATTTGCCCTTCAATCTTGGTTAGCCGTGTAGAGAAGTCTGAAACTTGACCAAGTAGCCATGCTAAACAAGCTACAATTATGGGTAATACTGCTTTTAGGATGTCTTGTATAATCATATTTTTATTTATCTTTTACCAGTAACCCTGGAACTGCACAAAGCCATCACCGCCAGCACTGCCTGCAGGAACAGGACCGTTAGGATTTCCACCTAGTCCGCCATCACCGTAACCGGTGCCGTTTTGACCCTGACCATTGTAGCCAGTTCCTGAGGTATTTCTATTGGTCATCCAGTAGGCGTTATTTGACCCATTTACTCCATTTGGAGCTCCACCTGTTCCTCCAAAAGGAGGATTGTTGTCGCCAAATACCCCAGCACCGCCAGTGCCCGCTCCTGCTCCAAGATAGTAGCCAATACTGGCTATACTTACAAATGACAAAGAACCAGTGCCACCTGTGGCTGTTGTGGCTGCTGGAACGCCAGCACCACCTTGACCAACCACAATCGTTATGGTTTGTCAAGGTGGTGCTGGCGTTCCAGCAGCCACAACAGCCACAGGTG
>Ga0209191_1002938_pt1 | contig 10332 bp, 10 predicted proteins | sample S_130626_EF_Meta_FD_187320 | JGI IMG/M metagenome (GOLD analysis project Ga0209191, IMG submission 187320) | Freshwater microbial communities from Lake Simoncouche, Canada to study carbon cycling - S_130626_EF_MetaG (SPAdes) (version 2) | ecosystem: Environmental > Aquatic > Freshwater > Lake ... | reverse complement strand
CGTACTGGTGATGGTCCAATGGAGGTTACAAAGGAAGCTCGCTCATTGGTTATGCGAATCCCTCTAGAAGGTGGCGGCCGTTTGGTCGTTGAAATGAACGCTGAAGAAGCTAACAACCTCAGTGCCGCGTTACACGCCGCAGTCGCACTAGTTAAGAAGTAATTCCTTTTCCAAGGCACTAGCCTTACCAATCATGTCAGCAATACCAATCGCCGCCTCGCTAGATATCAAAGCGGCTTCATCTGCTAACTCAATTGCAATTGGATTTGTAAAAAACCCAGATGATTCATTTGAGTTTGTTGGACCGTTATTTGCAGATATTGAAAAATTCTTCGGATTAAATCTTGTTGACGAGTTAACCTTCTTCGGACCAACAGCAAAAGCCGGAGAAATATTTGAGATTCCAGTCAGCGCTACTGATTGCCCAACCGACCGAATCTTTCTAGTTGGAATCGGAGATCAAAGCGGTTCTGCCCTTCGAGCTGCTGGCGCATCTGTTGGACGCAAAGTGCGAGGAAAGAATCTGACTGTTTACTCTGCATGTGCAGTTAAAGAAGTTAAAGCACATGCGATCTCCATGGCACTTGGCGCGTGGGTATGGAATCTAAAGACTGATAAGAAAAAAGAAGAGCCAAAGTTATTAGTAGCAAGCAAAGATAAAAAAGCTGTAGAAGAGGCTGCCGCAATCGCACAAGCTATGTGCCGCGCTCGCGATTTAGTTCATACCCCTGCAAATATTAAGACACCAGCATGGATGGGTAAGCAAGCCGAACTCTTTGCAAAAGGAACAGCTTTAAAGGTAAAGGTTTTAGCTGGTACTGAACTCAAAGAGCTTGGTGGATTGCGAGCGGTAGGTGGATCTTCACCAAAGCCTGGTCCGCGCATGATTGAAGTGTCATATCAGCCAAAATCAAAGAAGAAGTCAGTAAATGCATTGCCCCACATTGTTTTAGTAGGTAAAGGCATCACCTTCGATACTGGCGGAGTTTCATTAAAACGTCCATACGACACCATGATGGCGATGAAGAGCGACATGGCCGGATCTGCTGCAATTCTTGCAACCCTTACCGCGCTAGAAGAATTACAACCCAATGTTCGTGTTACAGCATTGATGATGATGGCTGAAAACGCTATCTCTGGCACAGCACAGCGCCCAAGTGATGTTATTAAGCATTACGGTGGCACAACGGTTGAAGTAATTAATACAGATGCTGAAGGTCGTTTGGTTTTGGCAGATGGACTTGCTTATGCTGATATTAAACTTGATCCTGATTACTTAGTTGATATTGCAACGCTGACAGGTGCTGCAACCCTTGGATTAGGTCGCCAATATGCCGCGATGTATACACGCGATAATGCACTTGCTGCTCAGTTTTCAAAGGCTGGCGAAGCATCAGGTGATCGTGTTTGGCATATGCCACTTGTTGATGATTACAAAGATTCACTCGGTAGTGATATTGCAGATTTCAATCACAACGCAAGCAAGGGAAAGTATTCTGCAGGATCTGTGACCGCGGCATTGTTCCTTGAAAACTTTGTTGGCTCACGTCGCTGGGTTCACTTAGATATTGCTGGTACTGCACGTAGCGAGGTTGATGCGGGGGAGAATTCAAAAGGTGGCACAGGTTTTGGTGTTCGCTTGTTGACAGAATGGATCACATCTCTGTGATGAAGATTGATCCACATGCATTTGCTGAAGGATTTATTACGGAGGATTTCTTTAAGTCGCAGGCTCGTGCTCGCGGCGTAGAACTTGGAACAAACGACACAACGCCTGGCTCTGGTGCGTTTCTGCGCTATTTGGCATTTACCTTAAAAGCTCAATCTGTTGTTGAAGTTGGAACTGGTTCAGGCGTTGGTTCCTTGTGGTTGCTAGATGGAATGCTCGAAAGTGGAACCCTGACATCAATCGATGATGAGATGGAACATACGCAGATTGCTAAATTAGCATTTTCCGACGCGGACATCTCACAAGGGCGTTATCGCTTAATAACCAACACAGTAGTTGACGTGATTTCTAAACTAACTGATCGTGCATATGACTTAGTCGTTTTACGTCATAACCCTGAAGATCTTAGTTTTGTCATGAGTGAGGCACACCGCATTTTGCGAAGCGGCGGAGCGCTAGTTATTGATAACTACTACGGTGGCGGCAAGGTCAGCGATGCCACGCAGCGAGATCCAAAGACTGTCGCATTGCGAGATGCTGGGAAGATTATCAAGAACGACTCAGAGCATTGGGTGAGTTCCTTGATTCCAATCGGAGATGGCTTGCTCGTAGCCACCAAGGTGTAAAGATAGAGACATGATTTTTCCTAGAAACAAAAAATCTCAAGCTGCACCTGCTGCATGGTGGCAAACGACAACACCTGCAAAAAGTGGAAAAGGTACGGTCGCCTTAATTGCTGTGCTGGCTGGAGCTGTCGGTGGATTTTTAGGTGTCAATGCAGCCGGTGGTTCGCTCTTTAACAGCGTTAACTTGGTGTCATCAACGAGCACAATCGAACGTGCACCAGATTCAGTAGCAGGAATTGCACAAAGAGTTTTACCTTCAGTTGTTTCAATCAGTACACGAACACTTACTGGTGGAGGCACTGGTTCAGGATTTATCATTGATAGCAGCGGTTATATTTTGACAAATAACCATGTGATTAGCAATGCTGCACAAACTGGTGGAACTATTCAAGTTTCTTTAAGTAATGGAACTTTCTACTCAGCTAAAGTAATCGGCCGAGACGTCTCCTATGATTTAGCAGTTTTGAAAATAACTGCACCTGGCCTTAAAGCTTTGCAGTTTGGAGATAGCGATGCAATTGCTGTCGGAGATTTAGTAATTGCAATTGGCTCGCCGCTTGGTTTAACCGGAACCGTCACAACTGGAATCATTAGTGCGAAGAACCGTGCGGTCACCGCTGGTGAATCAAATAGTGAAAGCTCATTTATTAACGCACTTCAAACAGATGCGGCAATTAATCCAGGAAACTCTGGAGGACCACTTGTCGATGCAACTGGTGCGGTAATTGGTGTTAATTCTGCAATCGCATCTCTTGGCACAACCTCTCAACTTGGTTCGATTGGATTAGGTTTTGCGATTCCGATTAACCAGGCAAGGAAGACCGCCGATCAATTGATAAAAAATGGTGTGGCAACCTACCCAGTTGTTGGTGTCTCGCTGAATATGAATTACACAGAAAATGGTGCACAAGTCTCCACATCTGGTCGCGGAATTTTGCCTGGAAGCCCAGCTGAAAAGGCTGGCTTGCGCGGTGGAGATGTGATCATTGAGATCGATGGAAAAGAGATCTACTCACCTGAAGAGCTCATTGTTTCTGTTCGAGCAAAGAATGTGGGGGATCGAGTAACGCTCGGATTCCTGCGTGATGGTGTGAAGAAAACAGTCACACTTACTCTGATCGCCGCAAAGAACTAATTACCGTAGGCTAACGACATGTTCTTTGACTTCGGTGCGGGAGAAATCTTGGGCCTTGCAATTTTGGCCATGTTGTTGGTTGGCCCTGAACGTTTGCCGAAATTAGCGGTTGAAGCGGCTCAGTGGGTTAAGAAACTCCGCGGCTTGGCCTCAACTGCTACGGCAGAACTTCGCGAAAACCTAGGACCCGGTTTTGAAGATTTACAACCAAAAGATTTAAACCCAAAAACATTTATGAAAAAACAGGTTGCTGATTTGTTAGATGAGGGATCACCTAAGCCAAAAGTAAATCGTCCGACGGCGATGATTGACCCAGATTTGTTATGACATTAGTCGAGCAGATTTCTGATGCGTTAGCAAAGGTTCAAGATCCCGAACTTCGTAAGCCAATTACCGAATTAGGAATGGTTGAAGATTTACAGGAAAAGAATGGTTCTGTATCACTCACAGTTTTACTCACGATCTCTGCTTGCCCGATGCAAGATCGGTTGCGCAATGATGTTACAACTGCGATTACCAACGTAGAGGGTGTCAGATCAGTTGATTTAACATTTGGAGTAATGACCGAAGACCAGAGAAATAATGTTAAAAAGATTGTTCGTGGTGGACGTGAAAAATTTATTCCTTTTGCACAACCTGATTCTCTTACTCGCGTTATCGGAATCGCCTCTGGTAAAGGTGGGGTTGGAAAGTCTTCTGTTACTGCAAACCTCGCAGTTGCAGCAGCTAAAAAGGGATTGAATGTTGGAATTTTGGATGCCGATGTTTATGGGCACTCAATTCCTCGTTTGATGGGATTGATGGGGCAACGTCCAACAGCAATTGATCAAATGTTTATCCCCTTGGAGTCATACGGCGTGAAGACTGTTTCTATGGAAATGTTTAAGCCTGAGCGTTCAGATCCTGTTGCCTATCGTGGGCCTTTACTTCACCGCGTGCTTGAGCAACTTCTCTCTGATGCTTACTGGGGCGATCTTGATCTTTTGTTAATCGATCTTCCGCCCGGAACTGGTGATTTAGCTATTTCATTGGGGCAGTTGATCCCAAACTCTGAAATTATTGTTGTCACAACCCCACAAATTGCAGCAGCAGAAGTTGCAGAACGCGCAGGGCGCATCGCTCACCAAATTCATCAGCATGTTATTGGTGTTATTGAAAATATGTCCGAGTTTCCTTGCCCAGCATGCGGTGAGCCAATGTCACTATTTGGTGAAGGCGGAGGAGAAGAAACTTCTCGTCGACTCTCGCAATTAGTGGGCAGCGATGTGCCATTGCTTGGAAAGATTCCATTTAGCCCAGCATTGCGAACCGGTGGAGATGAAGGCGCACCTGTTGTTGAAGCAGATCCAACTTCAGTAGCAGCTATTGCGATTTTTGAGATTGCAGAGAAAATTGTGAAGCGAAATAAATCCCTAGTCGGAGTCCGATTGGGTATCTCGACGTAACTCTTTTGCAAGTTCATCTACTAAATCAGCTAATTCACTTCGCACGAAGTCCCGAGTAGCAACTTCACCCAAAGAATTTCGAAGCGCTGCAAGCTCGCGAGTTAGGTATTCGGTATCTGCAATTGAACGCTCATTTTGGCCACGATCCTCATTGAGCTGAATGCGATCACGGTCTGCTTGGCGATTTTGAGCAAGCAGAATGAGTGGCGCAGCATAAGAAGCTTGCAAAGAAAGAATCAATGTTAAGAAGATAAATGGATAATCATCAAAACGAAGATCAACTGGCGCAGCAAAGTTCCATACAACCCAGAACATTACAAAGAATGTCATGTATACGAGGAAGCGTGCCGTACCCAAGAAACGTGCAAAACGTTCTGATAGGCGACCAAATGCTTCTGGATCAAAATTAGGGCGTAGTGAACGACGAGTTTCGCGTGGAGTATCTAATCCATTATTGCGTGCCATGTTTTGCCCTCCCTACAACGTTTCTGTCTTGAAAGATACTGGTGATTTTTCGCGGTGATCATGTCGCCAATTTTCTGGCAACAAGTGATCGAGCACGTCATCAACTGTCACCGCTCCTAGCAAACGCTCATTGGCATCTACTACAGGCAGCGAAAGCATGTTGTAACTAGCTAAATACGATGAAACCTCATGCAAAGTAGCATCAGGGTTTACGCCTTTTGAGTCGTTATCAACGATTGAGCCCAACAATGTTGCAGGTGGTTCGCGTAGCAAACGTTGATAGTGGACGACGCCAATGAAGCGACCCGTCGGTGTTTCAACTGGCTGACGGCAGATGTAAATCTGTGAGGCAAGTGCAGGAGAAATTTCTTTTTGACGAACTGCGGCTAACGCATCGGCAACTGTTGAATCTGCGGTGAGCACAATTGGCTCAGTTGTCATCATTCCACCAGCTGAATAATCTTCATAGTTCATCAGACGCAAAACATCTTCTGCATCTTCTGGCTCCATTAATTCAATAAGTGCATTGGCGCGCTCTTCACCAATTTCTCGAAGCAAGTCGGCAGCATCATCTGGATCCATTTCACCCAATACATCTGCAGCTCGTTCTCCTTCGAGTTCGGCTAAAAGTGCAACGCGATCTGTCTCATCCATCTCTTCAAGAACGTCAGCAAGTCGCTCATCATCAAGTGCGATTGCAACTTCAATACGACGCTTTGGTGCTAGATCTTGTAATACAGCTGCAAGGTCTGCGGCACGTAGGTTGGCAAGAGTTGACATTAAATTTGCAACACCTTGATTTTGCTCGGTACTTGCAAAACCTGTGACCTCTTCCCACGCAACAGTTGATGTTGCACCCTTACGACGCAATCCTCGGCCTCGACGCATGATGTGGACACGATTGATTAACCAATCACCAGTTCGTGTTTCTTCCATACCCATGTCTTCAACAACAACAGGTTCACCAGATTCAACTAATGTAATTGAACGATCAAGCATTTCGCCTAGTACTAGAACTTCGCCAGGACGTGTATCAAATCGGCGCATGTTGAGTAAGCCAGTGATCACAACTGCTCCACTTTCAATTGAAGTCACACGAGTGATCGGAACAAAAACACGACGGCGCAATGGAACTTCAACTACTAATCCAAGAATTCGTGGTGGTTGATTTGTAGAACGAAGGGTCGCGACAGCATCTCGCACCTTTCCTACAGGATCACCATTTGGGTCAAAGACCGCGGTACCTGCAAGACGGGCAAGAAATACTCGGTTTAGGAGATTGCTGCTCATGGGATAAGGGTACCTTTCTCTTATGAACGCAGGCGAACGCATTAACCAACATACGGAGATGCCCGCACGTCCAGATCTGATTCGCTTAGGTCTAGGGATTATTGGAATCGGAACTTCTGGGCCATTGATCGCGATGAGCACAATGCCCGTCCTCACATTGATTTTCTGGCGAAATCTGGGCGGATCACTAGTGACTTTGCCATTTGCACTTCGTCATCAGCGTGACAAGGCTGGCGTGAAGTGGGCAGTAATCGCTGGTGTTGTATTAGCTCTTCACTTTGTTGGATTTTTCCTTGCAATGAGAATGACAACGGTTGCAGCCGGAACTGCTTTAGTTGCTTTGCAACCAATATTTGCGGCCTTGTTTGTCAAGTTTTCTGGTGGTCATATTCCATCAAAAGCATGGCTCGGAATGATCGTCAGTTTTTCTGGCGTATTACTTGTTGTCGGAGTAGATCTTCAGATTTCATTCAAATCATTTTTAGGAGATCTAGCTGCTCTTATTTCCGCAGCACTGGCAGCTGCCTACATGATTGCTGGCTCTAAGGCGCAAAGAACTCTAGAAACGACAACATACACAACCATTTGTTATTTCATTTGTTCTATGACAGCGCTGCCCATGGCAGTAATTGCTGGCAATGAAATATTTTCATTTAGTGCAAAAGAGTGGTGGATTCTTTTAGGTTTAATTTTTGGAGCACAGCTACTTGGTCACTCCATGTTTAACTCTGCGCTAAAGAGAGTTTCACCTGCTGTAGTTTCCTTAATTGTGTTTTTTGAAGTTCCAGTAAGTGCTGTTCTTGCAGCATGGTGGCTAGATCAAACACCTCCAGTTGGAATCATTCCAGGTATTGCTCTTATTCTGCTCGGTTGCGTATTAGTTGTTACTAGAACGCGAGGCGCTAGTAATGATTGATCTGCACACTCATACAACCTGCAGTGACGGGACCGATCGACCAAGAGATCTAGTGAATAAAGCCATCGTTCAAGGTTTAGAGGTGTTAGGAGTCTCAGATCACGACACAACTTCGGGATGGGAAGAAGCGACGCAAGCTCTTCGGGGAAGCCTGAAGTTAGCGTTAGGTGCTGAAATTTCATGTCTAACAACTGATGGCATAAGTGTTCACATGTTGGGAATGCTTTTTGATCCTAAGCATAAAGAGATGCAAACAGTGTTAGAAGAAACTCGTGATGGTCGCTTGCCACGTATGCGCAAAATGATTGAAAAAATGCGAGCCGAAGGTATGGATATTTCCATAGAAGACGTTGAAAAAGCCATGCCGGTTGGTGCCACAATGGGGAGACCGCACTTAGCTGATGCATTAGTTGCAAAGAAAATTATTAAATCTCGTGATGAAGCTTTTATTGATTTATTACACAATAATTCACGTTTTTATGTTTCTCACGCCGCCCCAACACCAGTTGAGGCTATTGCGCTGATTCGCAGAGCTGGGGGAGTCGCTGTAATCGCACATCCCTTTGCATCACACAGAGGACAAATCTTAAAAGCCGAGGATTTTGCAGACTTAGTTGCTGCGGGTCTAAATGGAATAGAAGTAGATCATAGGGATCATAACCCTGATGAGCGTGCAATGTTGCGCGTGATAGCTCAAGAACTAGATCTTGTAGTCACCGGAAGTAGTGATTATCACGGCACTGGAAAAATGAATTTATTAGCAGAAAACCACACGAGTAGGGAACAATGGCAGAAGCTAGAGTCACAAGCAGATGCACGAAGGGTTGTTAACGCATGAGAAACATAAGCGCAGTAACTTTTGCGGTCCAATCTTTTGTCACGCTATTTGTGATCATGGATCCACCTGGTGCAACTCCTATTTTCTTAGGGTTAGTTGCTGACAAGTCACCTCGTGTTCGACGAATTCTGGCTATTCAGGCTGCGGGTGTTTCACTTCTTGTGATTTCAATTTTTGCTCTCTTTGGACGAGCGATTTTGAATTATCTAAATATCTCTATGGAAGCACTACAGGCTGCAGGAGCACTATTGCTATTGCTAGTTGCGCTAGAACTCTTAACAGGAAATGCAAAAAAGCATGATGATGATGGGGATTCCAATATTGCATTGGTTCCACTAGGCACACCGATCTTGGCTGGGCCTGGCGCAATCGTTGCAACTATGATCTTCGTTCAGCAAGTAGACACAACCAGCATGGCATTTGGTTTAGTAGCAGCTGTCATTGCAGTCCACATTGCAATCGCCGTGGTCTTAATGGCATCAACAACAATATTAAATGTCATCAAGGAATCAGGCGTCACTCTTGTTGCCCGTATTGCAGGGTTATTACTTGCAGCTATTGCAGTGCAAATGCTTGTTGATGCAATACGCGTATTTGTTGCGGCTTAACTTTCTTTAAACTTCTTAGTACGGGTGCGTGTGCGCTCGATACGCTCAGTGCGAACTGGCGCAGCCGCTTGTTTCGCACGTGGTGCTCGAGATTCTTTGGATTCAACTTTTACTACAGGCTTTGCCTTAACAAGTCGTCCTGTTGAACCAGCTGGAATATTTAGTGTTTGATACAAATGCTCTGAGGATGAGTAAGTCTCTTCAGGTTCGGCCAAACCGAGCTCTAGAACCTGATTAATCATCTTCCAACGCGCAAGTTCATCCCAATCAACAAATGTCACGGCGATACCGTGAGCGCCGGCGCGAGCTGTACGACCAATGCGGTGCACATATGTCTTCTCATCTTCAGGACACTGATAGTTGATTACGTGTGTGATGCCATCGATATCAATACCGCGGGCTGCAACATCTGTTGCAACTAGCACATCTGATTTTCCTGCCTTGAAATCACCTAATGCTTTTTCACGTGCACTTTGGCCAAGATCACCATGAATTGGCGCTGCCTTAAAGCCACGTTCCATCAAATCTTCAGCGGTTTTTTGTGCCGTGCGCTTTGTGCGACAGAAGACCATTGTTGGTCCACGACCATCTGCCTGCAAGATTCGTGCCAGCATTTCAATTTTATCCATTGCGTGAGCACGCAAAACATGTTGCTTAATCCGCGTAACAACCGCACCTTCATCTTCACTGTCCTGTGTGCGAATGTGAATTGGTTGATTCATGAAGCGGCGAGCAAGAGCAATGATGTCTCCAGGCATTGTGGCCGAGAACAACATAGTTTGGGCGCGATTAGGAGTGCTGGAAAGAATCTTTTCAACATCAGGCAAGAAACCAAGATCTAACATTTCATCTGCTTCATCAAGAACTAAGCGAGAAACCTCTTTAAGCTTTAGCTGTCCTTGACGAGATAAATCGAGAAGTCGGCCTGGCGTACCCACAACAATTTCAACACCAGCATGGAGTGCTTCAATTTGTGGTTCAAATGCGCGTCCACCATAAACAGCAAGTGTTCGGATCCCGCGATTAGAGGCAAGCTCTTCGATATCGCGCGTTACCTGAGTACATAGTTCGCGGGTAGGAACAACAATTAAAACCTGTGGCATTCCTTTGTTTGCAAAATCAGCCCACTCTGGATCGTGAGGAGCGATAACTCGTTCAATAACAGGAATACCAAATGCAAGGGTCTTACCGGTACCTGTTTTAGCTTGTCCGATTACATCGCCATCAGCAAGTGCGATTGGCAAAACCATTTCTTGAATGGCAAATGGGACCAAGAAGCCATGGGCGTGAAGTGCTTCAATTGTTTGGCTGCGCAGGGGCAGTTCGGCAAATGTTGGTGA
>Ga0209191_1002935_pt1 | contig 10337 bp, 6 predicted proteins | sample S_130626_EF_Meta_FD_187320 | JGI IMG/M metagenome (GOLD analysis project Ga0209191, IMG submission 187320) | Freshwater microbial communities from Lake Simoncouche, Canada to study carbon cycling - S_130626_EF_MetaG (SPAdes) (version 2) | ecosystem: Environmental > Aquatic > Freshwater > Lake ... | reverse complement strand
CCAACCATTCTTCGAACATGTCTTCATTATAGAAATCGTCTCGGGCATCATTTTCAGCGTCCTCATACCAGGGTTCTATTTGTTCAGCAGCAATCTTGTCCGCAGCCAGTTGATATTCGTTGCGACTGATGGGGTCTTCCGGTTCCAGACTCAACAACTGTCTGACCTCATCGTCATCCATATTTTCTTTGATATAGTTGTAAATGAATTCTTCGCTGTCTGAATCCCATCGTTCATCGAATGCTGTGCTTTGCCATTCAGAGTAATCTTCCATCATACGATCAATCAGCCTATCAACATCACTGCGGCTGTTGAGATCACGGTCATAGAAAAAGTCTCTGATGTCATAAGGACCTCTGGCTTGCTGATCCTGATCCCAGTCTTCTTCCTGATCTCCGCCGCCCGGATTATCAGGATCGGGCACATACATCTCAAACTCCATGCCGACATCGGCACCTGTCTTGGCTGCTTCCTTGCGTAGGTTCTTGCCGCCCATGTTGATCTCAAACAGGTCCTGCTCTTTGAACTCACGCAAAAGTTTTTGTAATCCTGCTGTGAGTAACGCAGGATGACCTTGGCTATCTGTTTGTAATCCCAGTTTGTTGGCTTCCTTGCCCACAGCACCGGGGCGCACATCTTTAGTCAAGGCCATAACGAATCGCGGGTCCTTGGCCTGCTTCCGCGTGGGGATGTAGCCTGACGCTTCTTCCAGTGTAACACCATCAAACATCTCGGGCTGTTCTTCGGCCCATTGTCGCATGATACGACCGGCCATGGCGTTGGCTTGATCTTCCCATGGACTACCAGTCTCACCGGCATCTATGGGCAATGGCTCACGCTCATCCTGCTGACGATGTGTCATCTCATGGGCCATGGTGCGAAGGATATCCAACACATGGCGACCCGCAGTGGCCAGGATCAGGGTGTTGGACTCTGGTTCGTATTGCCCAAAACTGCCATTTTCCCTGCTCCAGTCCGGAGTGGTTTCTAAATGCAGTCGTGGTGGGTTCTTGAGTTTGAGTTTGTCAACACAACTGTCGTAGAAACGATGCAGGATCTTTTTCAAGTGATCTGGACCGGGCCCTGATGATGCTTCGTTAATTGTTTTGAATATAGATAATACTTTGGATCCGGCTGCTTTATAAGCAGATGGCACAGCATGCACACCACTAGCATCCAATGGACTACCTTCTAGATCAACTACAGGAACTCCCACAGACGCTTTGATTGCTTGCCTAACTTTTTCTTGATAAGGGCCACCGTAGTAAGGTCGTTTGTTGGGGTCTCCGTTTGGAAATAATACAACCACAACTTTGCATCGTTTAGCCAGGGCCGCATTTACTAACCTAACAACATTATTGGCAATGGTTTCAGGAGAGACTAACGGAATTTTGCCTTTGCTATCTAAATTGGCTCTTGAACTGTTGGCCGCATCATTACATCCTTGAGATATAACCACAAATGATCCATCGGGCACATTGTCTATGCCAGTGGGATGTCCTTGATATTCTCCTGAATAGTTTGAACTGGAAGTGCTGGGTTGGCCGCCATGGGCATAATTGATTATGCCTGGGGTGTAGCTCAATCCTTCGCCATGACTGTCTCCGATCGCATATACTTTGGGTTTAGCAACGGCAACATTGGTATTAGGTTTGGCAGAAGTGGTAGGTAAGTCCCAATCAGGTACTCGTTCGCCTTCATCCACTTGTTCTGATTCAGTGCCGGCAGGATGATCTTGACCAGCATAGGCTGTGCCCGGATACCAGTAATCTCTCATGCCATAGTTCACACGCTTGCGAGTCTTCTTCACTGGTGTTAAACTGAGTTCACGGTCCCGCACAGCCCCTTTGGCCTTCCACAACTTGTCGATGCAACCCTTGTTCCTTAACAGTTTGAATACTATGTTCTCACAGCCAAACTCGCCATTCTTTTCCAGACTGGTTTTACGCATATCTTTGATGCGATCCCACAGTCGATTGATAGCATCCCCATCGCCGGACTTGATAGCAGCATGAATGCGGGCATCAAGGTCTGCGGCTTTGTGTTGCACACATGAGTCATCTATTTTAGCCCGACGGCGTTGTGGAACTTGATTCCAGTCGCTATTTTTTACGCTGTAGATGCCTTGGCTTATGTGTTTCTGATCCGCGGGCTGCACATACAATTCTACAGGAACACCACCAATCCGGATGTCATGTTCGTCGTTGTATTGATATTTCTTGGCGTTGAACAATTCCTTATACACAGGATCGTCAGGCATTTCAACCACAAGATGCAGATCAATGTCAGAATGGGGAGTATAACTGTAGGCAGCGTTGCTGCCTGAGATGGTGAGATCCTGGACTTTGAGATCATCCACGCCCAGGAACTCTTGGAAATCTGCTGCTATTGCTAGAAGTTTTTCACGCACCTCTGGCAACAAGTGCTCATCTGGACCCCATATTCTAGGGTTCAGACGGCTATGGAATTTTACAGCATCATCAAGATTAAAGTTGTCTAACTCATGGAAGTTCATGAGTTATTTACCGCTATTCAGCAGTAGCGGTTGTCTCTTCAGCCTTCTTGTTTGTGGCAATCATGGTGGCTTCTACTGCCACAGGCTCTGCAGGGGTGTCTGGCACCGATTGCTGTTGATTGGCTTGATTAGTCAAAGCGATCTGATGCAGATCAGCATACAGTTTGTCCTGTGTCTGATAATCAAACACATAAGTTCCTGTATGCTTGAGCAATACACGCTTGTCGATAAACACTTGGCCACCAATATCACGCCAGTTTTCACAGAAAGTCCAGTCTTCACTGTAGTAACGATTTTCACGCACCGCTGTGTCAAAGTAGGTCTTCATGTAAGGATTCAACACAGGATCCAGTCCAATGTCATTGATAAATGGCTTCACAGCAGGATGTGCATTGAGTTTCTCAAACACATCACGCTTCATCAACAAGAAACCTGTGCCGGTCTTGGTGACTTCGATCAGGCCCGATGGATCATCCTGAACAGCATCTGGAATGCCATTAACACACCACTTAACTGGTAATGACTTCATGGGATACAATCCGCCCACAACATCTTTGTCGTGATTCAGCATGACCAACAAATGCCAGGGTTCCCAGCCAATGTCCGCATCGATAAACATCAAGTGTGTGGATTCTTTGGTGTGCAGGAACTTGGCAGTGAGTGTGTTTCTAGCACGAGAGATCAATGATTCATTGGTCATAGTCTCAACAGTCCAATCCAATCCCAGTTGGCGTGCTACATTGGCCCATTTGATGTAACTCATGAATGTGCTTTCTGTGAGTTGGCCACCATAACAAGGCATACAGATATGCACTCTTGTGGTTTTCAAGTAGTCAATGTTTACTTGGATGCTTTGTTGTCCACCATTGGTATCCACAGGGGATGCGTTCTGGTAAGGTAATTGTTGTTCGTCTGCCATAAGGCCCTTTCAATGTTGTAGAATATTTAATGGAGTATAGCAGGCCGGTAGAATTTCTACGACCTGGCTTCGTCCAAATAATCTTCCATCATGGGCTGATTGTACTTGGCTTGATAACTGGCTCTTAGGCCGCCTTGGCTCATCTGGCGTGTGACTTCTTTAACCACTGGCTGCGCTGGTTTTGCCGCCGCTGCTTTCGTCTGAATGTTTTGTTGCATGATTGGAGCATTTTGTTGAAACTTGGCGCGGGCGTCTGCTACTTGTTTTTCAAGACCCGGTAGCATGGCTTGCATATCTTTTATACTTTGTAATAGACTTTGCTGATCGGCTGGGCTTGCTTGTTGGAATTCTATCGACTGGCTAGTTTCAATAAATTTAGCAGTTATATCTTTAACAAATTGAAGAATCTGTGGCATCAGTTGATCAAATTCTTTTACCATATTAAAAAGGGTCTGATCTACATCAACAGTGCCATCTGGGTCTGCAACAACCAACTGATCTACATTGGCGTTTAATTCTGGATCCGAGCTGCCTAATTTTTGTCTAATAGAATTTTTAAAACCTTCTGCACTGTCAAATGATATACCCGGTCCATCTGTATCTGTCATGACTTGTTCTTTGATCTGACGATATTCATTGGGCCAATCTTGCCATATATTTTCGTATGCATCAAACACAGTCTCGAGATAATCTCTCAATTCGTCGGGCACACGCTCTTTGCTCCAGTGATGGGGCATTTCTGAATCAGGACCAAACCACAGTTTCCAAACATCAGGAGTCCAGTAATCTAGAGCATCACTGTCCAGATTGCCCGCTTTCTGTAATGCTGGTGCGACAGATTTGTATCCTTCTCTGTTGGCCCATTTGGCAAAGATTTTATGATACGGCTTGTGGTGTTTGACTGCCCAATGATATAGATCTTTTACATCAGTTGGCGGCATCTGTGGATCAGGGATTGTTGGTTCTTGACGAATCCTACTCATTATGTTATCAAATCGCTCATCTCCTGTGGCCTCTGCCATGCCTTGCTGCTGACCTTGATATGTACTGGCTCGCTGTGCCGATGCGTCCTGTCTGTGTTGATGTGCTAATTTTTTACGCAAATGATCTTTGTGTGGCTGCCCGTGTGCTTGGATCCATTCCATGGCAGAAAGTTTTGATGGCGGAGCATTTAAAAAGTTACTTACAATTTTTTGTTCGCGAGATAAATCAACTGCACCTTCATTGTTGATGATCATGAACCTATTTCCATATAACTGTTTAAGCGCAGGAATATTTTGCTGTATTTGTTCATAACTAGATTTGGCCAAATCCAATGGCACATTTCTGCCCTGTCCAAACTCGGCAGCCTGTTTAGCGGCTCTCTGTTGTTGACGCTGAATACTTGTGTCCAGGCCAACATTGACCAGTATTACCATTACATCGTATCCCAACTCTTCAAGTTCCGACAATGGTTTAACTAGCCCTGCGATGTTTCGACCTGAACCATCAATCAGTAAGCCCAAACGCTCGCTTATCCAGTTGCCTTTTTGTTTTTGCGTCAAGTGCCAACTACGATCCAATTGATCAGGTGTGAGATTACCGCCGGCTACTTTGCCTTGTTTGATCAATAATTCATTAAAATTATCTAGATTAAGACTTCTGAGACCGGACCCACCCACTAACTGTTTTGCAATAGTGCTCTTTCCTGCTCCCATTGGTCCAATCATTGCTACGGCCTTGAATATTTGAGGATCATGTATACCTTCATCCAACGACCCTTCTGCTACATCTTGTGAGTTCGCATCCATGGCAGATTTCACTGCTCGCTTGTTGTATATTCCAAATTCGCCATTGCCAACAGTCATGCTGGACCAACCAGGCAATGACGGCAAAACTCTCTGGATCATTCTGGCATACAATGCTCTACGATTGGGTTCTGCGGCCTGGAAATATAACAGCGCAGGGCGGGCTTTTTTTACATATTGGATGATAGCATGCACCACGATACCAAATACTTCTGCGGCAGATCCTGTGCCTTCGATGCCTTGTTTGGCCACTGGATGTCCGCCCTTCGTGTCATTGGTCAGTTGTTCAAAACTAACAAACTTGCTGTTATCAAACACTTCATCGGAATCAAAGTAATCATATGGACTCATATTCTCTGGACCTATGTACGGTGCCAGGAAATCCAATTGATATTCTACTCCATTGCTGGCAGTGAAATTGAATTTAACCATGTCCGGATCACTGGTGTTCCAATCAGCGTGATGAGATTTTCCTGCCTTGGTGTCTAATACTTCGTTTAGTTCAGTTCCCATAGCAGTGTCCAACATTTTAACCACGGTGTTGGCCAACCGAGGATTCTTCTGTGTGTGGGGATATAGACTCATGACCAAGGCAGTGCGCTGGCGTTCCGTCAAGTCAGGCCATGCCGTGCGTATCTGGCTGGCATGCTTCATACCTGGACCGAACTCTTCTGTAGGCCCGTAAGCCATGTAAGCATGTTGAGTCATGGGTGCCATTTGATCACTGATGGGCTGCAGATATCCAGGTGTGCCATCCTTCTTTATTTTACCAGGCAAGGGCGGCTGGTTGGCGTCTTTATCACTGCGAATAAAGATCAACTGTGTGTCTGCAGGATCATAATTCTTTGTGATCTCGTCTGCGCGGAATGGGCTTTTGACTTGATAGAAATCACCAGGAGGAACTCCGGCCAATTGTGCTAATTTTTCTTTTAGTTTAAAAGGAAAAGGACGAGTTGATGTGTCGTTGGTGGCCGCCACTTTGACATCAGCACCAGGAAAAGCCTGCTGGGCATACTGATAAAGTGATAGGTGGCCTGCGTGAAAAGGATGAAATCCACCAGGCATGATGACTAACTGTTTCATACCCAGTATTTAGTTACAAGTTTTCTAATAGCCAGATGTAGATTGGTGTAGTGAATTTCAAGGAGACTGTGCCATTGCAACCCATTTCACCATAAAATTCATCAACGATTGGGTCGCCGGTGCCGTTGAAATCATGTTGATATTGAGTTAATTTGGTTGTTATATATTGGCAATCGATACCATCAAATTTAATATCACTGATAGACACTGTGGCATCACTGACAATGTTGCCTTGAGCATCCACTTGAGTATGCTCAGGCTGTTTGTTCTTCAACACAAATCTCAACTCATGATCACCGTCGTCGTCACTGATTTCATATTCCACCTGGTGAGTTTGATCTATGTAATCCTGATCAAAAAACTTGCATTGATCTAACCAGATCTCCATGCCCAGCGGAACAGATAAATCGGTAGATCCGATTTTACAATTAAATTTAACAGTATTCATATTAGTAAGTGGCTTGTACCACTTCGATAGTGCCATCTTTGAAGTTTGTGACCACGGCTCGCAACCATGTGAAGTTGCCCATCACTGCTTGTATGTAAGTGTCTGTGATGGTGCTGGAATCAGCTGAGCTGCCGTCACCATAAGCAGCCACATCAAACCAGCGTGAATCTGCAGGATCGTTATCCAAGGTAGCCTGGATCAACACTTCACCTTGAACCCCACGAAATACCCAACGAATGGTCTGGATGCTGCCGCGACCACGATAGTAGTTGGCTGCTTTCTGTGGATCACCCGTGAAATCTTGGCTAGAACCGTCATAGTTGCCCGATGGTACACCGTATTCGGTATAGGGCAGCAGGGTGACGGTGGTGATGGCCATTATGCTCGATCTACTTCCACGATGATATGCTCACCTGCAAGTTCTTCAACCACTGATGTCAATGCAGAGATCATTTCCTCGTTGGCGATTTCAGCAGGTGCTGCGCCGTCTTTGACCAATTTTGATAGTTTGATCACAACTATTTCTTCATGTATTTTTGCCATATCGTATTTATACCACAATGGGTTCTGGGATTTCTGTTTTCACAGCAGTTTCAAACTCAATCCGGTCGCCATCCAATGTCACATTTAATGTGCAGTCGGTGAGCTGATCAAACAAAATACGCTTGCTCAGCGGCACACGGATCAATTCGTCAATCTTGCGATTCAACGGACGAGCACCCATTTTGCTGTCATAACCCTTGTCTGCTAATAGTTCAATCACAGGCTCGGAGAAGAATAATTTGATATTCTTTTCTGCCACACTCACTTTGAGTTGATCCAAGAACTTCACAACAATCTTCTTGATAGCCAAGGTATCCAGCTTGGTAAACTTGCAGATACGATCAATACGATTGCGTAGTTCCGGGCGGAAGAACTCTTTCATGGCACGATCTTCTTCTCCGGATTTCTCCAAATCAGTTGAGAATCCAATGTTGTTGTTTTCGTTATCTCTAGCACCCAAGTTTGAGGTCATGATGATAATGGTGTTCTTGCAGTCTACCCGTTTGCCATTTGCACCTGTCACATGCCCTTCGTCCAGCATCTGCAATAGGATGTTGGTGACATCTGAGTGTGCTTTTTCAATCTCATCAAACAAGATCACAGAGAATGGATGCTTGCTCAAGTCCGAGATCAGTTTACCACCGCCCACATTGCCATCTTCAAAGCCCACATAGCCCGGAGGAGCACCAATCAGGCTGCTGACAGAGAACTTCTCCTGGAACTCACTCATGTCATAGCGCAACAGATGCATGTCCAGGTTTTCACTCAGTAGTTTGGCCAATTCAGTTTTACCTGTGCCTGTTGGCCCTAGGAACAAGAAACTGGCCATTGGCTTGTTCGGAGTACCGATGCCCGAGAAGTTGATATACACACGCTCTAACACAGCATCCACGGCGTCTTCTTGACCGTAAAGTTTTTGTTTGATGTTCGATTCCAGATCCACTATCTTGAGACTGCGTTCATTCTGCAAGCGATCTGTGGGCACACCTGTTACCCGCGCCACTTGTTCTTCAATCATTGACTTGTTTACAGTGACCATGCCCGAATCTTTCACACGCTCTCTAGCACAGGCAGCATCCAACAAGTCAATTGATTTGTCAGGATTCTTCTTGTCATGTATGTATCGAGCTGCTAGATCCACAGCAGCAGTCATGGCTTCTGTGTCGATCAGCACATTGTGGAATTGTTCCAGTCGGGGTGAGAGTCCGATCAAGATCTTCTCAGTGGTGTCACGGTCCGGTTCGTCAATTGACAACCTGTAGAAACGGCGCATGAGGGCACGATCTTTCTCGAAACTCTCGTAATACTCTTCCCAGGTGGTTGATGCTATGACCTTCAAATTGCCCTTGGTGATAGCGGGTTTCAACATGTTGGCAAAGTCCAAGCTGCCTGAACTGCCTGCACCTGCGCCTTTCATTGTGTGTGCTTCATCAATGAACAAGATGCATTTCTTCTTGGCTTCTAGCGCAGAGATCACTGCTTTGAACTTTTCTTCAAAGTCGCCGCGATATTTAGATCCTGCTACCAAGCTACCTATCTCTAGGCTCCATACTTCGTGATCCTTCAAGAACTCGGGCACACGACCCTGGGAGATCTCCTGTGCCAAGCCTTCGATGATGGCAGTTTTGCCCACGCCCGGATCACCTACCATGAGCACATTTGATTTGAATCGGCGTGCTAACACAGCGATCATTTCTTCCAGTTCTGTGGCCCGCCCAATTAGTGGCTCCAAGCGATCAGATTTGGACATGTTAGAAAGGCTGGTACAGTATTCCTCTAGCACTTCTGTGGCCTGTTGATCATTCATGCCCGCGGCTGATTTTTCTGTTTTGTAATGACGCTTCCAGAACTCAGCAAACTCGCCCTTGGTCACACCAAACTTCAGCAAGAAGTAGTGTGCATGGCTGTTGGTTTCACTCATGATGGCCAGATAAAGATCTATGGTCACGATCTGTCTGCGTCCGGAGAACAGCACCTGGGTGAGCGCACGGTTGAACACCCGCTCCAATCCAGCAGTTTTTCTTGGTGTGAATTCTTCTGTTGGTTGTACTAGGCTTTGGCAACTGTCTAGGTATCCACACAGTTCTGTTTCCAGCATGGCCACATCACAGCCAAACTTGTTTAAGGTTTTGCGAAATGGTTCGTGCCGGATTAGGCTCAACAAAAGATGTTCTGTTAGCACATATTCATGCCGCCATGTTCGTGCGATGGTCACTGCATGTTCGATTATTGCGTCGATTTCGGGATTGTCTTGCATAGCGTTTTGTCCGTGTGAGTTGCTCATGTGAGTAGTATACAGTATTTTTTGGTAGTGATCAACCTATGTTGTACTTATTTGGCCGATTCCTGCTGTATAGCAGCCAATAATTCTTCAGAGATCCGCGTGGGGATTTCGGCCTGCATGCGTACCAACATGTCACCCAGGGTACCGGATCGATCCGGAAAGCCACGACCCCGAGCTCGCAACAGGCTACCGGGCTGTGTGTGAGCCGGGATACTGAGTTCAATTCTATTGCCGCGTATGTCCAGCATGGTCACAGTGCCGCCTGCTATCATTTTCCAAATGCTTGCAGTATGTTCTGTGGTCACATTATTGCCCGTGCGTTGCCATGTACGGTCCGGGTGGATTCTAAATGTGATCACTAGATCTTGTCCTCCGGGCCCTAACCTAGAAAACTGCACATTATCTCCGTCCTGTATACCGTTGGGTATTGTGATCTCGATGTTGTGAGTGCCGGTATTTGTGCCCATGGCAACAACTCTGGTACCAGGCGTGGCCACATCATGTATGGTTATCCACAGGGTCATACGAGCATGGCCGCGTTGCTGTGGTTGTTGGAATTTGGCCCCAAACATGTTGAAGATCTCATTGAAATCAAAATTCTGATGGAACTGCGGCCCGCCGCCAAACGGCATCTGCTGTTGCGGATTGTTGTAGGCCGCTCGTTTTTTTTCGTCGCCTAGTGTGTCATAGGCAGCTTGTATCTCTTGGAATTTCTTTGTGTCACCACCCTTGTCCGGATGATGTTGGCTGGCTAGTTT
>Ga0209191_1002933_pt1 | contig 10339 bp, 21 predicted proteins | sample S_130626_EF_Meta_FD_187320 | JGI IMG/M metagenome (GOLD analysis project Ga0209191, IMG submission 187320) | Freshwater microbial communities from Lake Simoncouche, Canada to study carbon cycling - S_130626_EF_MetaG (SPAdes) (version 2) | ecosystem: Environmental > Aquatic > Freshwater > Lake ... | reverse complement strand
GTTATCTTTGTCAAATGTAGCATTAGGAAACACTTGAAGAATCTTTCCAACCATTTCGTCGAATGTCATTTTATTTCCTTCCGTCGTTGTTAGTACTATTATATCATGGTTACTTGTCGAAGTACACTATCTCGACGAATTCTGTTGCCCAACCTGTGAGCCCAGCTTCCATCTTGTTTTTATGATGACCGCAGAAGAATAGCTCTCCTGACGGACCGACGACTTTCCAGATTGCCTGAGCTGTCTGGCAGGAATCGCAAGGAATCCAACCGTAGGACTCCGCGGGTGTCTCTTCTAATACTTCTTCAGTAATGGTGGACTCCACGTCTTCTCCCTCTGTTGAGCTAATAATACTTAGTTTACGAGTTATCGTTTGGGTCGTACCAACCTTCGCGTGAGTTTTTCTCACCGCACTTGTCACATATCCATTCGGCAGTCCAAGTTACCTCGCCGTGCCCGTAATCTTCAAATGTGTCTACACACTGTTCATAGAGACATTCTTCGTTACCGCACTCGAGATCTTGTTCACCCTCTGTCTCGTCGCCTCCGGCGATCTGTGGTTCAAACCCGGAGACTCCTGGTGGGTAGTTGCTTGACATCTTGTTTCCTTCCGTCGCTGTGTATAATTGAATTATATCATATATCTATTATAAAGTAAACTATATAGAATGAGACTGGCTGCAACCCAAAATGAAGCAGCCAGTCTCAAACAAGTGGACAGACGTTCACGCACCTAGAGTCTGAGTCGCGCCTCACTTTTTGCGCAGTACCTGATGTGGATTCTGCTATCAGGTTTTACTCCGAACCTCTCTAAGACAATTTTGTTCCGGTCTTTTTCCTGAACCAAGCTACCCTTGGTAGCCGTCGGCTTATTGGGAGTAGTGTCTCCATGAGATACCCGTATGCCCCAAGATTCAGTAAGTCCAAATCCATTGCTATTCAATTGTTAGTACTATTATATCATGTTATTCCCATTCAGTAATGAATACGGCCTCAAAATCTTCTATAGGTCTCTTCAATCCGATGCGAGCCATCTCCAGATATCTGGTAACGTCCGCACGTTTTCTAGCTCTAAACTTAGAGATGCGTTCGCCCGTATGAACGTCACGAATCTCCCAGATGCCAGCCGAAGCGTTTTTGCTCATTCAAAGAACTTAGCTTCTGCTTCGTACGCTACACGAAGCTTCTCCGCAAGTTCCTCGAGCTGTAACTGCCAAGGATACGGTAGAGCTAGGTTGTCGCCTTCATCATCCGTGCCACCGGTGAAGACAATGTTACCCATGATAACGTCAGTCATACCAAAACTTTTCTGCCACATGTGTGTACCGATTACGTTTGGCTGCATGCCATTGATGAGCTTACCTTCCTCATTACACCAGAGTGTGAGGTTGTCGTGTAGGTCAGCTGCTTGAACCAAGCCACCGACTGCTTCCTGGAGTTGCTCAAGACTGTCTACCTCAAGATCTAAGATCTCTGTGGTGAAGTCTGTGTTGATTCGCAATGCTGTTTTCATTCTGATATCTCCGCATCTGGAAACCACTTGAGAAATGTTTGAATGAGATGATTGTAGTCTCCTGAAGTCATCTCGCTTAGGAATGTTTCAACCTCTGAGTCGCGTCCCGCATTGAGAAGTGCTCTGCGTCCCGCACCCATGAAAGAGTATGCGTTGCCATCGTTGACTTGAATCGACATATTAGATACCTCTGTGATTCAAGAAGTCTTCAATGACACTGCTGATTGCATCGTTGATGTCTTCAGACAGTTTTTCTAATTCGTCTTCTGAGAACTCGACAGGCTTTTCATCATCCTCGCCATAGTTCCAATAACCCTTGAGTTGCTCAAGTGTAAGTGATGAGTCGTAGATGACTACATCTTGTTCTTCTTCCTTTGACACTTTGTATCCTTCCGTCGTTGTGATAGTACTATTATATCAGGTAGTGGGGGAGAAGCAAAGGGTTCCTCAGCAGAGGCAAACCCCGGACTTCGATGGGATTGTGAAACAGGTTCCGCAGACTACTGGAGCTGGGGTAAGTGATTTGTTTGAGTGCTTGTGGTGATTTACCGCACCGATGTTGATAAGTTTAGTTGAGACTGAGTAATAAGAGCGCCCTAAGGTTTTTGCGATTTCCTTTATAGACTTGCCAGAAGCTTTCATAACTTCGAGCTGACGAGTTTCAGCCAGTGTCCATTCAGAACCTGTGTTGACCGCAGCCTCAAGAGATCGGCTTTGGGTTTGGATAAGCCAGGTATTCATTTGAATCCTTCCGTCGTTGTTGGTACTATTATAACATGTATCTATTATAAAGTACAACACCTTCCGGCATTACTTTTTGTTTTCAAACTCCCAGTAGCTTTTGGCAAGTTCATAGAACATCTTGGCAAGACCGGGGGTAATCTCATATCCAACCTGCTCGCAGGAATCGCGGCAGTACCCATTGTTGATGTCGTCCATTAGCTCCGGGTTCTTTTGCAGCTCTTCAGAAGAGAAGATGAATCCGGTGTCCGCACAATCAAAGAATGTGTCCATGCCCTCATGGGCAACGTAGATGCTTTCCATTATCCTACCTGCATGAGTTCGCCGCAGTCAACACACCAATAAGAGTCTCCAAGAATGGAGTCGTCATCATACTCGTGCTCCCACACTGGGTGAGCGCATGTAATCGTTGCGGTACTCATGTTTATCCTTTCGTCGTTTAGGTGTTCAAGGGCCGCGGTGATTCTTCGGCCAATCTTGCCAGAGGTCTCTTGCGAGACTTGGACTCGGGCGTCGCATGTTCCGCCTAGTTTATCTAGTGGCTAGCACCCTTGAACAGTACTATTATATCAGGTTTGGTAGAACTTTAGTTCAAAGTTGGTAAGAGTTCGGTAGGCGTTTTGTAGGGACGCATTGACCTTACCCATGACCGTATCTAATGTCGAGCCATCGGATAGGCTTTGAGCCAGTCTAGTGGCCACCAACACGGTAGCGTTCGAGGTACCTAGGGTAACTGTCGTGTTTCCCTGGACGTCGGTTGTGGCGGCCCTTCCAAGGGCGTATAGGTCAAGGTCTGGCCCGGAGTTAGAGATGAGCATGATTGGGTAGACCCAACCGGTAACTTGCTTCATGGAGTATGGGGTATCCGTTGCTCCTACGGCGATTGCCTGTGGGATACACGCCGGATACGTAATCTTTGTTTGATTAGAATTATTTCCTGAAGAGATTACAGTTGGTATATTCTTAGCCGCAAGCTGCACAATAAGCGATTGAAGGTTCTTCTCCGCTAATACTGGACACGCTGCTTCCTTATAGACACGTCCGATTGATACTGATATCGCACCGACGTTGAGTCTATCCGCGTTTGCCACAACCCACTCCATTGCCTGTGACACAGCTTTAGTTGTGTAGGTTGTCGCGAATCCTTTAGCACTCATGCCGACGATACGGATGAACACAATCTTTACATTTGGATTAGTAGCTACCGCAATGGAAGCCATCTGCGTTCCGTGACTCATCGCCTTGTCGACTACAAGCTTGGGGTCTAGTGATGCAGCTCCGGGACCTACCATACTTGGTAGCATGTTCGGGCAGTTGCCGAACTCAATGAAGCACGCCTCTTCGACTACCGCGGCTTTTGCCCAGGGCAGTTGTGTGTTGATACCGGAGTCGATGATGACAAGAGTTTTGTCTCCTGCTGCATGCGCCGGCGCTGCAACCAATGACAGACCTAAGGCTGCCGCAATCAGTAGTACTTTTGTTTTCATCTTTTTCTCTTTTCGTCTTTTAGTTGTTGGTTAAGAATAACCGGTGCAGGTAAAGTAATCTGACGGAAGGTTTACCCGCACCGGAGCTTGTTACGCAGCGTTACGTGCGCCAATCTTTGTTAGAGCGTCTGCGGCAGCTTTTCCGATTTGAAGTGCAGCGTCTGCTGGGTTGTTTACATCTTGTAGAAGAGCAACTGATGTGCCCTTGACTATCTCGCGAACGTACCCAAGTTGATAAGCTCGAGCGAACGGAAGCCACACGATTGCAACTCCTGCCTTCTCACACTCACGAACCCAGTGGGTAGCTTTTTCTCGCTCTGGCTCGGTGTAGCAACCATCGCTTACAACCACGAGTAGACGAGCGCCAGTTCCATTGAGGAGATTTAGAGAACCATCAAGCGCCTTGAATGCCTTATCGAACTTTTCAGTTCCATCAGGAGCAGTGTAGACATTTACATCAGGAAGATGCTGTCCTGGCTTGAGTGTAGGGAATACACCTGAACCATAGTAGACCATTGCGCAACGTCCTTGAACGCGTCGCACTGCCTCGGACATTGCCCAAGCGGTAACTGCCATAGGCTGCATTGCATCTGCCATTGAACCAGAGATGTCAACCATAACTCCAACGTTGAGTGTTGGGTCATCAGTGTGCTTGCGAACTGTACGCTTCCAAGGTTGCGCATGCATCATCGAACCTTGAGCTCTGTACGCAGCTTCCTGAACCATCGCGCGAGTACGCAGACGTCCTGGAGGAAGAATAGATGTTATATCTTTCTCATCGCGCTCGCGATACTTTGCACGCTCAAGCATGTTTGCAATTTGAACTGCTGCCGCACGCTCTGGACCCGTAGGTTGACGAGTTTCCTTGATGCGTGACATGCTGCCAGACTCTCCCATATCCATGGAGGATTTACTGAAGACGTCATCTGCAATTTTCTCGTGGTCCTTCTGCTGCTTTGCAGCCTTGCCACGAGATGATACAACCTCTTGCCAATCTTCTTTTTGCTCTTGTTCTTGAGCTTCGTCGCCAATTGCAATTGCAATGTCTTCCGCGGCTTCTTCGAGAGCTTCAATAGCTTCAGCAATGATACCTGCCAACGCAGCGCTCATTGCATTTCCTTCTTCTTCCGCGTCGCCATTCTCCTCAGAAACTTCAGAGATAAGCTTTTCCCACTCGCGAGCAAGTTCGTAAAGTGGAAGAGCGTTTGTGTGTCCTTCGTACTTTTGGAATCGAAGCCAGATATCACGAAGTTGCGCATAGCGCGTAGTTCCGAAAAAGTCAACTACGATGTCTTGAACGTCTAGAGCATCGTCTCTGTCTAGAGATCCCGCATCAATGCGAGCACAGACAAGAGCTGCCAACTGCGCAAGCGCGCGAGTAGTTGTGTTCTGCTCTAAGTGTTCACGAACGTCATCAAGGATGATGTCCATCGCGCAGGCGCGAAGGAAGACTCGGTTAGCTGGGAAGTTTTCTACACCGAGAGATTCAATGCGAGTCTCCTCAAGAATGATGAGTGCCTGCATTTCCTTCTTTGAGAGATCTTCATTAGCTTTTAGCAAGTCGTAGCGTGAGTAACGAGCATGGAGTGCTTCATGGAAGATTGCACCGGAAGCTCGTGGATAATCAAATTGTGTTTCGCGTTCGCGGATATCTCCTATGTTTTCAGGAGTGACGGCAGCACCGAACGCTACTGCAACGTCTACCTCAACCTCGGCCATTGGCGGGTTGAAGCAAGCAGGCGCAGAGTCTCCAGCGCCTGGACCAACGTAGGCAACGATGTCTGAGCGTCCTGCCCAGGTGTTGACTAGCTCGCCGAGCTGAGCTCCGACCTTTAACCATTCCGTGGGAGTCTGCTCCGCACGTGTTTTAGAGATCTTTAGATGTGCCATGATTTTCCTTCCGTCATTTCGTTAGTATTATTATATCAGGTAGAGAGGGTCCCGAGCACCCATACCCAGGACCCTCCTTCACTACGCCAAGGGGAATTAGATCTTGGCTGGTCGGCACTCTTCGCCATACACTCTAGTGAGCACGTCCGCAACGACGGGGCGGTCGAGCTCAGGTGCACAGGCAATGAGGTTTGCGATTGCAAACTTCGTGCCGAACGATTTAGAGATGTCGCGGAACGCGAGCAACTCACGCATTTGTGGACACCAACCACATTCGCCAGATGCCTGGCGACGATTGATGTTTTGTGCAACGGTAACGATCTGTGTAGACGCGCCAAGCTTTTTAGCAAGTGACCAGTCTGTAGTCATTTCCGTTTGCACAACGAATCGAGATAGAAGAGCTTCTGATAGTCGAACTCCAGGTGCATTTGGATTTGTCGCAGCGACGATGTAGAATCCATCCTTCGCCTTGATAGTTCCGCGCTCTGGGTTTGCAGTGATTGTTAGTTCCCTACGTCCATCCATAAGTGCATAGGCACCAGCAAGAACCTTAGGATCAATCAATCCAACTTCGTCGATCAGTAGTGGCACACCTTCTTCGGCAGCCTTTACAAGTGGACCGTCTTCCCACATGAATCCACCAGTTGGAGTTTGTATGAATCCTCCGATGAAGTCTGCAAGTTCAGTGTCACCTGTACCCATGATTGTGTATAGCTTTTCGAACGCAGCTTCAACGAGTGCAGTTTTGCCGCAACCTGGAGCTCCGTAGAGAAGAATGAATTGCTGGTCCATACGCGCCTTGCGAAGAACCATGACGTCATCATGCTCTCCCCACTTGCGTGAATGGTACTTCTCGCCATTTGGACGAGTGTAGACTGAATCGCCTACAAGTGCATCTGCTGATACCACTGTGACTACCTTTGCTTTGGGTGTTGGTCGTGCGTTTACTTTACCCTGAGCGAGAACTAGTGAGTCGAGAGACGCAGAAGACTCTGGGTGAGTAGTCTGCATGAGAGTTGTTAGAAGAGTAGAGCTCAGGCTGACGCCTGGCGCGATCTGCTCTAGCGTTTGTTCAAGTACTGCTGTTGGCATGTGCTTATCCTTTCGTCGTTTGGGTGGGTGAATTAGTCTACGATGTATTCGCCGAACCCAAGGGTGCGTCGAACTCGTGTAATGCGACCAAGAATCTTGTAAGGAGTCTTTGAGAGTCTGATAGACTCTAGATCTTCCTGGGCAACTTCTACAAGAATAGGACTCTTGTATAGTCTGTAGCTGTAAGACTGAAGCTGAGTTATTGTAGTCGCCATGTGGTTCAAGCGAGTTTCAGCTGCCTGCACTGCGTCATCCTTAGTTTGAGTCTCGTAGACTCCGAATGCGTTGAGCGGTAGCACTGGGAGACTATACGTCTTCCATGCACGGCGTGGCTTTAGCTTTGAGATTTGGCGGCGGTATACTGTTGAAGGTACTACGCGACCATTAGAGGAGACGCCATCTGGGGTGAGAAGCATCTGATATGTTTGACCAGTGCTGCGAAACTCTATGTAAAGAGCTTTCCCAACCACTTTGTCTTTGTCAGCCATTGTGTGTCCTTTCGTCGTTTGGGTGAATATAGTACTATTATATCAGGTAGAAGCGCCTTTAGTTTACCTTAGGCATCTTCCTCTTCGTACATTCCGGTATAGATGAGATACTGACCTTCATTGTCGGTATCTGCTTCGCCACGGTTGATTAGCTCAACTATAAGCTCGTCAGTCTTGAAGTCTTCTAGCTTTGACATGATGTGTCCTTTCGTCGTTGTTTGGGTGGTTATAGTACTATTATATCAGGTATATTAGAAAAGATGAGGCTTTTCCATAAAGTCGTTACCCACGAGTATGCTCGTGATGAACTCTAGCTTTTCGTCGTCAGAGCGATGTCCTTCGACTACATAGACGATGTCCTTCAATATAGCTTCGTAGATCTCTTCCCAGTTCTTGTTATTCATCTTTGCCTCCGGGACAATTCAAGTGAAAACCTTTATACTCGATGAGTCGATCTTCGGGGTTGGTTGTAGTTCCGCCGCAAGTGGGACAAGTCCATACTGGCATTATTCCTCCTCGTTCAGAGGATAGAGATAGTTTCCAAGGTCAATTCCCATTCCAGTGCGGATGATTACCTCATCGCCATCAAGCAAGACAGTAGAACCAGTGAGGCGTTCCTGTATGTATTCGCGCAGGTGTTCAAGTGTTTCAACATCTGAAAGTTGTAGTTTCATTTTCTTTCCTTCCGTCATTAAAGTTAGTAACGATGAAGGCGCCGTATTGTTTCGGACCCCTGCAGGTTTCGAGTCTTTAGTTTGGCCAGCGGCCGCCCCTTCATCGTTATAGTTGAATTATATCAGGGAACTATTATAAAGTACAATAGGAAACCCCTGGCCAGTTAGACCAGGGGCTTCGGTAACTATTAGATAGTTTTGATGAAGGTGTAAGGTGTCTTGACCAGAGTTGCCTCAAAGGCTTCTGGGAAAGTTTCCTGTAGCATCTTGCGGTCGATCTTGGAATTAGTTGAGTGCGCGAGCTTGAATCGCTCTACACCACCAATGATTGCAACGTCGGCGTCTCCTAGCAATTCGCGAAGGACAAGCTCGGCTGCTGCCTTTTTGTCTTCGTATGCCTTGATTGCGTCTTTTGCGAATGTGAATGCTGCTAATGCTTTTTCAGCTGCGGCAGCTTGGGTTGTTAGGTCTACCTTGTCGGAGACCTTTGTTACGGTAGAGACTTTCGTCTCCGTGATTACGGTGCTAACCATGAGGTTACTTCCCTTTCGTCATTTTGTCTTTGGCGCCGGTGTTCCGGCGTTGGTACTATTATATCAGGTTTACTCGGTAAGTAAAACACCACCGGCACATTCAATACATACCAGCCAGGTGTCGTCCTCGCCTTCAACGCAGATGACACAGGGCGCAAAGCTTCTGCTAATGAAGCCTACGGCTACATCGCAATTCTCGCACACGGAGTCATCTGCACCGAAGTCTACAAGATCCAGCAGTTCAGCTTGACGTGCCTGGTCGGCAGTCTCAACTACATATAGATGTATGTTCACCATGGGGTGAACAATAAACGGATGTTAGAGGGCTGACTTGAAAAGTTCTTGAAGCTTTGCCATCTTGGAGTTTGCCGCGTCAAGCTGAGCTTGAAGATCAGCGGTACGCTCCGCAACCATTTTCTCGATGAGGTAGTCTACTACCGCGTTCGAGCTGGAGGGCACCGGAGTGCTTCCCGTATGTTCGAGCTCTTTCATACGGCGCTTGCCGACATACCTCTTACGGTGGATTTGGTTGTTCTCACCGAACAGTCTAAAGCCGGGGACGACTTCAGTTACCGTACGAGCTGGAACCTCCTGGACCGGAGCCCAGTATAGCTTAGCACAGATAGATCTAGTGGCCAGCGTTGGATTATCGCTTCGCACAGCTCTTTCCTGCTTTGATTCAACTCGGTACGTAATTCGGTTTTCAGCTATAAGCTCGTTGATGGCAAAGCGTACTGTTGTTTCATCATATGCCTTGCTAAGCTTACGAGATGCAAGCTCTGCAATCTCGGTGATTGATAGTGGTTGTGTTGATTGCGTAAGTATTAGTTCAACTTCATCATTGAACGTTTGTCGGGCTGTTGGTGTTTTGATGGGAGTGTCCTTTGTGTCGTTTGCTTTTAGATCTACAGGTGTTGTAAATCTAGCCAGGTGTCTTATTTGAGGCATCTACTAATTCCTTTCGTCATTGCGTCCTACGTTTGAATTATATCAGGACGATGCTCGTATGTACCGAAGGCTGAGTAATATTTCTTAAGACAGTTCTTAGCTTCTACTAAGAAGTGAGCTGGCTAGAGCCGAGCTAGCTCCAGCTAGCTGCTTCTTAGCGAGAGGCACTAAGAAGTAAATAAAGTGGGATGCCCCTAAGCATCAAGCTGGAAACAGCCTGTAGTCTCGCCAAGAAGTCTTAAGCTAGCTGCATCGGGGATTCCTGTAGCTCTATCGCTAGCGTACCCAACCTGTCGCTGCCATCGTGCATAAGCCTGTTGTGTCGACCCGTCAAACAAATCGGGAATAAATCGCCCCAGGCCGCCTGTTACTTTTGAGAGCGCAAGCTGGACAAGCCCAATCGACTTGTTACGTCTTCCTGGCTTGATGCTGGAGAGCTGCAAGCCTGCCCGCTGGCCCGTTGGCAATTTTTTCGCCCCAGGCCGGTGTCTCGGATTTCCAAAACCAATGATCTCATGTTTCGAACGGACACGCCTGTAAACTCCCATTACGTGAACGTCAGCCTTAGGCAGGCCGCTGTTTATTTGTGCCTCGATGGTTCCCACGAGCCCATCACTGTTCCAGCGGCTAACGTCCGCTACCAGGCCTATATGTGAAACGCCAAATGTCTCGCCCGTTGGGAAAACGAAGAAGGCAACGTCTCCAGGCCGCGGTCTCTGCTTCAACCGTCCTTGCTTCACGAACTCCGCTAGCCCGCTAGGTGGATACACGCAGCTAGGTATAGTCAAGCCCGCCTCATGAAAAACAAAGTCTATGAACGAGCCTGCCCAGATGTTCCCGTCGTATCCGGAGCTCTCCCCAAAGGGAGTCCGTCCGTTAGGGTTAGCGGTAAAGCCTAGCCAGGCCTCCGCTTGCTTTACAACATTACTCGCCGGTAAGGACTTCAAGATGCAGACGCTCCAGCTGTGTTATT
>Ga0209191_1002932_pt1 | contig 10352 bp, 16 predicted proteins | sample S_130626_EF_Meta_FD_187320 | JGI IMG/M metagenome (GOLD analysis project Ga0209191, IMG submission 187320) | Freshwater microbial communities from Lake Simoncouche, Canada to study carbon cycling - S_130626_EF_MetaG (SPAdes) (version 2) | ecosystem: Environmental > Aquatic > Freshwater > Lake ... | reverse complement strand
AAATTGTAAAGTAAATGATGATGACATGGAATGGTATATCGAAGGCAGTTTTCAAAACTCCGGCTTTGCTAAGAAAGGCATGGCAGAGAGTCAAGAACATTTAGATAGAATTCGTAAACTATCTGGCTTAGGTGAAGCAACTAAACTACCAGCACAAACTCGTGATTTGGGTGGTCAAGAGTTCCAAGACTACATGAAGCGTATCGTTGGTACTCCTGATGTAGATAAAAGTGGCAATGTTAAAACTGATAAAAAGGGTAATGAAAAGTATGTTTCTGGTAAAACAAAAGCAGACAAGTATAAAATGCCTTACATCCATCGTAGTAGCGTTATCACTTACATGAGTCCCGATGGTCAAACATTTGATGAGGATGCAGTTAAGAAAACATTAGCAATACGCCCTAAGTCATTACTAAAGCAAAATGAAAAGATGAAGCATAGTAATGGTGAGTTTGAACAATTCTTTAATGTTGGTTTCGCAGCATTGGTTGGATTGGCATTAGATGAACAAACAAATAATCTAATCGTTGTTAACACATGCCCAGGCGCTGGTAGTTGTAAAGTAGATTGTTTCGCTATGAAGGGCGGCAAGATTCAATTCCAAGGCCCATGGCAAAGTGACGGAAGAATACTTACATATCTATTGAATGATCCAGATGGTTTCTTTAATCAGTTAAGTAGTGAGATTTCTGCTGAAGCAAGTGCAGGAGCAAAGGGTGATAAGAAATTCCCTAATGGTTGGCAAACAACAATTCGTTGGCATGATGCTGGCGACTTCTTCAGCCCAGAATACTTAGACATGGCACTAAAGATGGCTGCTAAACACCCTGATGTAAGATTCTACGCTTATACTAAGATGGCTGGTGCAGCATTAGCAGATAAGCCAGACAACTTCATCATCAATTGGAGTGAAGGTGCTCATACAAGTCAAGAGAAACAAGTTAAGGCTAAAGACGCTAACTTAGATACAACTAAGAATAGTCGTATAGTCCCTGATGAATTGTTCCAAGACTTATTGGTCAAGGACGAAAAGAAAAATTTAGTTAAAGGGGAAGAAGGACAATGGCAAGTACAACCTGACAAACTACCTGAACTAAAACAAAGATTGGCTAAAGAGTATGGATTAAGTGCTAACTCTATATTAAATTATGATGAGTACATGGCTAAACGCAAATCAATACCGGCTGGCATGAAGTACAATGTTATCGTTGCGCCGGGTGAAGGTGATATCAGTGCAAACGATCCTAACATTATCTCAACATTACTATTAAGACACTAAAATGAGAGCAAGAGAGTTTATTACCGAGAGTGTTTCGGGAGTTGTTGCTTATCACGGCACTAACAGTAAATTCTCGTCATTTAATCATGCTACACTAGGAACTAGTACAGGAGATCCAAATGCTGTGCTAGGACATTTTTTTACTAGTTCTATAAATGAAGCAAAACTATATGGAAAACATATCATATCCGCTTCACTGCAAATGAACCGTACATATGAAGCAACGATGGATGAGTTAGTGGGATTAGATGAAGAAGATTATTTAAACCTACGTGAAGAACTCATAGCAGACGGATATGATAGTATCATGGCCCCTCACGATGAAGGGGATGATGTTTGGTATGTTGTTTTCTCTAATAATCAAATAAAGATTTTAGACTTTAAGTAGTTCTTCCAAAGAGTACAACTCTTTCATATAGGGTGACACATTATCTAATACAGATACTGCTAAGTCACCCTTTCTTCTTGGGCCGTATTTTACTAAAAATTCAACGTTGTTAACCTTCTTATATAGATTAACAATATCTCTAACTGATGTACCCACACCGTGTCCTAAACATTCTATCTGATTACTAGGCTTTTCAATGGCAGTACGCAATGCGTCACATATCTCATTCACATGTACATAATCACGCACACAAGATCCATCACTTGAACCATAGTCAGTACCAAAGATAGTAAACTCACCTTTGTCTTTAGCAATCATTAAGTTGTGCATTAACCCATCGGGGTTAGTTGGGTCAAAACCATCACTACCAATTACGTTGTAGAATCTAAATGTTGTATAGGGTCCTGGCTTATGAGTAGTATAGTATTCACGCACAACATCTTCCGCTGCACGTTTACTGACACCATAAACACTTTCGCAATCTTGTGCAGCACCGGTACTAGCAAAGATAAAGTTCTTTGTCTTTACTTTGCTGATAACATTCATTGTGCCATTCAAGTTAGTGATATAATAGCTTAGTGGAACCTTCTCACTTTCACCAACATTAACTAGTGCTGCTAAATGAATCACACAATCAAATTCTGTAGGTAATTCAAATAATCTACGAATATCAATTTGATAGAATTCACATAGTCCATCTGCTTGTGGGACATTGATATCTAGTCCGTGTACTTCATAATCGTTTGATAACATCTTAACCAGATGACTACCTATATAACCTGAACAACCTGTAATTAAAACTTTTTTCATGTAAAACTGAAAAGGCCTTCGCCTTCTTCCTCTGGTTCAAATAATGGATCCTTAGTTAGATAAGTATCATTGTCTGTGTATATTATACGGAACTTATGCTTATTTGTCAACACTGACTTGATATCGTCAATACATAATAATCTACGACCTAACTGTGTGCTAAAATCACTTAGTTTGGTAGTAGTTATTTCGCATATCTTTGCGGTGTTACTGTTAGACTGTTTACCTTCAAATTCATTGAAGCAACTATTCCATTTATGAAATACATCAGATTCCAGTTTTTGTATGTGTGCTAATGCACCCCCATCATAGTATGATTTAGCTGTAGTATATTGATTGTATAGAGCAATGACACCTTCAGCCATATGTTTCTTATCAGTTATATAGAAGTAGTCACTACTAAAGTTATTAGTCCAGCGCATATCGTCTAAGCATACTGTAGGCATCTGAGACATTTGTTCATAGAACGCCATACCATAACTCTCTACATTACTAGGATTAAATGCAACTCTGCAACTAGTGATAAAATCTACCTTCTGTTGTCCTATGATGCTAACACCAATCTTGTAATCAGTTATTCCCATCTTTACAAAACGATCCTCAAACTTCTTTGCACCATTGCTATTGGTCATAACTCTTGCAGGTAGTTTAGTTTGTTCAATTAGTTCTAAATAAAGTTCTGGATTTTTACCTTCTTCCCATCGTCCAATGAACAATACACCTTCACGTTGTTTGTGATGTTCACTCAGTAACTCTTGTTCAGTTATTGGAATTGGCAAATGATATGCATTAGTAAATTGTAATTGATTAAACTTACTCTGTGTACCAATAGTGATACCGTATAATTCTAATTGCTTACGCATCATATCATTAGTAGAATGCAAGAATGGATTCTTTGTATCTTTGAATATTTGACTTTCTAAATGAGTATATGCGATTATCTGTATAACATCTTCTAGTCCCATAGTGCTAGCAACTTGTACAGTCTCATATGTGTTGCATACTAATGCATCATATATGTTATGTTCTAATGCTTCAATTATACTGTTGCGAAAGTTAGCCATGCGTTCATAGCAGAATGTATCACCATACATAAAAATATTACTGTGATCAGTATACTTTAGTGATTCAATAGGAGATAACACATTGGCTTTTAATGACCTTACAAATTCACTATCTTGTGGTTTTTTGTCAGTAATGATATCTACTTTGATATTGTGACTATCCATCAATTCACAAAAACTTTTTGCAAATTGACCAATGCCACCGTGTGGCACTAATGTCTGATAGCTTACCAAAAAGCCAATTCGTTTGTTATATGTCCGCATTCCATACCTCATCTACTTCGGGAACAGTACACCATTCTGTCCATCCAAGTGTTTTAAGAAACCCACCTGTAGTTGGGTTCTGTGCGCCATAGTCAGTAACTTCTGTTTGATAACGATATTGTAATATCTTCTCAGGGCCATCCCAACCTGCTGTAATGAGCCAACGCATTTCAAATCTCATACTAAATCCCTTAATCTTGCTATTAAATATTCATCTTTATCATACCAACGATGTTCAAACAACCAATCCGCAAACCCTGTTTGATATCCTGCGGTAATACAATATGCACTCTCTAACCACATTATACGCTTTGTTACATAGCATCGTCTAGGCAATAGGGTAAACTTTAATTTTCTACCCATAATACATTTTTTAAAATGATAGGCATCGGCTGATTGTGTAGTCCAATCACTTGAGGGCATTATTCTCTATCCACTCTAGCATCTTCATTTGACCTATAGCACATGTATAATACACCTACTATATATCCAAGTAAGAATCCCCAAAAGAAATTCATTAAGTACCCCACTCGTTTTTGAACAACGGCACTTGTAGTCTATCACTATAACGCCAGCCTAAACGCATCGCTTCATTAGCAACATTTCTAGCATTTAGTGTATATAGTTTCTCAACACCACCGCAAGGCATCAAGTAAACATGTCCTCTAAATCCACGCTTGGCATATTCATTCACAGCTTCTTGCGCTTCTTCTACATCTTCTTTTGTTGCAACAACAAATTTAAGATATACATGACCTACTTGACTATATTCATATACGACTTCGGGGCGTATCGCTTCACTCCACTTCTCACCACTGATACTAAGTTTAGGACTAACACTAAATGTGATTGCACCCATACTACGACTGATGCACCATTTGTGCAAAAATATTTTCAATTCTTGCTGTAATGATTGTGTACCGTTAGTTTCAAAAGTTAGTTCTTGCAACCCACGCATATTATCATGTGAAAGTAGTTCAGTATAACTACGCTGCCAGCCTAATAACGGTTCACCGCCCGTGATAACAAGGTGCTCAGCCATCCAACGATTGTGAGGAAGCATAGACATAATGCTACTAACAATAGTATCGGTACTGAGCATAGGACTAAGATGTTTGAAATTAGGGTCCCAACTTGCATAACTATCACATCCAGTGCTGACAAGTGGTAAGGATTTATAATCCGTATAAGTTTCTGCTTTAATGAGATTTCTTTCTTCACTTAACTGTCCTTTAGGCATGCCGAAGCCACCGCATGTAAAATTACACCCGTAAGTTCTTAAAAAGATTGAGGGTACACCCATGTATCTACCCTCACCCTGTATACTATAAAATAGTTCTGAAATTTTTAATTGTGACATTTAATTATTATAACAAAAGTTTTAGAAAAAGTCAACATTGACTTAACCTCTTTCTGGAAAGTAATCTTTCATTACTCCCTCACGATGTAAATCACTAGTGATGCAATGCAATCCACCGTCCCAAAAATACCTATGCCTAAAGTTAATAATGTGGGGAGTTATATCAAATCTATCAAATGCTTCAAATACCTTTTTATTATAATTATTACAAACTACATTATGTTCATCAATTACAAGCATATTTACATCAAACACCGTTTCCTCTACATAACCAACCCAGTGATCTAACCAAGTTTCAACATATTCCGTGAAATCATCGTTTAATTCTTCTCCCGCAACCCACCATTTTCCTCTGTTTTTCTTTTTTAACTCTAAGAAAGGTTTTACTTTTTCCCATCCGTCATTTTCTAAAAATACATTTTCCCAACCGGGAAATGATCTTTTATTGTCATAGAATAATGTATCTCTCAATGAAACAATTAATCCCGGCTTTACCGGGCACATTATACCGTCAACGTGACCACCGGAATATACTAAATTTATTCTATAGTCGGGTAAACATTTTGATAATTCTTTTTTCTTGTTTTCATATTCAGCTTTGTTCATAAAATGAAAATCACCTATGTACAAGTCTTTACCTACTCTAATCGACATTGATGCATTAAAAATTTCCAAGTACTTTGTGGGCGGCTCTAAAATAATTTTATTACCTTGACTACGAATATGTTCAAATATTGATCCAAAACTTTTTATAGGCGGAATAAAAGTTTTTTTCTTGTCATACATAGAAAAATAAAACTTATCACCTAGCATAATGCAATAGTCTCTAGGGACCATTGGTGGACCGGCAATTTTTCCGGATTCTAAAATTATATAATCTAAATAATTATCAGTAACATCAGGTCTTAATACTTTTACATTAAAACTTTCTAACAAGGTAACTAATTTTTGATAATCTTCTTCAGTTTCCCGTGCAATACGTTGCATTACTTCCCTAGCTTTATCGTTTTTAATATATGAATAAAACTCAGGTGAGTAAGATTTACCTACTACGCATACCTTTAGGGGGTCCCAGTGTTGATATACTGAATATGTCATAATTCTCCTAAAATTTCATAACCGTCTATTTTTTCTTTGTACTTGTCTGCGGTACCTAAATAATAATATTTAAATCCTCTAGACTTATATATTGCACATTCGTTCTTTAAACTTTCAATACCCAAATATAATTCTGGGTTTTCATAGTCCCAAGCAAATTGTGTTCCCTCACAATTTTCATTATCTAGCATTGTTAATAAACTGAATGCAACTAACTTATCTTTATCAGTGTATCCTATTATTTCCACAATAGGATTGTTATAATGATTTTTAAATAAAGGCATTACGCTACTAAATTTTTTGTATCTACAATATTTTGTATATATTTCATTAAGTTGATTGATATTTGGTGTGGGTAAGTATATCCAATTATTTAATTGAACATAGTTTGTTTTACTTAAGTTTATCCTACAATATTTTAACGCCATGAAACTACTGAATCTAATTCTTCTTTGCTCCAAATATCATAATACCCCTTGATATTTAGTTGTTTAGATGCGTCAGCTAGTTTATCTGACCTTTGTATAATCAGTAACCCACAAAAACCAAAGTTCATGTGAACCTTGTTAATATATTCAACGGCATCAGGATGATCTTCTAAAATAATGTAATTATTTTCAATTAATCTTTTGTTGAGATTACATACTATCTCTTGTAATGCAGTAGCATCTATTTGAGTATGGTCAAAACAAACAACAACTACTTCTTTGTAATCTAGTAAAGGCAATGAATTGTTAACACAGGATATAAGAGTATCAATATCGCTATGTTGAATTTCAATTTTATTATTAATTCTTGCCTGTCTAGCAAATGGGCACGGAGCCCAGTTGTTTAACATTGGGTTAGATTTCTCTACAAAGTTAATCATCCAATCAATTAGTTTTTGTTCAACATCATTAAAATTCATTATCTTCTCTATGACCTTGACGACCTGCCATATTAGCATCAGTTTCACGTACCTCTACTTTAGTACACCAAACACGTTTAGCTTCTTCTGCACCGCAGTTTGGTAGAAAGATTGTGTTTACGTATTCATATAAGAAATCACTAAGGCCCTCACAGCCAGTCTTTTCTACTTCTGTAATCTTAGCTAGTTTCAATCTACCCAATTCTAGTAAATGTTCACGCATTGGGTCATCTTGTGCAACTAGTAATGTATGGTCGAACCAATCTTCTAGTAAGCCTTTGAGAGGTTTTAGTCCCCCAAAATCAGTTACCCAGTTACGTGCGTCTAGTGTATCTGCTTCAAATTCAAAATGAAACGACATTGCGTAACCATGAATTAAGTTACAATGACTATCTGCACGCCATTGACGATAAGCTACCGGACCTATCTGATTGTACGTTTTTGTACTGAAATACTTCTTTGCCATGATATTCTCCTATGTTATTATAGCATAGGACGCAGAATTTGTATACCGGGATGAGCCCATAAGGCCGGTTATAATTATTTATCCTTTGTTTCAGCTTCTGCTACACGTTTGCGTAAACTGCTGCTACTAAAACTATGGTCACGACTATTGAATACTAATTCAATCTTACGCTTCTCGCAGATTGCTCTACCTGTAAAGTCTTTCTCCATGTACTCAACCCCTAGTATACGCACATCTACGGGCAATGTCAACAGTATGTCTTCCAAATCTTTTTCTGTATTGTATACGACTATTTCATCTACAAAACGTACAGCACTTAAACTGATTTGGCGTTCAACGATACTTTGAATGGGTGCATTCTTTTCAGCCCTGTCCCATTGTGCGTTATTTTGTAATCCGGCAATGAGATAATCGCAATGATTTTTGGCTTCACTAAGCATTGCAATATGTCCTGCATGTAATATATCAAATTGTGAGAATACAATACCTATCTTAAGGCCCTGTAGTTTTAATTCTTTAATTCTATTGAATATCATTTTTTCAATACTCTCCACATCTTTGTTTTAGAATGCTCATCTAAGAATTCTAATTCATCAGCATAAGTGGGTGCATCAGCCATGATTTCATCTAGTAACCATTTGATACGATGTAAATCTTTTTTGATTTCCCAAGTAGTGAATCCATCATTATGATGAGAATGTAGTTCTACCCCAGCCATATAAATTTGATGATGAACACTATTGTAATCCATTGGTTTATGAAATCCCATTATTGTTTCCTTGCTAGTTGATAGAATTCTGCTCTTGCTGCTGGATCAGACTTAAATCCACCACCTAGCTTACTTGTAACAGTACTACTACCCGTATCTTCTACCCCACGTGCAGCCACACAATAATGCTTTGCATCAATCATAACTGCTACATCTTCTGTGTCTAGGATAAACTGTAGTGTGTGAAATACTTGTTCAGTCAATCGTTCTTGTATCTGTGGACGCTTGCTAAAGTATTCTACGATACGATTGATTTTACTCAATCCAAGCACTTTCTGATTGGGGACATATGCAACAGTAGCAAGTCCGTCAATGACTACAAAGTGATGTTCACAGTTACTCTGTACATTGATATTGCGTTCGCATACCATTTCGTTGTACTTCATCTTGTTGTCAACTGCTGTGCATTTAGGGAATGCTTCATAATCAAGACCCCAAAAGATTTCGTTGACATACATCTTTGCTACACGTTTGGGTGTGTCCATAAGACTATCATCATCTAGGTCAAGACCTAGTGTAAGCATGATGTTAGTAAATGCGTTTTCAATGATTTCTATTTTAGCTTTACGCTCAATAGCATTGTTAACTGTAGGAGTCTCAACTCCCATCTTAACCAAATGTTCGTGTACTTTTTGACCCAGTTCTGGATCTGTTTTTGTTTTATTATAACTCATAGATAACCTTCCTTTGTGATGGTTTGTGTTTTGAAATGTAAGCTACCGTTGTGTAGCTTACATATTTATTTATCACAGATTAAGCCTTAGCTTCTTTTCTTGCTAATTTTTCAGCGGTAATTTCGTTACGGCGAGCCTTGACTGCTTTAGCTAGTTCACCCAATGCTTTACGGGCACGAGTTCCTGCTGCTGCATTACCTTTTTCAAACTTTTCATGTTCAGCTTCGTATGCTGCCAATTGTGTTTTGATATCTTCATGTGCGTTCATTTTTTTCCTTTAAAAATTAATTTTTAGCAACAATGACACCATTGTCATTAGTTACCATTTCTTTATCAATTACTATTTCATCTATTAACTCGGGGTAATCATTCATAAAATTTTCTATTGTGTAATTACTATCAAGTGGATCAAATCTTATAATTAATAAACAGCGTTTACCTGTTATATTTTCTACACTGTGTGCCCAATCAGTTGGATAACAATACCAATTATCATTGGTTAAATTTGCTCTACATACCTCTGTTACTTCTGAATATTTCAAATCAAGTGCATTTCCATTAAGGTTGGGTGAGTAATGATTATAAAACACAGTAGAAACACTATCTCCACCTGTGTCAACAAAAAATGTTATAGCAAATTTAGTAAGTTTATCGCAATGCGGAGGTTCGCAGCTAGGAGTATTTCCTGTTTGTGCTATCATTCCCACCTGCGCTGTTATATAATGATTGTGTAAAAATCCTTGATACTCACTTTTTACTTTAGCAATAAATTCTTCCGGAAGATTAGTCCTTCCCTTAAAACCATGTAATGCTGTATTATACAGATTGTTTTGTAGTAAATCATTTTTTTGTTTTGTTTGATTTGTTGTTAATTCTAATGCTGCAACACGATCATTGAACATTTGTATCAATGCGTCTGATGGTTTTGGTAGTTTTAATGTTGTTACTGTAATTTTCATATTATATCCTTTTTGTTAACTAGGGTCGCCTTGACCCACAATATTTTCATTTTCATCTAGTAATTCTAGAGGACCTTCAAGGATGTAATCTGTATCATTACAACTCCATCCTAATGCTTCTAATCCTTCATAGAATTCTTCATCCCATGCTTCAATGATTTCATCTTGTTCTTCTTCGGTCATGTCTTCGGGCCAATCCCACTCTGCCCAGCAACCATCGTCAAGACTTTCAAGTTCCCATTCATAGTCATCACTACCGATACGATATCCATCTTCATTGACTAAATCAATTTCAGGTTGTGTGTCACTTTCGC
>Ga0209191_1002929_pt1 | contig 10359 bp, 6 predicted proteins | sample S_130626_EF_Meta_FD_187320 | JGI IMG/M metagenome (GOLD analysis project Ga0209191, IMG submission 187320) | Freshwater microbial communities from Lake Simoncouche, Canada to study carbon cycling - S_130626_EF_MetaG (SPAdes) (version 2) | ecosystem: Environmental > Aquatic > Freshwater > Lake ... | reverse complement strand
TGCCTGCAGAAAATGCTGCGATTAAACGCAATGAAGATCCACGTATTTGGACATATGAAAATATTGCTACACAAAAAGCATCTATGCGTCGCTTCGCATGTTCATTTGATTGGGATCGCGTATTCAACACGTGCGATCCTGAGTATTACCGCTGGAACCAATGGTTGTTCTTACAATTACACAAGCGCGGTCTTGCATATAGAAAAGATTCAGCAGTTAATTGGTGTCCAGGGTGTCAAACAGTTTTGGCTAATGAGCAAGTAGTCGCGGGCTTGTGTGAGCGTTGCGATACCGCTGTTACGAAGAAAAAACTTAACCAGTGGTATTTCAAGATCACAGATTATGCTGATCGTTTGCTCGATGACATGGCCCAACTAGAAGGTAAATGGCCAGAAAAAGTCTTAATGATGCAGCGCAACTGGATTGGTCGCTCAATGGGCGCCAACGTTAAATTTGCGATTGAAGGCATGCCAGAACCTGTAACTATTTATACAACTCGTCCAGATACTTTATACGGTGCAACATTTTTCGTTGTTGCAGCAGATAGCGAACTTGCAGCCAAGTTAGCTGCAGGAACAAAAGTTGAAAAAGAGTTTAAGGATTACTTAGAAAAGATTAAGGCAGCATCGGATATTGATCGCCTTGCAACAGATCGTCCAAAGAGCGGCGTCTTCTTAGAGCGCTATGCAATTAATCCAGTTAATGGCGAGAAGTTACCAATCTGGGCAAGTGATTATGTATTAGCTGATTACGGAACTGGCGCAATCATGGCTGTGCCTGCCCACGATCAACGCGACTTAGATTTTGCACGCGCAATGAAATTGCCGGTACGAGTGGTTGTTGAAACTGGCGAAGAAGATCCAAATTCAACAGGTATTGCAACAGGTGGCGATGGAGTTCTAGTTAACTCTGAATCCCTTAATGGCCTGAAAAAAGAAGAAGCAATCATAAAAATTATTGCTCAACTTGAAAAAGATGGGCTTGGAAAAGCATCACGTAATTACCGACTTCGTGACTGGCTTGTTTCTCGCCAACGTTATTGGGGTACTCCTATTCCTATCGTGCACTGCGAAAAGTGCGGCGAAGTGGCAGTGGAAGAAAAAGATTTGCCGTTGCAATTACCACTTGCAGAAGGATTAGACCTGAAGCCAAAGGGAACATCACCACTTGGCGCTGCAACTGATTGGGTAAACGTTGCTTGTCCAAAGTGCGCGGGACCTGCAAAGCGCGATACGGACACCATGGATACGTTCGTTGATTCATCTTGGTATTTCTTGCGCTACCCAAGTTCTACAAATCACTCCGAACCATTTTCACGCAAAGACATTGATACGTGGTTGCCAGTAGATCAATATGTTGGCGGCGTAACCCACGCAATCTTGCACTTGTTGTACTCGCGATTTTTTACCAAGGTATTAAATGACATGGGTATGCTCGATTTCAACGAACCATTTACCCGCTTGCTGAATCAAGGAATGGTGTTGATGGATGGATCTGCGATGAGCAAGAGCCGCGGAAATCTTGTGCGTTTATCTGATGAACTCGCACACCACGGCGTTGATGCAATTCGTTTATCCATGGTTTTCTCTGGTCCGCCAGAAGATGATGTGGATTGGTCAGATGTTTCTCCATCTGGTTCTGTAAAGTTTTTATCTCGTGCATGGCGTTTATCAGGAGATGTCACAAGCGCCCCTGGTGTCAACTTTAAATCAGGTGATATTTCACTTCGCAAAGCAACTCACAAAGCGCTACATGATGCCAGCTTTGCAGTTGAATCATTTAGATTTAACGTAGCCGTTGCTCGTGTGATGGAACTCGTAAATGCAACTCGCAAAGCAATTGATAGTGGTTGTGGCGCCGGCGATCCTGCAGTGCGCGAAGCAACAGAGGCAATTGCAATCATGCTTTCATTAGTTGCACCATTTACTGCCGAGGAAATGTGGGAGCGCTTAGGTCATACACCAGCAGTTGCACTTGCTGGTTGGCCAGAAGTTGATCCATCACTTCTCGTCGCAGATGCTGTTGAAGCGGTTATTCAAATTAACGGAAAAATCAAAGAACGCATTGAAGTTTCACCAACTATTACTGATGCAGAGATCGAAGCATTAGCCCTTTCACACCCAACAATTGTTACCGAACTCGCAGGAAGTACGCCTAAGAAGGTCATTGCGCGCGCGCCAAAATTAGTTAATATCGTCGCTTAACCAATTTACGTTCGTTCCATATTGTGAGAGGTGTTGAGATGAAGACTATTTTGGATGCAATCGGAAACACACCACTTATCAATATCGAAGGTATCTGGGTAAAGATGGAGTATTTAAATCCATCTGGTTCTATCAAAGCGCGCATTGCAAAATACATAATTGAAAAAGCTGAAGAAGACGGATTGTTAAAACCTGGTGACACAATTGTTGAAGCAAGTTCAGGAAACACTGGAAATGCAATGAGCATGGTTGCAGCCGTTAAGGGTTACAAAATGCTTGTGATCATGCCCGATGGAATGAGTTTAGAGCGCACAGCAATTTCAGAAGCATTTGGCGCAGAAGTTCATAAGATGGGCGACTTTCACGTCAATGATGCACTTGCAGAAGCAAAGCGATTAGGCGAATTACCAGGATATTTCTCTCCACAACAATTTGATAATGAACAAAACGTAGATGAAAACCGCGATTGGCTAGGCCAGGAAATTCTTGAACAACTTCCCGGAAAACCAGATCTTGTCATTGGCGGTGTCGGTACAGGTGGAACAATTATTGGTGTTGGCAAAGCATTTAAAGCCGTTAATCCAGATTGCAAAGTTATTGCACTCGAGCCATCTGAATCATGCACAATTTTGTGCGGCGAAGTTTCTAAGCACCTGATTGAAGGTATTGCCGACGGATTTATTCCTGGAATCGTTACTCGCCACCACCACGAATTAGATGGCGTGATTGACGTGCATTCAGATGTTGCAATCGAAGAAATGCGCCGCATTGCACGAGTGCATGGAATCTTTGTTGGGCCATCATCGGGTGCACATTTACTTGCGGCTAAGCGCTTAAAGGAGCAGTACAAAGTCGAAAACGTTGTGACTTTCTTCTGTGATGAAGGCGAAAAGTACATCAACGATTACTGGATCAAAAAGTAAGTTATCAACAGCACCAGCGCTTTTGTAAGTAGGCAGCGCGCGAAGTGAAAATACTTCGCCCATGGATCAATTACAGCAACAATGGGATCGTTTCACTCAGTGGTGGGTTGATTTACATTTCACCACAACGCAAAGACGCACACTAGGAGCAATAGCAGGGGCACTAATTGCCCTTTCACTCTTCGTAGTTTTCAGCGGAAAATCAGAAGAAGTCATAGCCGAACCAATTGCGCCAACTCAAATGGTTGCACCAGCATTAATAATCGATGTTACGGGCGAAGTTGTTTCACCCGGTGTCTATGAATTACCCGCCGGCTCGCGTGTGATTGATGCAATTAAAGCTGCAGGGGGAGCGCGACCAAAGGCAGCGTTATCTGATTTAAATCTGGCACGAGTGATTAAAGATGGTGAACAAATTTATGTTGATCTCAATTATAAAGCGGGTGCATCTGTTCGAGCCGGATCAAAATCCGCAGCACCACGGGGACCTATAAATATAAATCGCGCAACGGTTTCAGATTTAGATTCACTCGATGGCATTGGTCCAGTTATTGCAAAGCGAATAATTGCTTATCGCACAGCAAATGGTCCTTTTACGGCGCCTGAAGATTTACTTAAAGTCTCTGGCATAGGCGATGCAAAATTCGCGCAGTTCAAAGAGAAGATCCGCGTTTAGTTGATTTCAGAGCTATTGCTCTGGGATCTGCAATCTGGATTGGCGCACTCACACAGAGCGCATTAGCACCCTGGCGCGTTTCACTCGTTGCTCTGGCTATTTTCTTTATTTCACTGGCTGGCAAAAAAGTTCGAGTACTTATATTCATTGCAGCACTTCTGTTGGGCTCAACAGTTATGTCGCTTCGACAACAATCACTGGCTAATAACGCCATTCGATCCTTTATGGATCAACCCATTGATATAACTGCTGCGGTAGCGACAGATCCAATTTTGAGCTCCCCGAAAGTAAGTGGGTCTTACTTTGCGATTCGAAATTACTCATTTATCGGCCGTGCCATATTTGTTGGCGCTGGTGGCAAGAACTTTGAATTGCGAATACCCATTCGAATCGTTACGCCGAATAAAGATGTAGCAAATTTATTGCCAGGTCAACAGATTCATTTCCGCGGAACCGCGGTGGCAAGTAAAGAAGCACGAGTTGCCGCTCTTGTCTTTGTAAAAGGTAAGATTGAGATTCGCACACAAGCATCACGATGGGCTAAATCACTTGCGGCCATAAGAAATGGATTGCGCATAAATAGTGGCTCAGGCGATGCAGGCGCATTAATTCCAGGAATGGTTCTGGGCGATACATCCAAACAGAGTGTGGCATTTAAAGCAGATATGAAGCGCTCTGGCTTAACTCACTTAGTTGCAGTCAGCGGTGCAAATTTTGCCATTGTTTCAGCGTTTGTTTTGTGGGGGATGCAATTCTTTATTCGCTCACTGCGGTGGAGACTCGGTGCGACAGCAATATTTTTAGCATCCTTTATCGCCTTAGTTCGTCCATCACCATCGGTATTGCGCGCAGCAGCAATGGCTGCGGTTTTATTAGTAGCCAAAGGTTCGCGTAGACCGAGTGATTCTTTGCCCGCATTAGGTTTTGCAATTGCTGCAGTTGTTATTGGCGATCCGTGGCAAGCACGAGATGCTGGCTTTGCCTTATCTGTTCTTGCTACTGCAGGGTTGTTGCTCTTTGCACCTCGCATTATTGCGTGGCTATCTCAGTATTTGCCGAAATTGATCAGCGAAGCGTTAGCACCGCCGATTGCAGCGACAATATTTTGTTCACCTGTCTTAATCGCAATTGCTGGGTATCTAGCACCAATGAGTGTGATTGCTAACTTATTTGCAGCCCCCGCGGTTGCGCCCATAACAATTATTGGTTTTATTGCCGCACTTATCTCACCGCTTGCTCCATTTTTCACACGCTTATTGATTTGGTTCATTCACTTTCCTGCAGCTTTTATTACGTGGACCGCGCATTGGGCGGCGCAGTTTCCAGTATTAAAGATGAGTAGTGCAATCCTTATTGGATCTCTCATTGCTCTCTGGTTTACCCGCACACTCGTGCAACGTCACTGGAAAAAATACGTTGCAATCGCACTCTGCTTTCTACTCTTCTTTACATGGATAGGACGTTGGCCAGGAGGTCAGTGGAGCGTTGCCAATTGCGATATTGGGCAGGGAGATTCTTCAGTAATTAATTTGGGAAATCATCGGGCAATTGTTATCGATGTTGGACCAGATGCAGCCCTTGAAGATGCATGTTTAAAGGCGCTAGGCATACGCGAGATTCCGCTATTGATATTGAGCCACTTTCACGCAGATCATGTAGAAGGTTTACCAGGATTATTAAAGCGCAGAGACGTTGGTCAAGTGTGGGTTAGCAACAACACCGATCCAATATTTGAAAGTGTTCGGGTGCAGAGTTGGCTCAAAGGAATTGAAATCGTTGTTGCAACCCGTGGAATGCAGAGCACGATTTCAAGTATCGCAATTAATGTTCTATGGCCACAGGTAACAACGCAGCAATATGCTTCTAATCCTGGCGATGGTTCATCTATAAATAACTCAAGCATTGCAGCGATGATTACTTCCCCTGATTTTTCACTCTTTGCTGCTGGTGATCTTGAACCACCCGTGCAAGAACTATTGCGCGCCGATGTTGCTCATGTTGATATTTATAAAGTCTGTCATCATGGCTCGAAGTATCAGGACCCAGAATTTATGGCTCACTTGTCACCTGCAATTGCGATGATTAGCGTGGGAACAGGAAATACCTACGGGCATCCGGCTCCACAAACTGTGAGGGCCCTGACTAGACTCGGTGCACGGGTTGTGCGAACAGATACAGATGGCGCGATTGCAATTAAAGCAAAAAACCATCTCCTATCAATAAAGTTAGCGCGATCAGGAATACATATTTTTCGATTGGGATAGGAGCACAGATGGATAGTTTGTATCTCATCCTTGGCTCCGAAGGCGCACTCGCAGATAGCGCTCTTTTGAAATTAACAACTCAACTCAAAGATGAGAGCGCTGAATTAACAACGCTTTCTGCATCCGAAGTTATCGTCGGAGATATAGCCGACGCATTAGCCCCGTCCTTGTTTTCTGAGCGCCGAGCACTCGTCATTAAAGAGTTACAAGATTTGCCCGAAGAATCACGTGATGAAATCACTCGCTACTTAGACAATACAGATCCAACCACCACAGTAATTTTCATGCACAAAGGTGGTGTCAAAGGTAAAGCGTTGCTCGACGCAATTAAGAAAGCCAATGCCACGATTATTGCCTGTGAGCCACTGAAAAAAGAGAGTGAAAAACAAGAGTTCGTCCGCAATCTCTTTTTAGATCTTGGCCGCAAAGCATCTCCTGCAGCAGTAAGTGCATTAGTAAATGCTGTCGGTGGCGACTTACGAGAACTCAGTGCTGCGTGCTCGCAAATAGTTTCAGATACACCAGCAGGAACAATTGATGAAGCACACGTTGAAAAATTTCATCAAGGTCGAATTGAAACCACTGGTTTCGATGTTGCAGATATCGCACTCGATGGAAATCTTGCACAGGCACTGATTACTCTGCGCAGTGCAATTGCAACGGGCACAGATCCGGTCATGATTACCAGTGCACTTGCATCTGCCATACGTGGTTTAGCAAAAGTTTCTGGTGCAAATAGAAATGTAAAATCTTTTGAATTAGCAGGTTCACTTGCAATGGCCCCGTGGCAGATTGATAAAGCACGTAGACAACTTGCGGGCTGGACTCCGAAGGGACTCATTGCTGCAGTCTCAGCCGTTGCACAGGCCGATGCCGATGTGAAAGGGGCAGCGAGTGACCCGATTTACGCACTCGAAAAGGCGATTTCAGAGATTGCTACCGCTCGAAATGGGCGCCCAATCTCAGTTTGAGCGTAAGGGGCACGCGCTGGTAGCCTACGCATCTATTAATAACCCTTATTAATTCGAAGTACACAGAGAAGTGAGTTTTTCACGTGGCAAATATCAAGTCGCAGATTAAGCGCATCAAGACCAATGAGAAGGCACGCCTTCGCAATAAGGCTGTTAGCTCATCACTCAAGACCGCTGTTCGTAAATTCCGCGATGCCGTAACTGCTGGTGACAAGGCTGTAATCACATCTGAACTTCGTACAGCATCTAAGGCGCTAGATATTGCAGTAGCCAAGGGCGTTCTACATAAGAACACAGCTGCAAACAAGAAGTCTTCAATGGCGAGTGCGGCTAATAAAGCCGGCGTTCGTTAATTCTTACTTACACAACTTAACTGCGAGGCTAATTTAGATGCCTGCGATATCCCTAGCAAAAGCACCGCAACCTGCTGCTACAAAACCTGAGCAGATTCGAAACTTTTGCATCATCGCTCACATCGATCACGGTAAATCAACACTTGCCGATCGCATGCTCGGAATCACCGAAGTTGTAGAAGCGCGAAATATGCGTGCGCAATATCTAGATCGTATGGATATCGAACGCGAACGCGGAATCACTATTAAATCTCAAGCTGTGCGTCTTCCATGGCGTAGCGGTATCGATGGCCAGGAATACATCCTGAACATGATCGATACACCAGGCCACGTTGACTTTACCTATGAAGTATCGCGCTCGCTGGCAGCGTGTGAAGGCGCAGTGTTGTTAGTTGATTGTGCACAAGGAATTGAAGCCCAGACATTGGCCAATCTTTATTTGGCGATGGAAAATAATCTCACGATTATTCCGGTGCTCAACAAAATCGATTTACCTAATGCTCAACCGGAAAAATTTGCAGCAGAGCTTGCAAAACTTATTGGCTGCGAACCTGAAGATTGTTTGCGTGTATCTGGAAAAACTGGTGAAGGCGTTGCAGAGTTATTAGATCAAATTGTTTCCCAAATTCCAGCGCCAGTCGGAGATGCCAGCGCTCCTGCGCGTGCACTTATTTTCGACTCTGTGTACGACTCATATCGCGGCGTAGTTACATACGTTCGTGTCATTGATGGGCACTTATCACCCCGTGATCAAATTCAAATGTTTTCAACTGGTGTACGCCATGAAATGCTAGAAGTCGGTGTAATTTCTCCAGAACCAATGCCAAGTAAAGGTCTTGGTGTTGGCGAAGTAGGTTATTTAATTACTGGTGTAAAAGATGTTCGCCAATCACGTGTGGGTGACACCGTTACAACGTATAACAATCCAACTAAACAGGCGTTGGCAGGATACAAAGATCCCAAGCCAATGGTTTTCTCAGGTCTTTATCCATTAGATGGTGCTGATTATCCAGCGCTGCGTGAAGCACTAGATAAGTTACAACTAAACGATGCTGCCTTAGTTTACGAACCAGAATCATCTGCGGCCCTTGGCTTTGGTTTTCGCTGTGGCTTCTTAGGTTTGCTTCACATGGAAATCGTGCGCGAAAGACTTGAACGTGAATCTAAACTTAATCTGATTTCCACAGCGCCAAACGTTGTGTATCAAGTAACCCTAGATGACGGAAAAGAAGTACGAGTTACTAACCCATCAGAGTTTCCAGATGGGAAAATCCTTATGGTTCGTGAACCAATCGTTAGAGCCACGATTCTTGCGCCTTCTGAGTTCATCGGAACAATCATGGAACTCTGCCAAGAGCGACGCGGTTTATTGCTCGGCATGGATTACTTATCTGAAGACCGTGTTGAAATTCGTTACACATTGCCGCTTGCCGAAATCGTCTTTGACTTCTTTGATCAATTGAAATCACGTACACGTGGTTATGCATCCCTGGACTATGAAGAAAAGGGCGATGAAGAAGGCAATCTAGTAAAGGTAGATATTTTGTTACAGGGTGAAGCAGTCGATGCATTTAGCGCAGTTGTTCACCGCGATAAGGCATATGCCTATGGTGTGATGATGACAAGTAAATTGCGCGAACTTATCCCGCGCCAACAATTCGAAGTTCCGATTCAGGCTGCCATTGGTGCACGCATTATTGCTCGTGAAAACATTCGTGCGATCCGTAAAGACGTTCTTGCAAAGTGTTACGGCGGAGATATTTCGCGTAAACGTAAACTTCTTGAAAAGCAGAAGGAGGGTAAGAAGCGCATGAAGATGGTGGGACGTGTAGAAGTTCCACAAGAAGCATTCGTGGCAGCTCTTGCAACTGATGCTGATATTGAAAAGGTGAAAGCCGCGCGTAAGTAGGAACAAAAATGGCTGACCTATCAATTTATGTTCATATTCCTTATTGCATAAAGCGTTGCGGGTACTGCGACTTCAATACCTACACACCATCAGAGCTTCAAGATGGCGCAACACTTGAAATCGTTTCGGCAGATTACATAGACGCAGTTGTTCAAGAGTTGCAGAGCGCTCCAAGCACACCTGTTTCAACAATTTTCTTTGGTGGCGGAACACCATCACTCTTGCCCGCAAAAGATCTAGGTCGAGTAATCACAGCAATTCGTAATCACAATGGTGTGCGAGATGGAGCTGAAATTACATTAGAAGCAAACCCAGATTCTGTAACGCCAGAAAAATTGGCCGAATACATCAGTGTTGGATTTAATCGTATTTCCTTTGGTGCACAATCTTTTGTTCCACACGTGCTTGCAACACTAGATCGCACACATAATCCTGACAATGTTAAGAAGGCAGTTGATGCTGCGCGAGCAGCAGGCTTTGGCAGTATCAGCGTTGACTTAATTTATGGAACACCGGGTGAATCACTCGATGACTGGCGCATTACGGTCGAAAGTGCACTGGCTCTAGATATTGATCACATAAGTGCGTATGCACTGATTGTTGAAACAGGAACAAAACTTGCAGCACAAATTAAACGCGGAGATATATCAATGCCAGATGATGACGTAATGGCAGATATGTATTTACTCGTTGATTCGATGTGTGAAGCTCATGGCATGAGCTGGTATGAATTAAGTAATTGGTCCAAACCAGAGCACGAGTGCAAACACAATGTCGCGTATTGGCATAATGCCGAGTGGTGGGGACTTGGACCCGGCGCGCACTCACATATCAAAGGCGAACGCTTTTGGAATGTAAAACATCCATCTGCATATAAGACTCGAGTATTTGCTGGAGATAGCCCAATTCACGAACGTGAAAAACTTACCGCTGAACAAATTCAGGATGAAAAAATAATGTTATCTATTCGCATGCGTGAAGGAATTTCTTTTGAAGAACTTGCACCACAACATCTTGAGCGCTTAGCTATTTATAAAGAGAATGGCTATGTCTCACTGC
>Ga0209191_1002928_pt1 | contig 10361 bp, 12 predicted proteins | sample S_130626_EF_Meta_FD_187320 | JGI IMG/M metagenome (GOLD analysis project Ga0209191, IMG submission 187320) | Freshwater microbial communities from Lake Simoncouche, Canada to study carbon cycling - S_130626_EF_MetaG (SPAdes) (version 2) | ecosystem: Environmental > Aquatic > Freshwater > Lake ... | reverse complement strand
GCATGAAGTCACTCTAGCAATTTACAGCAAAAATCCTTGCGGATATTCAGAAATAGAAGTTTGTGGCGACAATTGGTCTGTTTATAATTATGTGCATGAAAATGAAAAATGGGTTGAAGTAAAAAAAACAATTGGATGATCTTATATTTGAAGAAATATAAAAGCTACATTGACTTAGATTTTTAAGTTTGTTATTTTCACTCATCGCATTGAGATGAAGAATGACTAGCAGGTGGTAATTCTGAAGAAGCAATGTGTTGTTGCTGCTCAATGCGTTTTTACAAAAGAAAGAGGCTTTGCCATGTGGATATGTAACAAAGACAGTTGGATGTGTGACAAAGACAATTTGGAAATAATCACTGGGCCTTTGAAGGATTTGCTTGTCATAGCTGTGAAATTGACGATGGGTGACTTGGAAACAATGCTGAAGTCGGCTATGAAAAAACAAAAAAACAACAATAAAATAAAATTCAAAAAATTAAGATATATAAATGATGCTTTCGCAAGTTTGTCCTTACACGAAAAAATCAGTGCGATACATTTTGTTGCGGACAATTTGTTTGATGCCAAAAAAGAAGCTCCAGAACTAGAGTTGTGGATGGATGCTACTGTTGATGTTTTATTCTCCAGAATCGAAAGTCATATTTTAGAGTTTGTCGATGATCAGGATAACGAAATAAAAAAATTGACAATAAATTCATATAAGCAATATTTTCCAAAAGAAAGAATGGAAGAGGAAATCGGAGGCTTTGAATATGACGGAGACCGTGCTTATGAAGTTGATGCTCACAAAATAGAAAAAAAAGAATTTTGGCGTGAAATCATAGAATCGTTGAGAGATGTGATTTTGTTTGACAGAGATTTCGAAATGTTTGAAACGCTTGAAGGGTTAGACTTGAAAGTAAGAGATAAAATATGTGGAGATTTTGGCATCAATCTCGATAGAAGGTTGCCAAAAGAACTTTTGGAAGAAAAAGAAGTACACAATAAAATCCTACAAGTTTTAGCCATGTGATGAAACCATGAAACTCCCTTCCATACAAGGCATACCTTTAGAGTATATTCAATCTATATTGAAGATAGATCTAACTAGTCCATCTGGTCTAACTTGGATAAAAAAATTCAAAACCGCTGGTACTTTGAAGGCTTATAAGGAAAAAGGAGTTTTAACTGGAAAGAAATATTGGGTCATGAAAGTGCCTTGTAACGGCAAAAGACATGACCTGATAGTTCATCGCATTATATTACTTCTGAAAGAAAAAGAATTAGATCCAGACAAGGAAGTAGATCACATTGATGGCGATTCATTGAACAACAATTCTGAAAATATCAGGGAATCTTCGCATTCCGAAAACATGCACAATAGCAAAACCCCAAAAAACAACACTTCTGGTCACAAAGGAATCTTTTGGCATAAAGCAAGCGGTAAATGGGAAGTAAGAATACGACTTAATGGAAAATTATATAACTTTGGTCTTCATGAAAAACTAGAAGATGCAATCAAGGTGGCTACAGAAGCACGAAAGAAACTTCATGGTGAATTTGGGAGAATTAAATGATTTATGAATTTAGAAATCCAATGCCTGTAGAAACTCCTGTAGGCTATGGTATGCTTGTTTATGTGCGAGATGGCGGTGTGTTTTCAAATGATGTATTTGCTATAGTGTCCGAAGTGGATGGTAAACTTCGTCATTTCCGTAGTGGCCAGTTAGATTTTTACCAAACCCTACTTTCGATATTGAAAACACAGGTAACATTCAAGAAAACAAAGATCAATAACTTAAAAGAGAAATAACATGGCATCATTAGCTTTTATAAACGAGATACCTTTAGAGTACATTCAATCTGTTTTGAAGATAGATTCTAAGAGTGAGACTGGACTGACATGGAAATTCAGAAAAGATGCACCAAAGCAATGGAATACTAGATATGCCAATAAGGTTGCTGGCTACAAACATACTTCGAAAAACACGCACAGGGAGGCTTGGAGAGTCGATGTAAAGTATGGAGATAAAGTATTCAAATTATTTGTTCATCGTGTCGTTTGGTTGTTGAAGAAAAAGAAGATAGATGCTGATTTGGAAATTGATCACATCAATAGAAATCCTTTGGACAACAGGACAGTAAATTTGAGATTAGTCACAAAGTCTAGAAACATGCAAAACAGAAAGAAATGTTCTAGAAACACAAGTGGCATAAAAGGTGTTTATTGGGATAAATTCCATAAGAAATTTGTCGTACAATTAAGATGCAATGGAGTAAAGCTGTGTCTTGGTCATTACGATACAATAGAAGAGGCTGAAAAAGTTATTACGGAGGCTAGGAAAAAGTATCATGGTGAATTTGGAAGAGACGAATGATTAAGTGAAATGTTTCTTGCTTCCAAATAATCATATTTCCAATTTGGATTTAAAATTATTTCTCCAACAGGTTCTTTGTTGTTTTTTATTTTATCTTCGACATATTGTTTGGCATGGTCGGAAATATTTTCTTTAGCTGTACCAAAAGAAGAACCATGATAGTCTTCAGATGTTCCAAATCTGTATATGTAAAAAATTTCTTCTTTTTTTATAATTTGATGTATGTTGCCATATTTGCTTGATATTTTTTGAAACAATATTACATCTAAATCGCATTTATCTGTATCTAAAACACTATAAAAGTTTACATTATTCCAACAGTCTATATCCATGCATAAACTCGAATGATGTAAGTTACTACATTGTACTAATTTGTTCTTGGAATGTTCAATAAACGCATTTCCAGTGTGGAAAATTCCATGTGTGTTTAGATTTTTAATAGATAAAGATATTTTCCAAGGAAGATAAATGTCATCATCTTCCCAAACAAACACATATTTTCCTGTACAATAAGAAATACAATCATTAAATTTTTTACTTAATGGTGTTATTCTTTCTTTTGAATTTATTATTTTGACTTCTGGATGATCGAAGAACAAAGTTTGTTCTGAAAAGTCGTTCAATATGACTAATTCTTTTTCGCCTTCGTAATCTTGTAATAAAAAGCTATGAATTGCTTCTTCGAGTAATTTAGTTCTACCATATGTGGCACAATAGCAACTTACTTTTGGATTTGTCATAGTGGAATATATATGATGTTTAACTATTTTTTGCTTTTAGGTACTTTATGTACATAATAAATAGTTATATTTTCTTTTCCGTATTTTGTTTCGATAATGTGTCGAGCGGAACTAGAAGAGTTCGCCTTGACTGTTTCTTCTGATCTAGCGAAAGGCTTTTTTATTGCAAAGCTAACTTCGTATTCAGTAAGTTCGATAAAATAAACATATGCTGCTGGTACATCAAACATAACATCTCCTTGGTTGATTCTCCTATTTACTATTTAATCACAAATAATTTGAAAGTAAAGTGGGGACAACTGGATTCGAACCAGTAACCGAATTTTTATGAGAAATTTGCTCTACCATTGAGCTATGCCCCCGTGAAAAATCAATATTACTTTAAAGTGATTTTCAAATCAAGACTAATTTTTTTAAATAACACTATTGCGTTTTAAAATAAATTAATTAACATTTAGGAATAGTATCAATTCAACTAAAAAGGATGTTGTGTCATGACAATGACTTATTTGGCTTGTGCTTTTAGTTTATTACTTGGTATGTATTCCATGCCATTTTCGCTTGCAATGATCAAGCATAATTACAAGATGACAGATCTTACTTTCACGGAAAAAATACAAAACATAATTGTACTTTTTTTAGTAGCAACATTTCCATTAATAAACTTCGCTAGTGCTATAGAAATATTTTTATTTAGGTCTTATATCTTTTCTTATATTTCTGGAGCATATGGTTTTATATTTATAACATTTTATTTTTTAGATAAAACATTAAGTACTAGCGATTATTTTAGATAATTAAGTGCTAGTACTTAATTTTTTTTATTCATATTCATCTGGTGCGTTTCGGCTATAAGAGTTTCCATTCTTTTAGTTAGTTCGAGAAGCTCCTTAGATGTTTGAATAGAAGTTTGCATGAGTTCGATGGCAGCTTGATGAAGTTCCTCACGATGTTGAGCATCTGAATGCTCCCACTCTTTATCTCTTTCTGCCTGTCTTGTTTGAGCGAGAAGAATAAGAGGAGCAGCGTAAGCAGCTTGAGTGCTAAATGCTAGATTTAGTAATATGTATGGGAACGGATCAAACACAACGCCCATAAAGGAGTTCAAGATGATCCATATGAATACAAAAATAGTTTGTATTATAAGGAATACTGGAGTTCCGAATAGTCGTGCGAATTTTTCGGCCATTTTCCCGAAAAAATCTCTCCCAAAAGAATCGTGAATAACAAATTGAGCTTCTTGTTTGTTGTTTTCCATAAAGTATTAATCAATCGAATATTGTAATTTAAAAATAATTTAATAGGAGGTTTTAAAATTGGAAATTAGATTGTTTAGAAAATCAGATTTAAACAAAGGATTAATGAATTGTCTTAGTGAATTAGGAGAAATACATTCCGAGGTTGGTGATATTCCTCAAATTTTAAAACATAGAAGCAAATGTGGAATTAAAACCTTTGTTGTTGAATGTGATGATAAGATTATAGCAACAGCTAGTTTATTATTACAATCTAAATTTCGTTACAAAGAAAAATGTGGTTACATTGAAGATGTTTGTGTGGCCAAGGACTTTCAAAGAAAAGGAATTGGGAAACTGTTAATAGATTACGTCATTCTTCAAGCCAAGCGAGAGCCTTGCTATAAATTAGTTCTTTTTACTACTGAAGAAAATATTGGATTTTATAAAAACATAGGTTTTTCCCAACAAGAAGCGATTTTTTTTCGCTTAGATTTGAGTAAACAAATATGAACTGGATGACACCTATATTAGCATTGAGTGGAATCGCTGTTGGCACATGGGCGATCATTAGATATTTGATTTTGGTAGAAATACGAATCGACAATAACACATTCAGAACTCTTTATGACATTTGCAAAGATGAAAAGAAATTTATAATTGACGAAGAGTTTTTCACCGAGATAAGACATCCAGTAGTTTACAGAGCTTTTTGTTTCAATAAAAATTTCCCATGGTTTTACATTAGTCATTACGAGAGGTTGCTTCAAGCGGGATTTCAAGGCAAGGATTTAGTTACTTCTATAATGTGTACTCGCTGGAATTACAAAAAGATAAAAACTTTTTTAGAAATTAGCCTTAAGCAATTACAAATTAATTTATTCGGCATACCAGTTAGAATAGCGACTCCATGGAACACAGATAAAATTGGGGCCATCAAACACGCTAACAATCCTATATTTCCAGAAAGTTTATGGAAAGACTTTGATGACGAGATCGGAAGCGTATTATTGAAAAATTCCAAAACAGGAGCTATTTTGTATGGCGAACCCGGCAATGGAAAAACTTCTTATGTAAAATATCTTGCGGTTAAACATAATTTGCCAATAACAATTATAACATTCGTTCCTGAGTTTACGAATATAGACATCATGTTCATGTTTTCTCAGATATCATCAGGTACGATTGTTCTTTTAGAGGACTTTGACAATTACTTTGATGGTAGAAAGTGCATCATAGGAGAAGGAAACAACGGAAGTAACAATATGGGAATCAAGTTTACATTTGATGTAATACTTAATTGTTTAGATGGTGTTTATAATTCTTATGAAAGAGTTGTTTTCATATTGACTGCGAATAACATTGAAAAAATAGATGAGGCATTGAGAAGTAGGCCGAGTAGGTTCAAATATGTTAAGTGCTTCTCTAATCCAGATTTGGAATTAAAAACTAAATTAATTGAAGAATGGGCCGAAGCTGCTGGTAATTTAAATTTGGATCAAATTCTTAGATTGAAAGAATTCAAACAACTTGGATTTAGCTTAGAAGAATCAAAGAAGAAAATGGATATTAACACATAATTTCATTTTTTAATTCCTTTAATTACCACGATTTTAAAGGTCGTGGTTTTTTTTTAATAATTTTAAATAATTTCATATAATTATGGAAATTAAAACATGGGTACAGCGAATATGATCTTAGGTAATTAAAATAGAATGCTTTTTGAAAGGGCAAAGAATGTCTAAGATCAATGGATTTGACTGGAAGTCTTCGAATCACTCTACGATCATCGAAAACAATGATGAATATGTCAAAGAAAGAAATTGGCAAATAGATTGCCGAAAACAGCTTCAAAACGAACAATTAGGGGTTATAAATGCCCCCACTGGCTCAGGTAAGAGCATTGTTATCGCCAGCATAGCTTGGAAAAAGGCTGCAAACAATAACAAGAAAGTGATTATTTGCGTTCCAGAGACTCTTATTGCATCGAGTTTTGGGAAAAACATTAAAGTTAAATTAACAGATGGAACTAAAATTGATTGGAATCCAAAAACCAATTTATGCAATCAGAAAGGAATCAAGACAATTGAAGAGCTTGTGTCTTTTTTAAGTACCAAGGGAAACAGTGACATCAATGAAAGAATAGTCATATGTTGTCGCCAGACATTGGTGATGTGTTGGGAAAAATTCAGAAATGAAAAATTTTGGAATAATTTGATACTTGTGGTGGATGAAGCACACCATGTACAACAAAATTCTAATCGAATTGGAGAAGTTGTCGAAAAACTCAGTCATAAAAATGACATTGTTTTAGTTACCGCCACTTTTTTCCGTGGAGATAAGCAACATATTTTATCTGACGAATTAGAATCTAAATTTTCAAAATACAGTCTCCCACTTGATGTGTGGATTAATCAGATGAAACATTTTAAAAACTTTTCTTATGATTTTGTTTTTGGATCTGATACGGATACAACAACAAACTATCTATCTTCGGTTAAGAATTGCATTGATTCTCTTTTTTCTTCCAACCATAAAAAAATCATAATTTATATTCCTCATCGAAGAAACAAAATGAAAACTGATTGTAAAAAGAATGAAGTACGAAGTATTGTAGAAATGCTTGCTAAGAAATTTGGTGCAAAAAAAATAAAAACTAATGATCATGGGATCATTGAATTGATAAACGAAAAAGGAGAAAAGTACAAAGTATTAGATCTCGTAAGCGAAGAAAATCGACATGCAAGAAAAGATTATTTTTCTGGTGTTGTTGATGGAGTCAACATAAACAAAGAACCAAACGCACTTGACTGTATTATTTCTTTAAACATGTTCAAAGAGGGTTGTGATTGGGAATTTGCAAATGGCATGATAATAACAGGTGTCAAAGAATCTGTTACTGATTTAGTTCAAATGGTTGGTCGTGTAATCAGAGACAAACAAGGTAAGCCAACAGCAAAGATTATGCACATCATGCCTCTCATGTTGGATGACGAAATAGAAAATAAACTTAATACTTATTTTAAGTTAATGGCAGTCAACATGCTGATGGAAAATGCGATGAATCCAATTTCAGAAATTAAAGATTCACCATTAAATATTGATGGCAAAGAAAGAAATGAAAAAGTAGAATCTGCTTTGAACAAGTTAGATGAGAATAAAAAAATATCTCTTTTGAACAATGTATTTAGATATATTTTCTCAAAATACGATGTTAAAGACGAGTCTGTAGATGTTATTGGAAAAATTAAAAAGTGTGTTGTTGAATTTTTTGGTGTAAACAAAATTACAAAAAGTGAAATCGAAGAAATTTCATGTGAGATATTTTCGATTCTTTCAAGGAGGGCGTTAAAGATGAAGAACGAAAATGTTTCAAATATTGATTGGGACATGATTGAAAAATGCAAAAACCCATCCAATTTCATCCAACACTATATTAGCTCTTTGGTGGACAAAGATTCTTTAAATTTGTTGAGAGAAAGAATGAATAGCGGGGAGTCTGAAGAAAATAAAATAGCAGAAGAAATTTGTGCATTTTATAAAAAAAATGGACACATACTATTAAATGATTCTAAATTTGGAATTTGGATTTGTTCATTGAGACGAAAAATCAAAGAAGGTGGCTCTCCATACGAATCCACAGTAGAAATGTTTGAGAAAGCTGGAATTTGGGAAGAAATAAGTTGTTTGAACAGTAAGGAAATAAGAGAAAATAAAATAGCAGAAGAAATTTGTGCGTTTTATAAAAAAAATGGAGACATACCATTAACTGATTCTAAATTTGAAGTTTGGATTTATTCATTGAGACGCAAAATCAGAGAAGGTGGCTCTCCATACGAATCCACAGTAGAAATTTTAAAGAAAGCTGGAATTTGGGAAGAGATAAGTTGTTTGAACATTCACAAAGTTAGGCAGGCTGAAACAGCCGAAGAAATTTGTGTGTTTTATAAAAAAAATGGACATTTACCATTAGCTAAGTCTAAATTAGGTAGTTGGATTATTACATTAAGATGCAAAATCAGAGAAGGTGACTCTCCATACGAATCCACAGTAGAAATTTTAAAGAAAGCTGGAATTTGGGAAGAGATAAGTTGTTTGAACATTCATGAAGTTAGACAGAATAAAGCAGCCGAAGAAATTTGTACATTTTATAAAAAAAATGGACATTTACCATTAGCTGATTCTAAATTAGGAAGATGGATTCATACACTAAGAAAAAAAATTAGAAAAGATGGTTCTCCATACGAATCCACAGTAGAAATTTTAAAGAAAGCTGGAATTTGGGAAGAAATAAGTTGTGTTAACATTTATGAAGTTATACAGAATGAAGCAGCCGAAGAAATTTGTACATTTTATAAAAAAAATGGACATTTACCATTAGCTAATTCTAAATTAGGAAAATCGATTACTTCATGGCAACGAAAAATGAAAAAAGGTGTTTCACCATACGAATCTACAGTAGAAATTTTAAAAAAGGACGGGATTTGGGAAGAAGTAATTTGTCTGAAAACTACTAATGAAATCAAAGAGAATAAAATAGCGGAAGTAGTTTGTGCATTTTATAAAAAAAATGGACACATACCATTAACTACTTCCAAATTGAGAAGATGGATTGTTTATTTAAGAAACAAAATGGAAAAAGGTGTTTTACCATACGAATCTACAGCGGAAATTTTAAAGAAAGCGGAGATTTGGGATTTGGTTGTCGGAAAAGATTAATCACCGACAACCTATTTAGATACCGTGACTATTGCTCGGGCTGTAGTTCCGTCTTTTCCCATGATGATTTTTATATTCGATGTTGATAGGTTTATCTTATCTAACTCAGATTCGACCTTGTCTCTGGCTTCTTTTTCGTTTCTGACATCCGTCAAATTAAATGTATGTTGAGTTTGTTTGGAGCCTGCATCTTGAACACTATGAGCATGAGTAGATAAAGGAGCTTTAACTTCACCGCCACCACTTGCCAAAGCAGCTGCAAGAGCAGCACCAGTTAAAACAGTACCTGCTGCTGCTGTTGCAGCGCCTCCAACCGTTTTTAGAAATCCTTTGCCTTTTTTATACATGTCTGCGACAACCCCTTCGTTCGACATTTGTTCGTAAAGTTCTGGATCTCGTTGTTCTAAAAATTGTGTAAATGTTTTCATAATAAATATTTACACATTTGAGTGTGTTTTTTGTTCGGATAATATTTTCGTATTGTTAAATTTTTTATATATGATAGTATTCTTTTTATCAGATGCATGTTGCAGCTGAAATTCTCAAGGAGGTCTTGTTATGTATGGATTGCTATTTGTTGTCGCTTCTTTGGTCAATGGAGATGGCTACAAGCTATTGTCTCAAGAGAGACACGATGTACTTGCCTCTCACATACCCGATAGTAAAGATCTTATATTGAATAGAATTAGAAAGGACCCTAATTTATTAATATATACAAGCAAGGAAATTCCCGAGGCATATCAAGATTGGACAGGAGCATTGCCCGGAATACATTCTCCAAGTTACAATATATCTGCTGCAAAACCACAAGAAAAATTTGGTAATCCAAATGTAGAATTCCCGTGGGGGCATCCAGCGGGAACAGAATTAGTTTCTAATGATTCAATGTCGTCTTTTAAGTTTATATTATTGCCAAAAGGCGAGTCTATAAAAGTTTACAGGAAAATACTTGATGGTGATAGAAGATCATCTTATTTATGGGAGTTCCCTAAAGGCTCTATTGTTGGCGAAGTATTGCAAATATACTACAAAGACACCCATTACACCTTTGAGATTAGATTGCGTAAAAAAGAAGATGTAAATTGGAAGATTAGTGTGTACAGACCATTTGCCAATCTTAAAGAATTTGGTCAATATTGTAAATCAAATGGTGTTGATCTTTATTACAGGGACGAAAGAATATCCCAATCGCATCAAATATTCAAAGGAGATGTGGTAACAACATCTTTGGAGAAGATTCCTGATAGTTTAGTCAGAAAGGCGTTAAAAGAAACATTTGTGAATGTACTGGGTCAAGAATGGCATGG
>Ga0209191_1002926_pt1 | contig 10364 bp, 11 predicted proteins | sample S_130626_EF_Meta_FD_187320 | JGI IMG/M metagenome (GOLD analysis project Ga0209191, IMG submission 187320) | Freshwater microbial communities from Lake Simoncouche, Canada to study carbon cycling - S_130626_EF_MetaG (SPAdes) (version 2) | ecosystem: Environmental > Aquatic > Freshwater > Lake ... | reverse complement strand
GTTCATCTTAGGCAGGGCCTGTTGAGCACGGTATGTGGCCATGAAGTTGTCTTTTTCTGTATAAACTAGCCAGCCACCAAAGCCCAGTATACAAAGAAAGACAACAGTGAATAGGCGAAATGGACTCTCGCCTATGTATGTCAATAAACTTAAAAGAAAATCTTTAAGCTTGTCCACCAGCAGTTACCTCTTTGTCGCAGACAAATGCTGTTACTGCTACATTACCATGCACATGACTTGCTGTGCGAATCATGTCCATTAATGGATCAACTGCAATCAACAATACTAGCACAGCTTCACTTGGTAGTTTCAACAAGTCACAAACAACTGCTACTGTGGCAACTGTTAAGATACCTGTTGTACCTGCACTTGCCAAACCAGCTAAGATACTACCAAATAGCACAACTAATAAGCCAGTTACTCCCATTGGTGCACCGTAGATGTTGGCAATAAACACTGTGGCAATTGCGTAATAAACAATACTACCAATACGGTTAACAGTGAAGCTTAGTGGAACTGTTAGTTCAACACCAGTTCTTTCAAACTTTAACTTGTGCAGGGCTTCTTGTGCATACGGGATACATGCTAAACTACTGCGTGAACTAACAGCAACAATCAGCGTTTCTTTAGTCTCTTTAATAACAGTCATTAGGCTTAGGCCTGAACGTTGCCAAATAACAATAGTACCAGCAATAACAACAAGCAATCCACCAATGGCCTGTTGCATGATAAACTCAACCATGGTCAAGAAAATACCAACACCCACTTTACCAACTTGGCTACTGATCATTGCTAATAATGCAAACGGTAGGAAATAGTTTAAGAACTTGAAAATACTGATACTGGCCTGTTGTACACTCTTTAAAATATCTACCAGCATTTCTTGACCAGTGCTTTTTAAGTTACCTAACGCAATACCAAAGATTAAACAGAAGATAACAATCTTTAAACTTTCACCAGCGGCCAGTGTATTAAAGATGTTTTCTGGAATAAACTTCTGTGCCATCTGCATTGGGTCAACGTGCGGCGCAACAGGCATTGGTTCTTTTAGCGTAATGTTAAGATCGCTTCCGGATTCTTTATCGTTAACAATGGCACCAAGTTGTGTTTGTTTTTCAGGCGTCATTTCACTGCCTGTTAGTGCAACAGTACCAACACCAATTACAGCGGCCAAGAACATACTGCCAACAAAGCCAATAATAATTTTACGTATCATTGCGGCACTGCCTTCTTTTTGCAGTAGACTAATAACACCAACCAAAATTGTAGCTAACAAGAAAGGTATTACAACAACTTTAAGCAAGCTGATGTAAATTCCTCCAACACTTTCAAAGTTCATGCTTTGTGCAGGTGCATATACTCCTGCCAGTACTCCGATTATGATTGACCCTAAAATAGTCCACGGACTAGATAAGAAGTTTTTTAAATTAAATTTCATTTTGTTTCCTTATTTCTTTTCAGCTTTGTAGCGGTCCATCAACTTCTTGGTGTCAATGTTGCTGTATTCATTTTTAATAACGTAATTAACAATGCTCAACAGTTGAACAGATTTTGGATGTACAGCAACAGCAATGTTGTCTACGCTGTCACTGATGGTAATACTTTTGGTGCTAATTGCGGCCTCTGGCTTTTCAAACGCAATTTTCTTAATTTCAAATTCATCGCGGTAAGCGGCTGCAATGTCACCTCTGATAACTTTGTCAATGATCACATCCCATTTTTCTTCAGGAAGGAACACTGCGTTAGGGAAGTTAACACGAGCAAATGTATCGTAACTTGAGTTCTTGATAAAACTAATTTTGCCATTAAATTCTCTGATCACTTGGTAAACTTCGCGTCCCTTACTATTTTGACTTAGCCATAATCGATTAATAACCAGACTCTGTCTTAGTTTAATATAAGGATCACTGAATCTAACAACTTGTAAACGTGGACCAGTTACAGATAGTTTACTAACTGCTATATCTGCTCGACCGTCGCGAACTTGTTCTACAACTTCAGCAAAACTTTCAGCATCGCGTCTGAACTGTACTGGCACTCCAAGTAGGACACCAATTCGTCGAGCAATCTCAACGTCAAGACCATGAATAGTATCCTCATCACCACTGAAGAATGGAGGATTATCTTTTTTGGTCATTGCCACAATAAGAACATTAGCTTTCTTGATTGCGGCAATATCTGGGGGTAGTGGCACAGCAGAACCGGCCATTTGGGCATTTGCTGTTAGGGCAGACACCACGAGGAAAAGGGTTAAAAATAGTTTTTTCATAGTTATATTTATACTTAATCGTCAAAACGCACCTGCCAAATAAGGTCTAACACAGCAAATTTATTGTGTAAATATATCAAGCACATTATGTGCCTAAGGAGAAACATATGAATACAACAATCAAAACAATAGAACAACAGGTTGTAGAGTTGTTTAAAACTCAACTCAAAGTTGAAAAATTAGAGTTAACCAGTTCGCTAAAGGACTTGGATGCTGATTCACTGGATGCAGTTGAGCTAGTAATGGCCATCGAAGATGCATTTGGCATTGAAATTACAGATGATGAAGCACAACTAGTAACATCTGTGCAGAGTGCAATTGACTTAATTATATCAAAACAGTAAAATGGGCCAGAAGAATTTAATTGAATTGGATCCATATGCCAAGCCAAATGCTCATCCTGCATATTTTTATCCGTTGACATTAACGTTAGATCCAAAGGAACGCCAGGCATTTCAAACGTATTTTGAAGAAAATTTCAAAGAAGGTACCAAAGGAGAAAGCCTGTATAGTCCAATCCCCAATGCTATAGATTGGTTTCCAAAAACAGTTGAGAAAACAGATCAAATGTTGGCCAAAATTGGATTACAAGTAAGAGCCATTACAATCTTTGCGTCTGATGGGGACTCTAATAGTGTTAATATACATGTGGATGGTACAAAACTCAAAGATGATGTCACTGATGTAGTGCTAGAAGCCAGACTAAGTTATTATATGAAATGGGATTATGCTCCTGGCATCATTCGCTGGTTCCCTAAGACCAGCGAATACATCAAGCAAGAAGTAGGAGATAACCCCAATAGAAAATTGTTATTGCAGGCGTTAATTCACAGGCACATGGAAATTCAAAAAATCATGGACGGTGCTTGGGGTGATCCTGTTTTTGGGCCTGTTTCAATTCCCAGTGGCCCTGCTAGAGGCGAGTATGCAGATGGTAATGCGGCTCTGGAACAATTATTGTCTTTGTCTGAAGTCACTGCTGGCACAGTTAGATCTGTGATTGCAGATGGCAGCAAGTTCTTTAATCCCACAGCAGGTGGCAAGAAATATGGTGTACATTGGTTATTACCTTGGATACAAGATTTATATGACAAGAAAATAACCTGGGCAGATTGTCCAGATTATATTCATGCAACATCAACCAATGTGCCCAGTGCTATTTTAAGGACAAATATTCCTCATCACGTGATTCAAGGCCCAGGTCCCAGGCTAACCATCAGCTGTCAGCTGGTGTTTATACAAGATCGAAATCCAGTAGGTGTGTGGGCACATCTTTCAAAGCATTATAGGCAATTGGGTATTGCCGATTTAGGAGAGCCTGGTCTAGCTTAGGGTGTTAAAGCCAAAGAAACAATCCTTGAGCACTCAATAACATGCCAAGGCCTGCTACAAAAAAGCTACCCCAGAACATGCCGACACTGACTGCAAGAATACTTGCTGATAGTACAACAATACTCAACTGATACATGGTACTGGCATAACCAATCCATGGACTGCGTTTCTTAGCTTCATCACGCTCGGCTTCTAACTGCTTGGCTTTGGCCATTAGTTCTTTTTTGCCTTCGCCTGTAGCAGGTTCACTTTCGTAACGGTCAATCTTGGCCTGTAGTTTGGCCATCTTTTCTGTGTCTTTGCGGTATGTTGCATCGTCTAATGATTGTTCAGCTAGAGTCTGCTTGATACTTTTAGCTTGATAGAACGCCCATACGTTGTTGGCCTTAATGGTGTTGTTAAGCGTTAGGCTACTTAAATTGCCACCATACCATGAATTAACTGCTAGTAACAATGCAAATACACTAATGACCATACCTGCTTTGTCTTTTAACTTTGCTTCACGCTCTGATCTTGATCCCACTGGAGGCTTAGGAGCATCCGGATCTTTTGCTTGTTTTGTAATTAAATTTAATACTGAATCTATCAATGCCATTTTATTCTCCTAGTTTTGCTAATTTGGCGATATAATTATCCATCATGTGATCATATGCGCCAAGGAACTTCTGTCCCTTTGTATAGGCCTTTGCTCTGCTACGGACCATGTCTTTTACCTGTTGCCAAGGTGTTAGATTTCTAAATGCACCGTAGTAGTTCATGTATACATGAGTTCCGTGGTGTGCAAATCCCATTAATTTAAAAGGCACTTTTGTTACATCATCGCAGTTGTTCTGCACTCTATAATGAGTAAATGTTAAACAGTTAACGTATTCCGTGTTGCCTACTCGAGGTGATCCAAATGTTACTAATGCTAGAACCTTGGACTGCATTCTACCCGAGGCAATAGTGGCCATTGCGGCTCCCAGGCTGTGTCCTGTAACATGAAGACTTTCAATGTTGGCTGTGGCCTTTTCAATCGAAGGCCACAACTTGTTGATTTCGCCTTTGAAACCCACGTGTATTTTACCACCAACGGCTTCTACGTTTTTGCCAGCTTTTAAGTCAGCCAAGATGTCTGATGGCTCTGTAACTTCGGTCCCTCTGAAACTCAAAACATGGCCACCGTCTTTGTCTTTGAGTAGATATGCTTGTGCGTTTTCAATATCAAAAAATTCAACAATGGTATATCCCAAAGTTTTAAACTTGGCCTTTGCCGTTTTTGGATCTTCGTATGTGGTTGCGGCTATGTTGGCAAATAACAATAATTGTACTTTTTCCATTTTATTCTTCCTCTTTAAATCTAAAATTCATACTAATAACAATTCGTAATCTATTACTACGGTTTTTAGTAACATGATGTGGTAATGTACTGTCAAACATTAAAAACTTACCTGCTTGTGCAGTAATTGTTTGTTGCCTAAGCAAGTAAGGATTTACATGATATTGAAACACAAAGTCTCCACTGTCTTGTGGGACTTGAATCCAAAATGCCGCACTGACATGTGCGCCATTTGTGTAATTATCTGCTGACTCGTGACTGTGAAGATTGGTTGATTCATTGCGATCATGTACCACTGCCCAAAAGGCTTGATTGGGATCTTGTGCTGGCTTGTTTTGCCAGCATGATTCTATTTCCTGATCAAATGCTGTTTTCCACTCATCGCATAATGTTTTTACTATGCGTTGAATCTGTGGAGTGAAATCTATTCTAATATCCTCTGCTCTAATATCTTCTGCGCTTTGAGCCATGTTACGACCTTGAGTATAGTTACGCATGACCATGTCAATCAAAGGTTGGAGATCTTCTTCAAGTTCTCCAACAAGGTATTCACATTTGGTCAGCGTAACTACTTCAGTCATTAGTGTAACTCAGGTAACAAGTTGTAGTCTACTTTGTAGAAACCGTTGCTGTGCATTTCAACTGCATCAGCGTAATCTGTGCCCAATAGCTCTTGTGCCATTACGCCACGTTGAACTACTGCGCTACCTAGGTAGTTGTAATTATAGACATTAATGCCATGAACTTCGCTAACCTTGACAACATTCTCTTTTAGTCTGCTGTCACTGAAGAACTTCTTAGCACCGTCACTAATAGTACTGCCTACTTTTTTAGCACCGTCGGCTACAGTATTGGCCGTGTTCTTGGCGGCATCTGCTATTCGCTGAGCTTCTGCGGCAGCGGCAGCGGCCACACGTTCTGCTTCACGTTGTGCGGCGGCTGCCTGCTCTTGAGCAATACGTGCGGCTTCGGCGGCTACACGCTCAGCTTCACGCTGTGCGGCGGCGGCTTGTTCTCTAGCAATGCGTTCAGCTTCTGCCTTGGCCACTGCGGCAACACGGTCAGCTTCTATCTTGGCGAGATTGGCTTGATTTTGAGCAACGGCAACTGGATCTCCGGCGGCTACCTTTTTAAAAAACTCTGCTTGGTCGTTAGCTATCTTTTGGGCTGCTTTGGTTGCGTCTTTGACTACGTTCTTGATACCTTTTTGTGCTGGCTTAGTGTCAACGCTGACGCTGGCATTAAACTCAACACCTGCTATCAGCGCAACTTCACCTGTGCCACCTACCGTGACAACACCATTGTTCATTGTTGCGCCACCTTGAACTACGGCACCTGCTTGTGCTCCAACACTGACTTCAGCACCGGATTGTATTCCGTTGCCATTTTTATCATATATGCCATGACTTCCACCAACGCCTACACTGGCGCCAACTTCAGCACCTGCTTTGCCGCTGGCACCATCTTTGCCAGCTTGAACAGTTCCGCCTGCATAAAGTTCTGCAGAGGCACCGGCATGTGCTTCATTGGTATAAGTTACACCACCACCTGACACGCTGTTGGTTGAACTAGCACTGACACTGGCTCCGCCTTGAACTTCTGCTGTTGCGCTGGCATTACGACCATCCCAACCACCACTGGCGTTGCCACTGGCATTTACTTGAGCACCCACGGCTGTTTCATTTGTTAATGTTGCGCCACCAACTTGTTTAGTTGATACTACACTTGCACCAGCACTTGCACCAACTTCAGCAGTTGCGGCAGCAGATGTCTTAGTTACTTGAGCGCCTGCGCTGGCATGCATTTCACCACCTGCTTGAGCTGTTATATCTACACCACCCACTGTTGTGCTAGTAGATACTCCACCAGCCATGCCTACTTTTTCTGTTTGTTCAGCAGTGATTTGGCCACCGCCTGTGTTGAATCCTACTTCCAGTTTATTTTCTGGTTTAGCAGGCGGTTTAACGCTATCGCCACCAATCATTGGCTTACCGCCTGGTGCTGGTTTTTTATTAAATGGAGACATTGCCATAATTATTCCTTGTTAGTTTTAGCCTTTTTAGGCTTTGAATTAGGTCCAGCCTCAGCGGCCTTCTTTTTTATTTCGTCTAGTATAGGACTAGAAGTTCTGTGTGCGTGTGGTACAGCAGGTTCTTTAATACGTGGACGATGTTTAAACCAACTCATATTGTGCTCCTTACTCTCCAACTATTTATAAATTACCCAATTTAAAGGTACTATGCTCATGTATTAACTACACACATTACAATAAGTAAAGTTATCAGTTATAAGTTAAAAAACAATAAATATATACTATGAATCTACGTGAATTATTAAAAGAGATGGCCGCTACTGGGGGTGGCAGTACCCCAGGACCTGGTCCAAGCGGCCCACCAACTTCGCCTCCAAGTACGCCGGTTCCAACCTTGGCAAGTACAGCTCGTGTCGGTAGCGCACCCCCAGGTGGTGGACAAGGACTCAGTGGTCAAGGCACATTGAAATCCAATGGTGTTTTCATTGGAAATCAAACCCCTGAACAAAAACATGACTATACTGCCAAATCAGTAATAGGCAAAGGCATTGAATGGACAAAGCCAACTACATCAACTGAACACAGCCAGATTAATAAAGAAGATGAAATAGAAACGCACAGTGAACATCACGGTGATAACCATGTCGGTGATGCAGTCACTGAAGATGCTGAAGCTACTTCTACAGTCAGCGGTGATATTGCACATGTTGCATATCCGTTGTTTGTTGGCGGCAAAAGCAAAAGACAAAAAAGACGCAATGCTCGGGCCGCAGTAGGTCAAGGTTACAATGCAGGTCCAGTGGGTGTGGGCACAGGTGTATATGAAAATGAAATAGGCGAAGCTCATGCACTAGATCATCAAAATGTTATCTATCGTTTAGACAAAGACAAACCAATGAGCGATACAGAAGTACTAGTACTTGGTGGTGCTGGCCGTTATAGCTTAGAAGGCCTACGTATGAAAGCACGTAGGGAAGCAAGAGCTCTAGCACAAGATTTAGAAATTGAACATGGCGGAGCATTCCGTCGAAGTGCAGAGAACGTAAAGCAACTTGCAAATACATTAAATACCATTGTTGCCGCGTACAATGAATTGAAACGCATTCGACAAAAAGGTGGCCGCGGTAGTCGTGGCATCACTGATGAAGATGCAAACTTTATTCGCGAATGTTATGGAATAGCGCAACGCTGGACACAGCGTTTTAGCTTAATTGAAAATAATAAAACAGGAAATTAAAATGATTCGAATTCAATTGATAAACGAAGGTCAAGTAGTTAAACAAATTACTAGCCGTGTACACGAAAGCGTGGTACTAGAACAGATCAAAAAATATCCTGATCCGTTTGACACAATTCAAATTGTTGAAGGCGAACTCAGTGAAGATGCCAAAAGTATTTTACAACATGTGGCTAGAAAGATTGTGCCGGCCGCAATGGCAGCAGGTGTTGCAATGAGTGGTGCAGGCGCACATGCTCAAGGTGGTGCTAACCCGCACTATCCAGGAATGGATCGTAGCATTGGCCAACACATCAGTGACATTGTCAGCCCCAACTATAAAGAACTTGTTCGCCAACGTGACTATGAACGCGACACACGTCGTAGAGAGTGGGATGCTCAACAAGGCGAAATTCGCAATGCCAGAGTATCAGCGGCACGTGATGGCGGCAGACAAGCTGTAGGTGCAACACATCAGAAAGTTTATGACCAAAGCAAAGTAAGCCAAGATGGTCGCTTCTTTATCATCTATGGCATGGATGACAGAGTCACACGTATTCCTGTCAAAGGCACAGAGTACATGCCTGCTGATAGTCAGCGTCTTGCTCATTACATCACATCAGCTGGATCAGTATTCTATGTTCGTCATCCACACAACAATGGCCAAATGGAAAGCCTGGTTGACGAAGACATTGGCACAATTGGCACAGTGGGGAGTATCCCTGCCAGCGGTGCTACTTCAATGGCCAAGAAAACACAGTTCAGCCCAACTGGTAAAACAACAAATGTCAAGTTCAACTCCAATGGGCAACTTGAACTCAACGGCAGCGATGAGCTAGATGACGAAGCAGTAGATATACTACAAAAGGCTGGCGTAGAAGTCAAAGAAGCTGAATACGTTATGGATCCAGACTTGGTCAAAATTATTGCTGCCAACAAGCAAGCCGTAGAAGACTTTAAAGCAGGCGGCGAACTAAGTCAAGACTTGGAAACAGCTTTACATTATCACTATTACGACCGTCTAAGCGGTCAAGCGCAACGTGACGCAGATGATGATGGTGAAATTGGACAGTTGTTTGCTGAAGACTTGGGCATTGACTTTAATGAAAGCGTCAGTGAAAGTGTTACTGAGCCAGGACTCAAAGCAATACTGGACCAATATGGCGAAGCGTATGCAGGTTTTAAAGCAGGTGGCGACTTGACTGACAGTACCGAATTCTATGAAGCCTTGTTTGACTACTTCTCCAACAACGGAGAAATGCCTTATGGCACAGTCAAGGCACGTGATGGTGACCCAGTGGAATGGATCACAGACAAGTTGAACCAGCTTGATGGACATCAGCCCATGGGCGAAGCAGATGATATGGAAGCTAGCCCTGCTGACCAAGCTGGCGCAGATAAGAACATTATCATGCAGATTCGTAAAGCTAAAGACAATGAAAAGCCAACCTCACTGCAACTAGGTGATGGTGGCTCAGTTAAGATTGACAGCAGTATTGCTGCCAAGATGCTACAGCAGTTTGATAAACTAAAGCCAGAAAGCAAGGCGTTGATGCAACAGACACTAAACACAGAAGAAGGCTTCCGTGAAATATTAAACTACTTCAACGAACGTGAGATTACAGAAAGTATGTCAGACGTTGATTTGATAAGTAACCATATGAAACCAATTTTAGAAGCCGAAGCACGTGCTAAAAAATTAGTTCGCGGAATATTTGGAAAATAATATGAAATTTTTTAAAGAGATACAAAAGCCTGTAAATGAAGCATCTAGACCAGATGCTTATCAGCGTGATGAAATCAATGCCACAAGTGGCTTTGGCAAAGACTCATATGCTTATCAAATGGATGGTGGAGCCAATGATGAAGATCATGAAGGCGATGCACGTCGTGAAAAACAAGAAAAGTCTGGTACATGGTATATTCGTTTAAACGGAAAACTTATTAAAGACAAAGCAGGAAAACCTTATTCATTCCATGGCAAGGCAGCGGCTAACAAAGCCGCACTAACAATGCAGGCCAAGCTGTTTAATCAAGGCAAAGAGTTCATGCTCACTACCAACCCAAACGATAAGGTAGCAGAAGATGCCAAAATGTTAACAAGACAACAACCTAAATGGTGGGAAGATTCAGAAAAATTAAGAAAAGAATTGGATGCCCCAGAAGACAGCGATCAGCAAAAATCAATTTCATCTGA
>Ga0209191_1002924_pt1 | contig 10367 bp, 18 predicted proteins | sample S_130626_EF_Meta_FD_187320 | JGI IMG/M metagenome (GOLD analysis project Ga0209191, IMG submission 187320) | Freshwater microbial communities from Lake Simoncouche, Canada to study carbon cycling - S_130626_EF_MetaG (SPAdes) (version 2) | ecosystem: Environmental > Aquatic > Freshwater > Lake ... | reverse complement strand
GTAGCCTTCGTGGCTAAAAAAACCGCCTGTGACCTGTTACCGCGTGAGCTGTTGCAGCGCTTACAGCAAGCGACTAAATTATTAGGGTTATAGGCCTCAGATTTATCATCGCTTTTAGATACTGGCACTATGTGGTCAACCGTATCGGCCTCAGCGTGGCAATAGAAACACGTGTGATTATCGCGAGACAACACCTGCAACCTAACAGCCTTGTACTTACGCTGAGAGCGTGGGTCACCACGTTTAGTACTCATTAGTAATGACCTACTTTCTTATGATGAGCTAATGCTTTACATACATCACCTTTATAGATTCTATGATGAGTAATGTATTTAAGCCCTAAGTCTATCTGCTTGTATGGATTAGTCTCTGTCATCTTAAGTAGTTGAGGTATCCCATATGCGCTGCTCTTACTATTCTTGGCCTTAGGGTTCCATTGGCTTTCCATACGCCACAATATAACTAAGCATCTATATTGCTTATCATCTAATAGTTTCATATGAGCATAGAGTTTATAGCTCTCTACGTTTGGGTTATATCCATATGCAGGCGTAATCCAAATTACACAATACAGCCCCACAAGCACCAAACATCGCCTGCGAGCTATCCGCTTCAGCGGCTCGCCAGCGAGTTGTGATGCTAGCGTACGTGTCAATCTACTAGCGAGTATGTGGATAAGTTGAGCGTATCGCCTGCGTGTCGTCCACAGGTTTTTGCCGGCTGTGGATAACTCCTGTGGATAACTATTTAACATCTATTGGCCTTACATATGAGCCTATTGGCTCTGCACAGCTATTGCAGAATACGCTTTCATCCAATATTGAATACCAATAGGGTGTATTGATACAGTTATTATTGCTACATTTATCAAGCATCCTTGCCCCAACCTGTGCCCTTAAATATGGCCCCTACTGGGTCATAAATACGGCGCATATCAAAGCCACAACACTTAGGTATATTTACATCGTGTATAGATCGCTGCACCTCATAGCGTATGGAGCAGCTAATACACTCATATTCATACATCGGCATAAGTAACCAATAGGCAAACGCTCATTTTGCTACATACCTTGCATTGTAAGACCTTTACGTTAGCAGGCAGGTTATCTGTCACTATGCGCTCTATCTGCTCTGTTATCTTTTTACAGCTACGGCACTCAAAGCGTATTGACTCACTCATAACTGCACCGCCTCTGAGATAGGCAAAAGGGCCACGGTCTTATCAACCTGGCCCGCGCTGTCAAACTCTGTCTTAGCAGGCAGCCTTTTAACTGACCACTTAACCGTTATTTTACGCAGGTTAAAAGCGTAGATGCCCTTAGGTGTGGCATTGACGTAAAAGGGTGTAAAGCCCAGGCGCTCGGCCTGTTGCACTAGCGCATCATATTTATTTTGCTCTATGAGCAGGTTATCGTAATGTGTGTGCCTGCATTTTAGCTCTATATGTAGCCTATACAGGGTGCTAGTAGCATCGTGGTATTCATACTCGTTAGTTGACTTAGTTAGATCCTCTAGGTAACGGCCTTTGATGTAGTTGAATAGCTCTTGCTCTGTGTCTATCATCGGCAGCCTTTGCAAAACCATATAATGTTTTCAAAGCTGTTTTTTTGATAGCCAAACTTATCTAGCTGCGTGACCATAGCGCATTTATCGCACTGCTCTACCTTGTATTCAGCTGCTAACTCACCGTCTATAAAAAGTTTGCCAGTCATAGCTTGTAGATTTATTAGCTCGTATTGGTCGCTCATACCTGGGGCGCCCAACCTGTAGATGTCTGCATATACCAAACGGGGTCGCATTGTGTTGCCTTGCTCTTTTCAATACAGCTGTAGTTGCCCCACTCTTTGCCTGTCTTGGCGCTTGTGCCTGTACGCCATACACGGGCACCGTGTTGGCACTCAGGTTTGCCCTGTAGGTAAATACCGCCTAGCTCGTTTTTAACTGCCTCTATGGTCTGTGCTACGGGTGTAGTGGCCCATAGATCATCACTTACTGGCGCTACGTCTTTAGTGCTAAGTGCCTCTACTTTTTCCATATCCTGTTTTGTGCTGCGTGCAATACCGCCAGGTGTAAGCAAACCGATAACACGGCCATACGCGCTAGTAACTGCGTTTTCTACCCAAAAATGCAGGTTTACGCCCCTATCGCTACGCATCTCAAAAGCATAATCAACAGCGCTTGGTAGATGATCTTCATACTCTTTATAAGCCTCAGCCTTAATAAGTACATAACCTTTTGTTATATCTATGTCTTCAATAGATGCTACCAAACGTAGCGTAGGATATTCTGCACGCGCCCTAATAATCCTGGCGTTAACATCCTCGTAGCCTTCAAGAAAGTTGCTCACTTAGCTACCTCAGCATCTCTTAGTGCCTTAGCAATGTTACGGCCACGTAGGTAACCTTCACCCAGGCCTACTTTGTAGCCCCAATCATATGCAGCATAAATAAATAAACCCACAATACTCGCCAGCATCGCTATTACTATAAAGTCTAAACTGTTCATCTTTCGCCCTTTGTTAAGGCCGATAAAGCTACTAACCGAGTAGCCCTCTCAGCGTGTAGTTAAAGTATGAACCTACCCACCGACAAAAGGCAACGCGACACGCCCTACTTATTAAGTCTGTCCTCTAGCAACATCTCATATATACGATCAACACGCAGCTCTATACGTTCCACTCTCCCTACAAGGTTATGCCCGCCGTTCCCGTCCTGGCGTAGCTCAGATAGGTAGTACTTAACTAAGTGACGTACAAGCCCAGCCATAAGGCCCCCAAGCGTGGCGATCCCCAACGCCATAGCTACATATGCCTGGGCTTGTGACATTTACTTAGCGCCTATTCCTAGTTGCTTTTCATTAGGTGCTAAAGCTTTAAGCAAAGGCCCGATTAGCCCAGCTAGAAAAGCATTAGCTAGTACTTTAGGGTCTGAGATGCCTGAAAGATACAGCGCACCAACACAAGATAGAGCTGCACGTAGGTAAGATAAGGCCGCTGCCTTTAGTTGCGCGCTCAATTTGAGTCCGCCCAGGTAATAACGTTAAAAGTAAAAGACGGTGTTACTCCACCAATTTCGTAACTCACTCTTAGGTTATCTGTAAAAGGTGTTGTGAGTCTGATAACCTCACGTGCTGCCGCTGTTTTTTGTGTAAAGGTAGCTATGGTGTTGTAGTTTGTGCCGTCTGTTGTATCTTGCACAACCACATCAAGGGTAGGGGCTGTGCCACTAGCTGCAGTTACCTGTAGTTGTAGGACTAACTGCCTTGCAGCTGCAAAACCTGTAACCGCTGTGCCTGCCGCTGTAGTAGTACGAGCGCCTGAGGCTAAAAGGGTTACCGTGCTTGCAGGTATATTAGCTTGCTGTATATCACTCATTTTTGCTCTTTTCTAGCCCTAATTTATTTAATAACTCTGCAACCTTTGCAGGGCCAATACTTATCTCAAAGTGCATTTCATCTTTTCTAGCCCAATCCCCGCCCCAGGTTAGCCCGTATTTTTTAGCTAGGGCACGGATCATAGGTACTTTAGCTGCATCGAACGTGCCTACCTTGCCTAAAGGGTGTTTAGTCGCGTTCAGGTCTATGGCTGTGCCGCTACTGTGATTACTTAATTTACCTGGCACACCTCTTACGTCTCTGTAGCAGTAGCCCCAATCATCTAGCGCCCCGCCCTCTATTGGCTCTATTAGCTCGTTAAACTCTTTAGCAAAGTTAATAAGCAACGGCGCTACCTTTTCGGCGCAGCGGATTTTAAGGCTTGTACTCTCTACCTTAAAAGGCTTAACGCCTATGTCAGCCTGATCCTTAGATGCTGGCCAGCCGTTGTAGCTAGTCTGCATCTGTAACGATTGGTGTGAAGTGTTCCGCTTGGGCTTGGCGTTGCTCGTATTGTTCTTTCGTCATTGACTCGGCTTTGTCGTTTTCCTCGTCAAGAATTAAAACCATTGGCTGACCTGCAAGATTTTCATAATTTGTTATTGTCATTTTATAACTCCGAGTTGAAGCCTAAAAAGGCTGCTGTTGTAGAATTAGCACCGATGTAAGTTGCATAACCGACAGTTAAAAGACCTGCTGCGGTAAAACTGACTGCTGGCGTATCTGGATGACTTTGGTCTATCGCTGGCACGGATGTACAAGTTTGGCTTGTACCACCATTATATATACGATAATTGCTCGCAGTACCGCTTGTCTCTAAAGTCGGATTTGACCGCAAAGTTACTGGCATTTTTACAATTGCGTATGAACCTGATGTAGTTAGATTCGCACCATTTGCTATGTAAGCAGTTGAAAGATTGGCAGCAGACCAGCGATAGTAATACCTCTGGCAAGCGGCTAATTCTCCTTGGATTGTTCCGCCAGCGCGTGAAAACGCAGTCGGTACTGAACCAAGTTCTAATTTCACACCCGATACCTCAAAGTAATCGTTAGCCCCTGCCGTACCTACTGGTGTGTAATTAAAGTAAAACGCTAATTGAGTTGCACTTGATGAAACTGTTCCTGTGCAATTAAAGCGTTGCCAAGATGTTGTAAGTGTGGCGTTTGTTGATGCCACTGTTGCTTGACCAGTTAAACCTGAAAACACATTTTGATTTGTACCAGTTCCGCTTGAAAGAGTAAGTGAAAGCACATCTGATGCACTTGAATAGTTTGCGCCTTTTCTTGCCCAAAATGAAAAGACTACTGTTTGACCAGCAAGCGGAATAGTTTGGCTTGATTCCATAGAATTACCAAGATAAACCACGGCGGTGCTTGTGTTTGCTGAATCTCGTTGCACTCTTGATGCGTATTCAAAAGATGTGTTGCCTGATGCTTGGCGAGTAACTGTGGCACCAAGCACACCTCCAGCGCGTAAGATTTGAAATCTGTCCGTGCAATAAGTAGCCGAAGCAGTTGCAGCAATAGATGTTCCGCGCTGCCAAATGTCAAAACCGCCGTTGATGACATAGTTGATTGACGGCGCAGCCTGATAGCGCAAGCCTGTTGACGTGGAACTATCTGCTACGAGAGTTTCGCCGTTATTGCCTACAGTTAATGCAGCTGCGGTAGTTGTACCTGTGCCAGCTACTAGATCACCTTTGGCAGTAGTGCCAAGCGATACAGTTACATCCCCTGAGCTGCCACCACCTGTTAAACCTTTACCAGCTGTAACGGCTGTAATATCACCAACAGGTGCGCCTACCCACGCTGCACCGTCATAATACTCCAGGGCATTAGTGTCTTTGAGGTAAGAGTATTGCCCCTCTTGTGGTGAGGTAACTGCACTAGATCTAGCTGCAGATGATGCAAAAACTAAAATACCTTGCATTAGGTAGCCGTTAGTGTCAGCTGCCGTAAGTACCTCGCCAGTAGTAAAGGTCTTAAAACCTAATCCAGCTGCCATAGTCCTAGCTCCTTAATAACTTAATACGCCGCTGTCAAGCAAACCGTATATGGATGAGTCTAATATAAAGCCGTCAATAATCGGCTCTAAAGTGGTAAGTGTTGTCTTCCAGCTATTAGGCGTAATGCTTTGAGCAACGCCAAACACCTGCAAAGTCTTAGTAAGAGTTGACCCACCTGGCTGATTAGTTGTAATAGTTACAGGGTCAAAGTAATCCAGGCCTAGAGCTGCAACGGTGCCAGCTGTGTAATTATCGGTATAAAGGTCTAGCTGAATAGCATCGCATCGGATACTAGTCTCAGCCCTAGAGGCAACGTATGCACGGGCATAGTCCAGGGCTACGGCATCGGTTTGCATTAGTAGGTTTTGTTGGTTGTAACTATGAGCAAAATACTTATCTATGCTAGTTTGGTTTATGGCCGTTTGAGCCGTGCCCCCTGTGCGGGTAATGCTGGCCGAGTTATAAACTAAGGTATCGTCAAGCCGCCACACCGCGTTAAAGTAACCAATACCTGTGCCGTTATCGTTAAATACCACAGGTGCAAGGCCACTACTGCCAGCTGTTACTGCACGATCTTGAAAGACAAACGAGCCAGCAGCATCTACATACAATGCCCCGTATTCGCTAGTCTCTACAGTCTGCATAGCAGCAAGGCTTGTGCGAGCTGTGCCTGGGTCTGCCTGCATAGTAGTTAGGCCTGCATCCACGTCACGCATAGAGGTTGGCCAAGAAATAGCATCTAGTAGGTTATTTATTCTTGCACCGCTGAGCTGGCCCGCTGAGGTACCTGCCACCGTACTTATCTGTGCATTTTGAGCGAGTCTAAAAGCATCTACAGCTGTAATAGTGGTATAAACCACGTCATTAGCGTTTTTAGGTGTAGTAGTTGTATAGCTAGTAATAAAGCCAGCAAAAATCGGGTAAGTAGTTGCACCATATGTAGCCGTAATCTGTACCTTACGCATTGGAGTTAATAAATTGTAATATGGGCTAGCTGGGTTTTGAGGGTTAAAATCGCCGTTTTGGTCAACGATACGCATAGTCAGGCTACCAGTTTGGAATTGGTCAGCCTGAGGGTTACGCCCGCGTTTTGTCTCAATACTATCTACTACGTCTGATACGTCCACAATGACGCTAGCTGCATCTGCCAGGATATTGGTGCCTAATATGCCGCTGTCTAAGATCATCGCCTGAGCAAAGCTAGGCCCAGTACTAAAGTTAATAACAGCGTTAATTACAGGTACTGTCATAATGCCCCAGCAAAATTAAGGTTATTGCCAAACCTGTTATTTTCTTGTACTGCGGTTTGTACTACCTCAATGAGTCCGCTTGTCTTGTCTATAATCTCTACGGTTACCTTGCCCGAGCCATACCCTGCACCGCTGTTCATATTGGAGCTATAGCCCCCAAAGTCTCCTAGTTTTCTTTGAAACTCAATAAGGTCTAAATAAGCTGCGTAGTTTTCTTGCTCTTGTAATATAGCAAAAGCTGTAGCTCGTTCGGTTGCAGCATCGGCATACTCTATAACTGCATCTATAGACGTGTTAGGGTCAAAAACTACAGGTGCTACATAATCGCCTGTAGGGATACCTGATTTTTGTTTAGTGCTAGGTGTCGCTCCTGCCTGTGCCAAAAGCTTTAGCATCTCTCGTATTTTATCTAAAGCCATATTTAGATTTTCTTGATCTATAAGCTCTTTAGGTTTTAGGTTATCCAAAACTGTTTTAATACCTAGCAAAGTAAAGTTTTGGCTTTGTAAGGTACCTAGTATTTTTAAGTCCTCGTTTAATTGCTTTGTGGCTGACTCTATGCGGGCTACATCTTTAGATGCTATCGCATCTTCTAGGGCCAACATATCTTGCTTAATTTTTAGGCGCTGCACGTCATTAGTAATAGCTAGTATCTGTGCCCCAGTTGTAGCCTTACTTAGCGCCTCAGCCTGGCCGATTAAAGCTGCGTTAAGTTGGATTTTCTCAATATCAAAAACGTCTGCACCCTTGTTTAATGCTAACTGACCTGCCGCAGTAGCTTTATCTAAAGCTGCCTGCTCCTTTTTTGATTTAAGAGTTGCTGCTGCGCTTTTAGCCTGAGACTTAGCTAAAGCTGCTAGCTCTTTATTACGCTTGATAGCCGCTAACTCTGCTGCCTTTTGAGCTGCAAGGTTTGCCCTACCTGTATCTTGATTAGCTAAAGTCATTGGCTGGCTAAAAGGCTGTGGGCCTTTAATCTCTTTAAGTAATTCAGCTGCTCGTTGTGGGCTAAAACGGCCTAATACGTTGCCAACCAAACCAAAAGCGCCTTTAACTATACCTGCCCCTGGGATACTAGCTATCTGCTCTTTAAGATATACAACGCTATCTATAAAGTTAGATAAAGACTTTGCGGCGTTTTCTATATCTGTGCCTACGTTTGCTATACCGTCACTACCCGTTAATGAGTCAATAGCGCCGAGCAGGCTTACGCCAATAATCTCTGAGGCATTAGATGAGGCTGCTGTAAGCAAAGACATCTGCCCTATGTAAGTATCTAGAGCTGCTTTACCTGAGCCAGCAAAACGATTAGTGAGTAAAGCAATAAGATCATCAAAGGACATAGCTTTAATCTCTGCCTGAGTAAGTCCTAAATTAAGTTGCTTTAATCCTTTTGTGTTACCAACATAAGCCTGGCTCAATATGTCAATAGTTGAGGCGTAATCTAAGCCGCTGCCGCTAGATACATCAAAAGCAAGACCTAAAAGATTTTCAGTTTTGGCTACTGAGCCAGTAACAGATGCTAACTGTGCAAACGCTGGGCGTAGTTGGTCATCTAGTACACCCGTTTGGCTTTGCATTTTGGATATAAAACCCTCAGCATCAACGGCAGCATAAGCTAAGCCAACATTTTTTAAGGTATTGGCCAATAATCTTTGAGCTTTAATATCCTCACTAGCTGCCTTTACAGATGCTTTGCCGTAGGCCAAAACTGCGGCAGCGCTAAGACTTACGCCTAAAGTACGCCCTAGACTTTTAACGCTACCTGTAAGTTTTTTAGTTGCTTTGTCAGCATCTGAAAAAGCCTTTTTACCTAAGAATTGACTGGCTATATTTACTACTAGATCTGTAGCCATTAGGCAGCTCTCCTTGTATGCTCATAAAACATTTTTGAGGCATTTTCTAACGCCTTAATAACAGCTGAGTTAGCCCGTCCGTTATCCTCGGCCCAGGCTCTAAAGATTAAACGTCCAGTTAATTTACGCCCAGGACTACCTACTAAACCCTTAGGGCGAGCGTTGACCAGCTGACCCGTACTGTTAAGGTTATCTATAAACTGCTTACCCGCATTAGGGTTAAGCGAGTTATTAAAGCCTTTACGCTGAGAGTTATCTTTTTCTTGATAATACCTAATTGTAAAATCTCCTGGGCCGTCTCCTGTGCGATAAACCACGCTTGCAGGTTTGTAAGTTGGTTGACCTTGCGCATTGGCACGGCCAGCTGTTTCATAAATAGCCCCAGCTGCAGATTTATTAAGAATACGAGCTAAAGCTACAAAACCGTTTTTATTAGGCTTAGAGGGTGAGGTTGAGTAAGTAATCCCAGCTTTAGCCGCGGCTGAATTAAACTTTGGGAATGGACGGTAAACAAGGTTTTCGGCACCTGATAAGTTTTTAGTCCAGCCTGATAAAACCTGACCGTCATTAGGCACGTAACCTCTAGCTACTGTGGTAACAGTTTTTAACGCTGCCGCCATTTCTGTCTGAGTCTCTTTAGATAGGTCGGGTGCAAAACGCTTAAGGGCTACGCGGAGCTGTACGGCTCCCTCTAGCTCTGTTGGCATTTTGTAGCTCCTTAGATCTATCGTTTATAACTTTGAGCATATTCTTAAACATAATTGCATCAAGGTCTAGTAAGTACTGAGGCGCGATACCCGTCTCCACGGCTAGCTGCGCTATGAGGTAACCAAAGCTACCGCGCCCCACTACCCCAAAGGGTCATCATCTAGTACCTCAACCTTAGCTAAGGTTTCTAAAAACTCTGCCCCAAACATTGGTACGGTTTGCCCGCTTGTGCGTAAACACTCCCAGGCTAGCCAGTACACATCGCTCTGCTTTTCATCATCTCTAAAAGCTTTGTGAAAGCCTTTTTTTGCATATAACTCAAAGGCGTACTCAATACGTGGCGTAATCTGATGATCCGATACGCTGCCGTCTGCCCTTGTTATTTTGAGTCTTGCCATTGTGTTAGCCCCTTTTCTTTATTCTCAGCTAGTTGTAATTACGATTGGTGAATTACAGGTGAAAGTAATGCTTTGAGTAGCAATATCTGCTACAGCGCCGTTAATGTCTGTGGTGTTATTGACCAAAACAGTAGTGCTATATAGCGGGTTAGTTGCTGATACTGCTGCGCTTGTCTGCTTAAGTGTTAGCGGTACTGTTGTACCCCAGGCAGCTTGCAAAGTAGCGTTTACGTTTGCTGCAGCTGTATCGCTTAAAAAGTCTAGAGTGATAGTGCTGGCCTCTAGGCCCTTAACAAACTTATGCGCTGTATCGCCCATAGCTGTAACCTCTAGCTCGTCAAAGGCACGGTTAATAGTTGCGCTTGTAACGTGATCTGATAGGACTACTGAGTTAAGAGTAGCCACTACGGTATTGGATAGATAAATTGCCATTGGGCTATTCTCCTATTTTCTCGGTAGGTGTGTCTTTTGTTTTTGTCTCTTTAACCTCTACTGGCAGCTCTTGGCCAATTTTGATTAAAAACGCTTTTTCTTCATCTGTAAGTGCCATTAGTTAGCTCCAGCTCGTTAGTATGCTTATTTGTAAATCTGCCGTTAGATAGTCACCTGCGGCAACGCTTAGTACGCTTGGCGCGCTCACGCCAGTAACATTAAATACGATTGCGCTATTAGCTAGTTTAGTAAACACAGCTACTATTGTGTCCTCTATGCCAATTAGGTTAGAGGCGTTGTCAAACATTGGTACGGTCATAATAATCTTAAAATTAGCCATAGGCG
>Ga0209191_1002923_pt1 | contig 10368 bp, 2 predicted proteins | sample S_130626_EF_Meta_FD_187320 | JGI IMG/M metagenome (GOLD analysis project Ga0209191, IMG submission 187320) | Freshwater microbial communities from Lake Simoncouche, Canada to study carbon cycling - S_130626_EF_MetaG (SPAdes) (version 2) | ecosystem: Environmental > Aquatic > Freshwater > Lake ... | reverse complement strand
TTCAACAGAATCCAATGGATATATATTTGATTTAAATCCTTTAGGAATAGACTATGCAAAACCACAAACACAACGTAAGAAGTTTCGCCATAAGACTGCTAAGTTATATTTAGAAAAAGAAGTATCCAATGATAATAAGATTACGTTACATTTTACAGACACCAAACAAACAAAATCTCCTAGATAATGAAAACTTCTACTAAAACAGGTTGGTTAAATAAATATGCTTTAGGAACTTCTTCTGCTCAACCAACTTATAAATCTAGATTACAAACTGTTACACCAGAAAAGGCAGATGCAACTCGTGTAGCTATTCAAAATCCTATTCTTGAAAATGATGAAAAAGTAATTGCAGGAGTAATGAATAAGTATGGTATAAATAGAGATGCTGCTATAACAACAATAAATTTAAATAAACAAGCAGCTATAAAAGCAGGAAATACTGAAAATAAAATAGATTATAATTATACTGATCCTAGATCAAGTAGTTACACTGGAAACTCATTAATAATAAATCCTAATCAACTTAAAGGAAAAGGTGCTAGAATTCTTGAAGCAGGAAATTATGGACCAATGGTTGCTGCAGGAGCAGTTGCTGCTACAGCTCCTTTAGTAGCTCCTACAGTTGCTGCAATGAATACTTCTTTAGCTGGAGTTCCTGGATTAACTTTAAATAATTTAATGACTGCAGGATTTGCAGGACATGGTTTAAAATCAGTAGTAACAGGAGAAGTAGCAGAACCTTGGAAAAAAGCATCTAAAACAGGAAATCCTTGGGATTATGTAGATGCTGCATCAGAGAATATAATGACAGGATTAGAACTTAGTCCTTTAGCTGGACCATTATTAAAAGGTGCTGGAGAAGCAATAAACAGTACACGTAATTGGTTACAAGAATATAATCAAGTTCCTAAAGAATTACCTAAACAATTACTTAATTCTAGTAACCCTTTAAACCTAGAAGAACTTAGAAAAGTTTATCACAATGCAGAAAGAATTTTACAACCTGAAGAGTCAATGTTTTTACGCAACCATGGCTATGGTTTAAGAGAAAATTACAGAACTCAAAACAGTAATTGGAATAGACAAAATAATTTAACAGATAATGAGTTAAACCGTTTATCAGATATTGTACAACACAATAATCAATTACCCCCTCCTCCGTCAGAGATACAATTTATGCCTGATGGAACAACTAGAAATCTATATAATCAACAATTTACTACAAACTATTTACCAGGTTCTTATAGACCTGATTATCAAGAAATAATAAATTTAAGAAGACCTAGAGTACATGATACATTTAATTTAAATAAATTAAAAAAACCTATTAATAAATCAGGTTTAACTAAAGAAGAAGCAATAGAAAAAGCATCTAGTAAAGATAAAGATATTGTTTCTAAAATGTCTGAAACTGAATTTGAAAATACAGTTTTAAAACCTAATGGAGAAATAGCTATTTATAAACCAGGTACTGAGGTAGATCAAATGACTTATGATTTGCAAAATAGACGTATGGTATTAAAAGACCAAGTACCAATGTCAGAAAAAGAGTATGCTGATGCTTTTAATGAAAGACTAGATTTACTTAATGATATTATTGCTGAAAGAAATAAATCTGGTGTAGAATATAAAGTAAAAGAACTAACTCCTGATGGAGCATTAATATTTGAAACACCTGAACAATTAGTAAAGAAAGAACTTACTGAAAAACAAATAGCAAATATTGAAAAATTTAATAAAAATCCTAAAGAATTTTTAATTGAATTTGGTAATTTTAAAAAAGGAAAAAATGGAAAGTGGGAATCAGATATAGATGATGAAACATTTGATAATGTAGAAGATGCTATTACTCATTATAAAGCATTAATACATAAAGAATTAGCTCCTCAAATTATAAAAGGAACATCAACTTGGAATATTAAACTAAATCCTGGACAATGGAGGGGTAATGTTGAAGATATTGCTAATACAGAATATTTTAGAAGTATCCCTGGTTTAGAAATGAGTAATACTACATCTGGAGTATTTGCAGACAACATCCCTAGAAAAGGTACAGGAGCTTATGAATCTATAAATGATTATCTTAAACAATTAAATTTAGGTAGAGTAAAACCTGGTTTTAATTCACAATCAAATTCATCTAGACCACTTTGGGAAAATGCTGTTAAATCTGGTAAAGCTGTAGGATTTTATGCTAATCCAAGAACTGTATATGGTACTATGAGATCTGTATTTCCATATTTAGGTGCAGGATTTTTAGGATATAAAGGATTAGAATTACAACAAAAGCAAAATGGTGGAGTAATAGAAGATAATAGAGGACAATGGGCTCACCCTGGTGAAGTAACAAAAATTAATTCTAATAACATTACTATGGAACAAGTACCTTATCCTGTATTAGGAATAGGAGCAGATGGTGAACATAGAATGATGTACCCTGAAGAACAACATACATTTAATCAAGGTCCAGTAACTGAGTATCCTATGATGCAAGCTAAATATGGAGGTTGGTTAACTAAATACAAAAATGGTAGTGTAGTATCTACACCTCCTACTTCAAATAAAAATGTTGTTTCTGATGAAAATGAACAAGAAGTTCGCAATAAAATATTAGCAAGATTTGATGAAGTAATAAAAGAAAAAGAAAAACCTTATAATTTACCAAACTGGGTTGATGAAAAAGATAAACGTGCAGTTTGTATTTATGGTGTTTGTAATGTAATGAAAGATGTTGGAATAATGGATAAACCTATTCAATCAAATACAGAATTTCAAGAAAAAGCAAGTTCTTTAGGTTTTGGTCAACCTATGTATAACATTGATGAACTTAAACCTGGTGATATTTTTCAACATAAACAACATACAAATGATGAAGGAAATTATTATCCATCACATGCTCAAGTATTTAAAGGTATAGATCCAGATACTGGTAAATATGAATTTTATGATTATTATTCTTATTATAATAATAAAAAAACTAATCCTAATAGTGCTATAGGAATAGTTAGATATGAAAAAGATGATTTACAAAAAAGATTAGAACGTTCTCAAAAGAAAGATAACTCAGGTAATCAAGCGCAATTTTATAGTATTAATTATAAAAACCCTTCTAAAAATTACCCTTATAGAAATGAAAAAGAATATGATGAATATTTAAAAGAAACAAATCAAGGTAAAACATTTTATGAACCTACTTTAGAAGAAGACGCTAGTAAAAAAAGATGGGAGTGGAACATGGGACCAGATAATGTTACAAAACGTAATGAATTGCGTACTAATCTATCAACTTTATTTAATGATACAAAGTTAGATGAAGAATTAAAACAAAAACTAAAGATCACAGATCAAAATTTACAAGAGTTTAAACCATTAATTTATGGTATTATTAATCAAGAAAGTAAGTTTGGTGTACCAGGAAGTAAAGGAGCTCGTGCAAAATATGTATTAGAAGAGTTAGAACATCATATAGATCCAAAAGGAGTAGCTGATTTAAGTTATGGTCCAGCATCTATTAAATTATCTTCAATATCACCAGAAATACGTAAACAATTTGATATTAATAAAAGCAATGATTTATACGATCCTAAAAAAATGTATATTGCTGCATTAGATGTTTTAACCAAAAGTAAAAAATATGCTAAATCATATATAACTCCAGAAGCACATCCTAATCTTGTTTCATTAAATCCTAATGAAACTGCTTTGTATTGGTATAATAATCCATATACAATTATTAATACGGATGCTGAACAAGCTAAAAAGAAGGGAATTCCTGATTATAAAATTTCTATGGATCCTGGCACTTACCCTGATAAAGTATTGCAAGCTGCAAAAGAATTAAAACATTACACTGTAAATTCTCAAGAAAATCCTTCAGTGCTTCCAACAGCTTCAGTGGTAGCACCTAAAAAAATAACTCCATCAAAACAAAAATATGGAGGATGGTTAAATCATTATAGTAGAGGAGGAGTAACTTGGTTAAATGAATATGCTAGTGGTGGTACAGCTCAAGGTAGCACTAAAATAGACTGGGATAAAGTTAGAGATGTAAATGATAATGTTGCAGTACAAGCAGCTAAAATTTTTGATCCTACAGGAATTACTTCTTGGCCTGATATATATTATGCAATTGATGATTATAATAAAGGAAAAGGATCAGGCTCAGATATTGCTTTAAGTATTTTAGGTGCTTTACCTGTTTTAGGTAAATTAGGTAAAGGAGCAGGACTTTTAGCTAAATCTGAAAAACTAGTTAAAGCTGCTGATAAACTTTCTAAGTTAAATAAAACTTTAGATAAAATAGAAAAAATTGTACCTAATGTGGCTAATGTAGTAGGAAGTAGTAGTGATATAATTGCTAACGCATCTCGTGCAGGAAAATCTAATCCAATTGCTGTAGCAACTAAAGTTATAGGGAAAGTAGGAAAAGGTATAGAAAAAACAGATAAAGTTACAAGAAAAGTTACAAGTGAAATATTAGAAAAAATACCAGGAACTTCTGGAGATATTGGTAATATAGTAGATGTGGCTACTTCTCTTTTAAATATTGGAAATATTGCTAGTGATGTTAAATCTACAATAGATGCTTCTAATAAAAATAAATTAAAAGCAAATGCTTCTCCTGAATGGAAACCTAATTCTAATGATTTAAGAGCTGATGGTACAAAAAAAGGTACAGGATTTTTAGGAGTATTACCACGTCCTGATGGTGGAGTATCCTCTGAAATATCCATAGGAGTTGAATTTGATGGTAAACAAACTGAAATACCTACAATGGTTCCTACTCTTTCTAAAGAAGAAATAGATTACTTATTAAAAAACCCAACAGATAAAAAAGATTTGTTTAATACACCAATGGGTAAAAGTATAATGGACAAAGCAGTAAATCATGCTAAATTAAGAATGAGTAAGGGATTAAGTCCTTTTTATCAAGAAGGAGAAAAACAACCTACTGCTCAACCAGTTAAAAAAATACAAGATCAAATAACAGAAATTCCTGTATATACTAATGGACGCCTGACTGGTATAAAATATCAAAACAATACTAAGAAGACATCAACTATAGTTCCTGTTGATGAGAACGGTAATCCTAAAAAGAAAGATGGCGGATGGTTAAGTGCTTATCAAAAGGGAGGTACAGTTAGTGCTGAACAACAATACTTAAATTCTTTAGTTTCACCAGAAGTAAATGCAAGACAAGAATATTTAGATTCTTTTAAAGTTGCTGATTTATCTAAAAATACTTTTAATGAAAGATTAGCAGCAAATAAAAATATAGCAACTCAGTTAATGAATATGACTGCTAAAGAAGAAACTCCTAGTATTGTTTATATTAATCAAGCTCCTATAGAAGTTGCTAAGGAAACTCCTAAAGAAGTTCCTGTAGAAGTTATAGATCCTTCTGATAAGAAAGGAATAGTTTATGCAGCATTAAATAAAGAACTATCTAATAATCCTTTAACAAAAGATAAAACTTTATTATTATCTAATTTAATTTTAGCACAAACTGCTTTAGAAACAGGAGATTGGAAAAGTCCTGCTGCTATTGTATCAAATAATTTTTCAGGAATTAAATATTTTGGTCATGGAATACCAAGTAAAATAACAGCTCCTGGATCAGAAGAGAATGGTTATAGAAGACCTTATGTACATTACAATAACCCTGAAGAATGGGCTAAAGATATGGTTCAGTTACTTACTATAAGATATCCAAAAGCTTTAGCTGCAAATACTCCAGAAGAGTATGCAAAAGCATTAAAAGAATCAGGATATTATCAAGCTCCTGTAAGTCAATATACTAAATTGTTAAAATCTAAATTTAAAGATAAATGGTTAGATAAAAAAGAACATGGAGGATGGTTAAATTCTTACAAATAACATTAAATATTACTACATAAATAACAAGCAATTGCTTTGTAAATTCACTAAAATTAATTAAATTATATTATGATCGACAAATTCCTAAAAATCGCTGGTGTTAACAATATAGATGATTTCTATAAACTACACCCTACTGAAGAACATTTCTTCAAATCTTATCCTAATGCTAAAAAGCAAATAGGTAAAAAACTATCTCAAGCTGCCTATGGTGGATACTACCAAAATGGTGGAATGCCTGGTATGCCTACTATGAGATCTGATAATACTAATGTTATAATTAATGGTCCAAATGGCCAACAATTTATTCGTAAATCAGAAGCTCCTCATAGAATGTATGAACAAGTAATGGCAAATGCAATGGAAAAAGCAGAAGCTGCTAAATTACTGAATGCTCCTAAAGAGTCAGTATCAGTAACAAAAGCAAAAGCATATCAAAAAATGCTAAATGATAAATATGGTGCAGGCCTAGTTGTAGATGGTATAATAGGTAAAAATACAAAAAAAGCTATTGAAAAGTTTATTAATTATAAACAAGAAGTACCTGTAAGAACACCTACTAAATATGCTTCTCAAAGAGGTTATGGTATGATGGCAAGACCATCAGAAATGGGAGAATTAGAAGAAGGTACTGATATAACACCTTTACCTATGTTAATGGGTAATGATAGAGTAAGAGGTATGAGATTAAATCAACAACAACCATATTCTTATCCAGTAGAACCAGAAACTGATTTAACACCTCTACCTACAGTAATGGGTAATGAGGGGTATGGTAATGGTATGAGAATAGGTCAACCTCAAATGGAAGAAGAAGCTCCAAGACAAAATAGAATATATAGAGGTAGACCAGCCAATCCACAATATGATGAAGAAACTTATAAAATGGGAGGATATTATCAAGATGGTGGTGAGACTGATCAACAGCAACAGATTATGCAAATAATCCAAGCATATGCACAAGTTCTAGGACAAGATCCTCAAGAACTAGTGGCACAGTTACAAAAATTACAACCAGAAGAACAGCAAGCTGCTATACAAAGCATGATGCAAGAATTGCAACAAGGTCAATTACAAAAAGGAGAAAATGAACAACAAGAGTTTGCTAGAGGTGGTATGAATATGGGAGTAAGAGAAGCAGCCAGACATATAATGAATAGTAGAAACCGTTCAAGAAAACAAAATGGTGGATATTATCAAATGGGAGGAGAAGCTCAAGAACAACCTCAACAGGAAATGCAAGAGTCTCCACAAATGCAAGGTCAAGAACAAGCAATGGGACAAGAGCAACAAGGTGGTGGACAAGAACAAATGATGCAACAACTTGCACAAATGGTAGCACAAGCATTACAACAAGGTATGCAACCAGAGCAAATTATGCAAATGTTAATTAAACAAGGTGTACCTCAAGAAGTAGCTATGCAAGTAATTCAAATGGTAATGCAACAAATGCAAGGTGCTCCTCAAGGTGGTGCTCCTGGACAACAATATCAACCACAAGGTGGTCAATATCAAGGTTCTCAAGGACAGCAACCAATGGCTGCTATGGGTGGTTACTATGCTAATGGCGGTATAAACAATCCTGGTTTTAGAGCATTACCTTCATATGTACAACAAAAGATTATGAATAACATGGCTTATGGTGGACATTATGATAACGGTGGATATTTTAATGAAAGTTATATGCCATTTGATTATTAATTACTAATTTTACATTTATGTACGATATTCCAGATTTTTTAAGAATCCCTGCTGAAATGAAAAATCATTTTGCAAAGGGAGGAATGATCAAGAGAGCTGATGGCAGTTACTCAAGGAGAGGTCTATGGGACAATATCAGAGCAAATAAAGGCTCTGGTAAAAAGCCTAGTAAACAAATGCTTGAGCAAGAAGCTAGAATTAAAGCTAAAGAGTATGTAGTTGGTGGCCCTATTACATTTTCTGCAGGTGGTGAGAAACACAAAGTATATGAAAAAGAAAGTCCTACAGGGAATGGTAAAGGAGTAGAAGGACATATAATGGTTACTCATCCTACTATGGATAAAGGTAAATGGGATACTATCGATTTAACAGAAAAGTCAGGAGCAAAAACAATAGCACAAGGAGTAAATGCTACTAAACAATGGCATGAAGAAAATCCTTATATGAAACAAAGAGGTGGAAAACTAAATAATATAAATTTAAATTTACCTGTAATTAGACATCAAGAAATGAATCCATTAAATTTTAATGGTTTTCTTACAAGAAATCAAAATTTATTTATAGGAGGTATTAATCCACGTTATCAAAATAAAGATTTTTCTGTTGGTCCTTATATGATTGGTGTTGGTAATAAATATTTTCAAAAATTTCCTGCTGATATGGGAATGTCAGGAACATATCATGTAAATGATAACTTTGATATTAATATGGGGGTTGGTCAAAATAATGTAAATGCAGGTATAAAATATAGTTTTGCTAATGGAGGTTATATAGTTAGAAGATCTCATGATAGAAAAGGAAAAACTCACGTAGTAATTGGACCTGATGGTACAAAGAAATACTTTGGTGATGCTAAATTAGGACAACATCCTCATGATGCTGCAAGAAAGAAAGCTTTCTATGCAAGACATAAACATAACTTAGCAGGTAATCCTTACTTCAGAGCATTTGCTAGAAAAACTTGGGAAGATGGTGGTGAAGTACCTGAATATGATTACGGTGGATTCTATGGTAGAAATGAAGCTGCTAAAATGCAAAGAATGTTTACACCAAATGCAAACTCTATGAGTCCTAAGTTTCAAACTGGTGGTAAGTACATTGTAAAAGAAGGAGATAATCTTTGGGATGTTTCTCAAAAACAAAACATTGATATAAATAAAATTATTAAATTAAATCCTCAGATAAGTGATCCTAACAAAATTTATCCTGGACAAGAAATAAATTTAGATATAACTGTTCCTTCTTCAAAACCTTCTTCTAAAGCTGTTTATAAAAAACCTATTGCTGCTCCAAATACTCCATCTTATGGAGGAATGCCTGCTTTATATAATAATGCATCGGATGCAACTGGTGTAGGTAAATTAACTAATTATAAAACTGGTGTATATAATATACAAAAGAGAGAATTTGATAAAGAGCAACAACAAATAGCAGATGAAATGAATAGATTTGGTTTTAGTCGTGATGAAGCAAAATCAAGAGTTGAAACTAGAAACACTGCACTTGCAAATTCAAATAACGAAGTATTGTCTCAAACTAAAGAAAAAACACTCCGAGAAAAAGTAGACAATCCTTTAGAATGGGCTACAGGAAGAAAGAATAATTTTGATGCTTTAGTAGGAATTCCTTCCCAAGTAGTAACAGCAGCAATTTCAACAGTACCTAATTTATTTCGTTCAAGTACTTATACAGATTTTCCAAGGGCTGCTTTAGCTACTGCACAATTACTTAATGGTGAACATTTATCTGGAAAAGAACAGGAAGCATTTTCTAGAGAGGCTCCTAAATTTATGGATTTAGTAACAGGATTACCTTTATTAGGAGAAGCAGTTCCAGTATTAGGTAAAGCAGTTCCATCATTAAAAACATTAAAACCTTATGGAAAAGCAATAACATCTTTAGATAGGAAGGCTTTAAATAAAGCAGCAAGAGCGGATATTGAAAAATTTATAAATCCATTATATGATCTTAAAAAAGATATTAAAGATATTATTAAAACCCCTTCTAATATTTTTACACCAAATTTATTAAATTTAACTCCTGCTGAACTTAAAGAATTACAAGCAGCTTTACCTGAATTACTTACACCTGAAGTATCAGAATCTTTAGAAAAAATAAAACAAATAGCTAGAGCAGCAAAAGATGCTGAAAAAGGAGTTAGTTACGGTCCTAATGATGTAATTCCAGAAATCCATAAAGGAATACCAACAAAGTTAGAAGGTCTTAAAACTATTGTAAATAATATGCATCTTTTTGATGATGAAGTTATTTATAATTTAACGGCAAGTAATAAAAAAGATATTCTTAAAAAGTTAAATACATTAGAAAAAAAATATAACTTACCTCAAACAATAGTTTCAACAGAAACAGATCCTACTAAAATAATAGATTTAAATAATATTTTTTCAGAAAAAGAAATTATTGCAAATAACAGTGCTCCTATTAACCCTGAAGATGAGTTTTCTAAATTTGCTAATGGAAGATTTGAAAACAACCAAACTACTCCTTTAGCTATATATAATCCTAGAAAACCTGAAACTCATCCAAATCGTGTATTTAGACAAGGGTTTCATAACTTTGAACAATTGCCTTCTGGAAAAAGAGCAATTACAGCAATATCTTTTTCTACTGATTCTAAACCAATGGATTTTAGAGTTGCAACTAGGTTAGTAGATCAAGGAAAAATAAAATCAGTAAGATTTGAAGGAATGAAAATATTAAATAATATGGGGGATGTTGAAGAATCAGGAATAAATTCAATTCATACTTTAAATGATATTAATCAAG
>Ga0209191_1002922_pt1 | contig 10370 bp, 5 predicted proteins | sample S_130626_EF_Meta_FD_187320 | JGI IMG/M metagenome (GOLD analysis project Ga0209191, IMG submission 187320) | Freshwater microbial communities from Lake Simoncouche, Canada to study carbon cycling - S_130626_EF_MetaG (SPAdes) (version 2) | ecosystem: Environmental > Aquatic > Freshwater > Lake ... | reverse complement strand
AAAAAAATTATGTTATGGCAAGTATAAATTTGATTGAAGCGTTCCAAGAGTTTAAAGACGCAGAAAGTATTGATCGTCCAACCATGATGAAAGTGGTAGAAGATGTATTCAAAACTTTATTAAGAAAAAAATATGGTAGCGATGAAAATTTCGACGTTATCGTTAATGCTGAAAAAGGTGACTTGGAAATTATCCGTCGTCGTGAAATTAGACCCGATGATGATGTGGACAATCCTTTAGCAGAAGTTTCATACTCTGACGCAATCAAGATAGAGCCTGACTTTGAGATTGGCGAGGAATTATTAGAAGAAGTAAATATTTATGATTTTGGTCGTCGTGCAATTTTAGCTGCAAAGCAAACTTTAGCATCTCGTATCAATGATTTAAAGAAAAACGCTTTAGTTAAAAAATATTCAGATCGTATTGGCGAAATAATGAACGCTGAAATTTATCAGGTTTGGAAAAAAGAAGTTTTATTATTAGACGAGGAAGGGAATGAATTAATTCTTCCTAAAACAGAACAAATCCCACAAGACTTTTTCAAGAAAGGAGAAAACATCAGAGCCGTAATTGCGCGCGTGGATATGAAAAATAATTCACCAGTAATTATCTTATCAAGAACAAGTCCATTGTTCTTAGCTAAATTATTAGAAATAGAAGTACCTGAAATATTTGATGGTTTAATCACTATTAAAAAAATTGTTCGTGAGCCAGGTGAGCGTGCAAAAGTGGCGGTTGAATCATTTGACGATCGTATTGATCCAGTAGGTGCTTGTGTAGGTATGAAAGGTTCTCGTATTCACGGAATTGTGCGTGAATTGAAAAACGAAAATATCGATGTAATCAACTTTACAACAAATACGCAATTATTAATTCAACGTTCATTGACGCCTGCGAAAATCAGCTTTATGAATATTGATAATGATCGTAAGCGTGCCGAAGTATACTTACAAGCGGATCAAGTTTCATTAGCTATTGGTCGTCGTGGTGTGAACATTAAATTAGCTTCAGAATTAACTGGTTTTGAATTAGATGTTTACCGTGAGGATGAGGAAGTATTAGAAGAATTTGATATTGATATGGATGAATTTATTGATGAAATTGAACCATGGATTATCGATGAATTTAAGCGCGTTGGTTGTGATACAGGTCGCAGTGTATTAAAATTAAGTGCTGAGGAATTAGAAAGAAGAACAGACTTGGAAAAAGAAACGATTGCTGATGTGCGTCGAATTTTACAAGAAGAGTTTGACAAAGGCGAATAACCTTTGAATTAGAAGTATATTTGTAATAGGTGATTGGTCCCAAATCACCTTAAGCATGAACAGGGACAAAAAACAATAGAATGTCAGAATTGAAATTACCAAGACTGTTAGCAGCCGCTAAAGAGTTTAATGTTGGTCAAGATACCATCATTGATTTTTTGGCTAAGAAAGGTTTTCCTAAAGACGACCTGAAGCCAACAGCTAAATTATCTGAAGAGCAGTATTATGCTTTACAGGCCGAATTCCAAAGTGATAAAGTTGCAAGGAACAAGGCAGATCATGTTGAATTGCCAAAGAATGCAGGTGGCGATAAGGCAAAGAAAGGCGATGAAGAAGCTGCGAAAGCAGCTGATGAAAGCAAAAAAACTACTAAAGCCGAGCCTGCTCCAAAAGCAGCTGCACAAGAACCAAAAAAAGTGGATGCCTTTGCTGAAATAGCAAATCCAACTGTGGAAGAACCAAAACCGTTAAAGGTGGAGGCTCCTGAAGTGGAAGCACCAAAAGTGATTAATAAAATTGATTTGTCATTAATTGACTCTTCAACACGTCCTAAGAAGTCAACAAAAAAAGAGGATGACGCGAAAGCGGCTGATAAAGCTGGAAAAGTGAAAGCAGCTGAACAAGACGATAAAGCGGCTGATCAAAGTGGAAAAGCAACTCCTAAAAAAGCAACAGCTAAAAAAGAAGAAGCTCCAAAGCCAGCCCCTGCCCCTCCGGTTGATCATTCTATCTCACCTGAAAATGTACATGGTGAAATCACCAACATTCAAGCCGATAAATTAACAGGTCCAGTTATTTTAGGAAAAATTGATTTACCTATCAATAGCGATACAAGACCTAAGCCATTAAGTCAGGAAGAAAAGCGTACACGTAAACGTATTCCAGTTCAAGGCAATCGCCCACAAGGACAAGGTGGTCAAGGTCAGGGTCAACAAGGTGGCGGCTATCAAGGCAATCGTCCACAAGGCCAACAAGGTGGTGGTTATCAAGGAAACCGTCCTCAAGGTCAACAAGGCGGAGGTTATCAAGGCAACCGACCTAACAATCGTCCTGGGCAAGCAGGCGGCGGTCGTCGTAATGTACCGCAAACGGCTGAGCAAAAAGAAATCGATCAAAAAGCAATTCAAGATAAGATCAAGGAAACACAAGCTAAATTATCTGGCCAAGGTGGTAGAGGTAAGAGCATGAAATCCAAGTATCGTCGTCAACGTCGTGAAGAAGCTGCTGAAAATGAAAATAACGAACAAAGAGAAGATAACAAATTACAAGTAACTGAATTTGTAACCGTAAGTGAATTATCAAGTTTGATGGATGTAAGTTTTGCTGACATCATTAGCAAGTGTATGAACTTAGGTATCATGGTATCTATCAACCAACGTTTGGATGCGGAAGTAATTGAATTAGTTGCCTCTGAATTTGGTTTTGAAGTAGAATTTGTTGGATTGGAAGAAGCGGAAGAAATGGATGAGGAAGAAGAAGCAGACGATTTAGCTAATTTGGTAGAGCGTCCTCCAATTGTTACTATCATGGGTCACGTCGATCACGGTAAAACATCTTTACTGGATTATATCCGTAATGCAAATGTGGTTGCTGGTGAGGCCGGTGGTATCACACAACATATTGGTGCCTATGAGGTAACCTTACCAAATGGAAAAGCAATTACGTTTTTGGATACACCAGGTCACGAAGCCTTTACAGCGATGCGTGCGCGTGGTGCCAAAATCACTGACATTGCAATTATTGTAGTCGCTGCCGATGATGCGGTAATGCCTCAAACAAAGGAAGCCATTAGTCACTCGCAAGCTGCAAGTGTACCAATGATTTTCGCAGTGAATAAAATTGATAAAGACGGTGCGAATCCGCAAAAGATATACGAGCAATTATCTCAAATGAACATTTTAGTAGAAGCTTGGGGTGGTAAATTCCAAAACCAAGAATTGTCTGCTAAACAAGGTTTAAATGTTGATGCTTTATTGGAAAAAGTAATTTTAGAATCTGAAATTTTAGATTTAAAAGCGAATCCTAATAGAGAAGCAACAGGTAGTGTGATTGAAGCGTCGTTAGACAAAGGACGTGGATATGTTGCTACGATTTTAGTACAAAATGGTACCTTACGTCAAGGTGATTTGATTTTATCTGGCCAACATTATGGTCGTGTAAAAGCAATGTTCAATGAACGTAATCAAAGAATCGAAGTTGCTCCACCTTCAACACCTGTCGTGATTTTAGGTTTGAATGGTGCACCACAAGCAGGTGAGAAATTCAAAGTATATGATGACGAGTCTGAAGCAAAAGAATTAGCAACTAAGCGTGCTCAATTATTAAGAGAGCAAGGTTTAAGAACTAGAAAACATATTACATTAGATGAAATTGGTCGTCGTTTAGCTTTAGGAAACTTCAAGGAATTAAACATCATCATTAAAGGTGACGTGGATGGTTCAGTGGAAGCCTTAAGTGACTCGTTACAAAAATTATCTACTGAGGAAATCGCCATTAGAGTGGTGTTAAAAGGAGTAGGTCAAATTTCTGAATCTGACGTATTGCTTTCTGCTGCATCAGATGCAATCATCGTAGGTTTTAATGTTCGTCCAAGTATGCAAGCTAGTCGCTTAGCAGAAACAGAAGGTGTTGAAATTAAAATGTACTCTATTATCTACAACGCGATTGATGAAATCAAGAGTGCGATGGAAGGTATGTTGGAACCAAAAATTCAAGAAAAAATTGTTGCGAACGTTGAAGTACGCGAGGTTTATAAATTTGACAAAGCAACCGTTGCAGGATGTTTCGTGTTAGATGGTAAATTAAGTAGAAACAGTAAAATACGTATTATTCGTGATGGTATCGTTGAATTCCCTCGTGGAGAAGGTCAAGCAGCCGAATTGGGTAGCTTAAAACGTTTCAAGGACGATGTGAAAGAAGTAGTTTCTAATATGGAATGTGGTTTAACCATTAAAAACTTTAGTGACTTAAAACCAGGTGATATCGTTGAAGCTTTTGAAGAAGAAGAAGTAAAACGTACTTTATAAAATAATTAAGATTTGATAGTTGGGATAATCACCCAGCTATCAGATCTTTACCCCATTAATTATAGTATTGATGAAAATTGTTAGCGTTGTTTTTTCTATAGTTTTATTGTCGATTTCCTTTTCGACTAAAGCTCAAATTAAAAAAGTATTAGCCGATAAAATTATTGCAACTGTTGGCGATAAGTTTATTCTAAAATCAGATATTGACAATGCCATTGCCGATTATAAAAGACAGGCACAAGGACAAGAAGGTGTTGTACTACCAAGCTCTTGCCAAATTTTAGAAGGACAATTAATTCGTAAAGCCCTAGTATTACAGGCTGAAAAGGATTCCATAAACATCACTGAGGACGAAATTCAAAATGCAATCGACGGAAGAATTAGACAATTCTTACAACAATTTGGCTCTAAAGAAGTGTTGGAAGAAGTAGCTGGTCGAAGCATTGCACAATTAAAAGACGACTTTAAGTTGTTGATCAAAGAGCAAAAATTAGCTGACGAAATGCAGCAAAAAATTGTTGAGAAAATAAAAATTACGCCAACTGAAGTGCGCGCTTTTTATAATAAAATTCCAGTTGATAGTTTGCCTTTGTATGAAAGTGAAGTACAGGTATTAGAATTAGTGATGCATCCGAAAGCTAACCGTGATGTGGAAGAATATGTTATTAAACAATTAATGGATTACCGTCGTCAAGTTGAGGCAGGCTTGAATAAATTTGATCAATTGATTAAATTATATTCAGAAGATCCAAGTTCAAAAGAAAACCTAGGGTTATTTAATTTAAATAGAAACGAGAAAAATTTTGATCCTGCATTTATGTCTGGGTCCTTTCGTTTAAAAGAAGGTCAAATATCTGCCCCTATTAAATCAAAATTTGGATACCATTTGATTCAATTAATTTCAAGATCGGGTGACGACGCTGTGGTAAAACACATTCTTCGTATACCTCCTATTTCAAATGATGAGATCAATGAAACAAAGCAATTCTTGGATAGTATCAGAAAAGATATTGTTGCCAATAAATACACTTTTGGTGAAGCGGTGAACAAGCATAGTGATGATGAAGGAAGTAAATTTACAGGTGGTGCTATTTCGGGACGTGATGGTTCGACCTACGTGAATTATGATATGTTGCCAGACAAGGAAATGATTGTGTTATTGAAATCCATGAAGCCAGGTGATGTTTCAGCACCACAGGTTTATACCGACGATAGAGGTCGAAAAACAGTAAGATTAGTTTATTTTAAAGAAAGAACTGAGCCACACAAAGAAAATTTAAAAGAGGATTATAATCGTGTTGCTGCTCGTGCATTAGAACTTAAAAAAGCAAAATTGTTAGAAAGCTGGTTTAACGAGCATATAACTAATTATTATATTGGCATTGATGAAGCTTACCAATCATGTATTGAAATTAAGGATTGGACTAAAGTAGCGAATGCAATTGTCAAGGAAAAAACTTATTAAAACTTAATTTTTTCAAACCCCATCATGAGCGACGAAATTAAACACGAGTGTGGCCTAGCTTATATTCGATTAAGAAAACCCTTCTCATATTACTTACAAAAAAGAGGGTCGGTTACTTACGGTCTCAATAAGTTGTATCTTTTGATGGAAAAGCAGCATAACCGCGGACAGGATGGTGCAGGTATAGCAACGCTTAAATTAGACATTGAGTCTGGCAATCCTTATTTATATCGCCAAAGAAGCAATGCGCCTCAACCTATTGCTGATTTATTTTACAAAATAGGTTTAGAGGTTCAAGAACTTGAAAAATTTCAACCAGATATTACAAAACATCCAGGTTTAATGAAAGGGCATTTGCCTTTTATGGGTGAGATTTTATTAGGTCACTTACGTTACGGTACACAAGGAAAAAATAATGTAGAATTTTGCCACCCCTTTATAAAAAAGGATTTAGTGCCAGGAAAAAACATGGCGTTGGCGGGTAATTTCAACCTAGTAAATACCGATGAATTATTTCAACATATTGGTTTTAATCCTGGATCATTTGAAAGTCAAAGTGATTTGGCAGCGATGATGGAAGTGATTCATCATTTCCTAGTTAAAGAAGAATCTCTAAATCCAAATGCACCTAACATTGTAAATGTATTAAAACAAGCTGCTCCTTTATTTGATGGAGGCTTTACCATAGGTGGTTTAATTGGCAATGGCTATAGTTTTATTATGCGAGATGCCAATGGAATTCGTCCTGCTTATTATTATATTGACGGAGAAGTAATTGTTGCTGCGAGTGAAAGAGCATCGATTAGAACTACATTTAATGTGGGTGAAAATGAAGTATTAGAGTTGATGCCAGGCACCGCTTTGATTGTGGATGACAAAGGAGATTATAAAATAGAACAAATCATTGAGCCTAAAGAAAGACGCGCTTGTTCCTTTGAACGCATTTATTTTTCACGCGGTAGTGATGAAAAAATTTATAGAGAGCGAATTGCTTTGGGAAATCATTTAAGCAAAATAGTTTTAGACCGAATTGAAAAAGATTTAAAGAATACCATTTTCTCTTACATACCTAATACAGCGGAAGTTGCTTTTTACGGCTTGATTAAAGGAATGGAAACTTATTTAAATAAAATAAAAGTTGAACGTATTTTAAGTTGGGGCAAAGAGGTTGATCCTGAAAAATTAACGGAAATGGTGAATCGAAAAATTCGCCAAGAAAAAATTGCCATCAAAGATGTTAAGTTAAGAACCTTTATCACGGAGGATGCTAACCGTAATGAAATGGTGCAGCATGTTTATGATATCACTTATGGCACCGTTAAAAAAGATGAAGACACCTTAGTAGTGATTGATGATAGTATCGTACGCGGAACTACATTGAAAGAGAGTATTATTAGAATGTTATCACGCCTATCGCCTAAAAAAATAATTGTAGTTTCATCGGCTCCACAAATCAGGTATCCAGATTGTTATGGCATTGATATGAGTAAGATGGGCGATTTTATTGCCTTTAAAGCCGCTATCGCATTATTGGAAGAGAGGGGTATGAATCATGTATTAGACCAGGCATACCAAAAAATTAAATCATTAGAAACAAGTGGTGAACTTCATACAATAAATGTTGTAAAAGACATTTATGAGTCATTTACGCCAGAAGAAATTTCAGATAAAATTGCTCAATTAATTACACCAGGGAATGTAAATATTCCTGTCGAAGTTATATATCAAACTGTTGAGGATTTACATGAGTGTTGTCCAACGAATACAGGGGATTGGTACTTTACAGGAAACTATCCAACACCAGGTGGTAACAGGGTTTGTAATAAAGCCTTTATAAATTATGTAGAGGGAAACAATGTTCGCGGATATTAAACTCTATAGCAAATAGCATTTATATTCATGCCTGCGCCAACGGATGCAAAAATGACAATATCACCTTTGTGCAATTGATGTTCAGGATACTTACCGTGTTTTACCATATCGTATAAGGTAGGAATCGTAGCTACGGAACTATTACCTAAATCATGAATACTCATGGGCATAATATTTTCTGGCACTTCTCTTGTTCCGTATAATTTATATAATGCTTTAATAAAACCTTCGTCCATTTTTTCATTGGCTTGATGGAGGAAAAACTTTTTTACGTCTTTAATATCTACACCTGCTTTTTCAATACATTCTTTCATTGCTATGGGCACATTCTTAATAGCGTATTCATATACCTTTCGCCCTTTCATTTTTATATACCTTGTATTTTCATCACCTTCAGGGTGATAGGATTTTCCTAAGTATAAATAATAGGTTTCATCATTGCAATGACTTTGTACGCTTGCCGCTAAAATGCCACTATCGGTTTTATCATCGCCCTCCACAATACAAGCGCCTGCACCATCACTAAAAATCATACTATCTCTATCATGCGCATCCACCACTCTGCTAAGGGTTTCAGCTCCTATTACTAAACAACGCTTGGCCATTCCTGATTTTATAAATGCATCTGCTTGAATAACACCTTGAATCCATCCTGGGCAACCAAATAAAATATCATAAGCGACACAATTTGGATTGCGAATACCTAATTGATTTTTGACTCTTGAAGCAATGGCAGGAATTGTATCGGTTTGTATGGATCCGGTTACAACGTTACCGAAATTATGTGCAACAATAATTTGGTCAATGGTTTCTGGATCAATGCCTGCGTCTTTTATAGCTAATAGGGATGCCTCGGTAGCCATATCGGAAGTATTCATTTGTTCGCCTGCATAGCGCCTTTCATAAATACCCGTGATGTCTTTAAATTTTTCTACGATTTCTTGATTAGGAGTTTGAATTAACACTCCATCTTCAGCGTAAAAACTATTACCAATAAAATCTTTATTGGTTTTTATAATATTGGGGATATAACTACCTGTACCAGTAATAATGGTTGCCATAGGGGGAAACTTAGAGTTGAAGCAATCGTTGCTATTCTAAGTTACTAATTAAAAATTAATTAAATGTATTTGTCGCCCTTATTTCTCTTAACCTCAGCAACATACTCTTTAATGGACTGCTCTTTATCCTTGCTACAAATAAGTAAAACGTCCTTTGTATCAATCACAATAAAGTCATCTAATCCTTGAACGACTACTAATTTATCCTGAGGGGCTTTAATCATACATTTAGTGGCGTCTATCACTACTACGTTATCTGATGCCACAGCATTTCCTAAATAATCCTTTTCCATATTTTCGTAGGCGCTATTCCATGTACCTAAATCACTCCATCCAAATTCGGAAGGAATAACGTAAACATTTTTTGCTTTTTCCATGATGGCGATGTCAATGGAAATATTAGTGCATTGAGGATATATTTTTTCGATTGCAGTTTTTTCTTGATCAGTATTGAAATGCTCTTTTTCTTGATCAAACAACTCATACATTTCTGGTTGTAAATTTTCAAAAGCTGCAAGAATAGTACTTACTTTCCAAGCAAAAATTCCGGCATTCCATAAAAAGTCACCACTATCCAAAAAGGATTGCGCTATTTCTAAATTTGGTTTCTCGGTAAATGTTTTTACTTTATAAACACCTCTAGCTACTTCCAGCCCTTCATACTGAATATAGCCGTAGCCTGTATTTGGATTTGATGGCTTAATACCTAATGTAACAAGCGCTTTGATATTGGTTACAAAATCCAATGAAAGTTCAACAATTTGTTGAAAATTATTTTCTTCCAAAATTAAATGATCACTAGGGGCTACCACTAATATGGCATCAGGATCCTTTTGGGCTAATTTGAATGAAATGTATGCAATACAAGGAGCTGTATTTTTTCGACTTGGTTCTGCAATGATATTTTCAACTGGTAATAATGGTAATTGTTCTTTAACTATGGTTACATATTCCTCAGAGGTAACAATAAATATATTTTCAATTGGAATGAATTTAGCATAACGCTCAAATGTCCATTGAATTAATGTTTTTCCTGTATTCAAAACATCTAGAAATTGTTTTGGGTAAGCAGTCCTACTCATTGGCCAAAACCTACTTCCAATTCCGCCAGCCATGATGGCTACATAATGATGTTTATTATTCATTCACTTTCACTATTAATTATAAAATACCTTCTTTCATTAAATCATGAATATGTATGATTCCAACATATTGATGATTGTCAACTACTAATATTTGACTTATGTCCTTTTGTTCCATGATCGATAAAGCTTCAACTGCTAAAGCATTTGAAGAAATGGTTACTGGATTTTTGTGAAAAATCGCAGATGCATTTAAGTCTTGAATAGAGGTGTAATTTTCCAACATTCTTCTTATATCACCATCCGTGATAATACCTTCAACTTCATTGGATGCGTTTACAACAGCTGTTGCACCTAAACGATTTTTAGAAATGGTAATGATTACTTCCTTTAAACTTGTTGTTAAGCTTACCGCTGGTTTAGCATTTACATTGGCAATAGCACCTACAGTGAGTGTTAATCGTTTTCCTAAATTTCCACCCGGATGAAATTTTGCAAAATCAACTGCTTTAAATTGATGAAGGTCCATTAAACACATAGCTACTAAGTCGCCCATTACCATTTGTGCAGTTGTGGACGATGTTGGTGCTAAATTATTA
>Ga0209191_1002919_pt1 | contig 10373 bp, 10 predicted proteins | sample S_130626_EF_Meta_FD_187320 | JGI IMG/M metagenome (GOLD analysis project Ga0209191, IMG submission 187320) | Freshwater microbial communities from Lake Simoncouche, Canada to study carbon cycling - S_130626_EF_MetaG (SPAdes) (version 2) | ecosystem: Environmental > Aquatic > Freshwater > Lake ... | reverse complement strand
ATTGTTCCAACCCAATTACATAAAGCATTAACTGGTGACTTAAAACTTTTAGAACATTTAATGGCTGCAGAAGCTGTACTAGTTGGTGGAGGGTCAATTAGCGATAAATTAAAAAAAGAAGCTGCGGCTAAACATATAAAAGTAGTTACAACATATGGAATGACTGAAATGAGTGGTGGTTGTGTTTACAATCAGAAACCTTTAGATGGAGTTGAAATAAAGGTAAATGATGCTGGTCAAATTAAATTAACTGGCCCAATGATTGCTAGTGGATACTTATCAGATGAAGGAGTGATCAAAGCATTTAGCAATGATGGTTGGTTTGAAAGCACTGACTTAGGTAGTTTCACTTCAGGAATGCTAAAAGTTAATGGTAGGTCAGATGAGGTAATCATCTCTGGGGGTGAAAATATTTCACTTCTACTAGTTGAAGAAAAAGTTAGAGAACTACTTCCCAACCAAGAAATAATTGCCTTTTCTCTTCCAGATGATATGTGGGGTGAAAAACTATGCCTTGGCAGTAATAGTAAAATTGATTTAATGAGTCTAAAAGAGAAGCTAGGTTCAATAATGACTCCGAAGTTAGTATTTTTATTTGATCAAATTCCTATTACTTCAATTGGTAAACCAGATCGAAGGGCAGCTGCAGACCTGGCAAGAAAAATAGGAGTATCAAATGAATAAATGGATTTTAGGTGCACGAATTAAAACTTTACCTGCAGCCATCGCACCGGTAATAGTTGGAACATCACTTGCAGATCAAATTAAAGTAATTAATGCATTACTTGCACTAATAGTTTCACTATCACTTCAAATTGCAGTCAACTACGCAAATGATTTTTCAGATGGTGTACGTGGGACTGATACCAATCGAGTAGGCCCAACCCGCTTAGTTGCATCTAATTTGGCAACTGCTGGTTCAGTTAAAAATGCTTCCTTTATTTCATTTTTTGTTGCCATAATTGCTGGAACACTCCTAGCATTTAACACATCTATCTGGTTAATAGCCGTTGGTTTGATTTCGATTTTGGCTGCATGGGGTTATACGGGTGGTAAAAAACCATATGGATATTTAGGCTTTGGTGAGGTAGCTGTATTTATATTTTTTGGAATAGTGGCAACAGTTGGTAGCTACTATGTTCAGGTTGAGCAAATATCAAGTAGTGCACTACTACTTTCGATTCCAATGGGTAGTTTATCTTGCGCTATTTTAGTCATCAATAATTTACGGGACTTAAATCAAGATAAATTAGTTTCAAAGCGAACCTTGGCAGTTAAATTAGGAGATGCTAATACTCGTATTTTCTACTTACTACTACTTGTACTAGCTCAAGTAAGCGCTGCAGCGGCAGCTAGTATTAATAATTACGCCCTTCTTACCTTGCTCTGGCTTCCACTTACATATAGTGCAGCGAATCAAGTACTTAAAGGAGCGAGTGGTAAAGAATTGATTACAATTTTGGGTAAGACTTCAAGGCTGCAATTTTTGTTAGCACTAACACTTGCAATTTCACTATCTATCTAGGAATAGAGGGTATAAAGTAGACACATGCTTAAGTATTTAATTGTTCTGCTCGTAATATTTGATATCTACACATTAATTGATTGCGCAGTTACGCCTCAAGAAAAAGTAAGAAGATTTCCAAAGTGGGCTTGGTTATTGATAATTCTTTTCACTAGGACTTTTGGAAATATTGCCTGGTTTATAGCTGGCCGGCCAAGAAAACCAAGACAAAACCGTGGCGGTAAAGGTCGGATTATTCCACCCGATGACGATCCAGATTTCTTACGCAAAATCTAAAGCACGCTTACGTTTTCCAATAAGTTCTAAAGCAATAATTAATGAATTAATTGAAAGAGCTACTAACGCACTCACCTTAATTAGTGAATCATCGGCCATAAATCCATAGAGAATCCAGATGAGGATACTGAAGCAGCTTACGCTTAGAGCGGTTATCGATACTGCCGAATCTTTTCCAACTCGAATATTGTAAAAAGACTTAACTACTTGAGGCGATTGTGCAAAGTTTAAAGCAACTAACAAGGTTGAAACGGCTGCACTTGGGAGAACGAGTATCAAAGTGGCCCATATTGCTGCGTAGATTATTAGCAGTGAAATAGATTTCACGTTATTTCTCAAGATTGCCATAATTACGCTGGCGTTTACTAATAAAGCAACAAGATTTGTAAACATAATAGATGGTGATTTCGAATCAAAACCATATGTTGCCCAAGAAGCTGCAACTGCGAATTGTAGAGTCCAGGAAATTAAACTTACCCCACGGCCGTGACCTAATTTTCTAACACGTAACGCTTGCGGAAGCCCGAAGAAAATTCCAATGCCTCCTGCAATAAAGCCAACTACTTCTGCAGAAATCATCTAATTAAGTTTTCTTACAAACCTGAGTATGTATGTTTGCCGGTTCCCCACACATTTACATAGACATAGTTAAATAAGAATGTTGATCCTGCAAAGATGCATAGCCATGCTGCGCGTCGACCGCGCCAACCCACTGTCACGCGAGCATGTAGATAGGCCGCATAAGCAACCCATGTAATAAACGCCCAAGTCTCTTTTGGATCCCAACCCCAGTAACGTCCCCAAGCAGCCTCTGCCCAAATCGCACCAGCGATAACTGAAAAACTCCATAATGGAAATACCAATGCAACTAATCGGTAAGAAAGATTATCTAGCACCTCAAGAGTTGGTAACTTTAAAGCCCAACTAGGTCTAGCGCCTTTTTGTTCATAACTATCTAATATTAAATATGTTGCAGCAACGCAATTAGCAAGTAGGAAAACTCCACCTGAAATTATTGCTGTAGAAACATGAATTACAAGCCAAGGAGATTTAAGTGCTGGAACTAATGGGGCACTTGGGCGATAAAGCAAAGTAATTGCTGTACCAAGGGTTAATAGCACTGTAAAAGCTACCGGAAGTCCTAGGTAGCGAATCTTGTATTTCTTTAAACCAAATAAATAAGCAGCTGAAAATGCTAGTGCTCCAGTAATTGAAAACTCATACATATTTCCCCAAGGAACTCGATTAGCGGATATTCCTCGTAAAACTACGGCAACTAGTAAAAGTAGAAAGCCAATAATCATGAAAGCTGAGGCAAGTCTTCCAACTCTTTCAGTGCGAGAAAAATCTAGCTTAGTTTTTTTAACTGAAACCGCAGGGGTTTTAATTGACCAAGCAACCTCAACAGCATGTGTTAAAAAGGAAAGGGTATAAAGAGCCATAGCAGCATAAATAAAATCGTTTGATAAAAGTGCTGCTACTTTATCGCTCATTACTTAACTCCTTTACTAAATCATTTATCTCATTCTCTAGTCCTGGAATTGCATTTTTTGCAAGACCTGCAACTTGAGTTTTTCTACCTTGCTTAATCCAAACTCTTCTTTGTCTAGTAACTAATGAAATTAATAAACCTAAGATCGCAAGTATTGCACCTAATAATGCATAACCTTTGCCAGGATCATTAACTATTTGTAAATTAACCCAAGATTTCCAACCTGTAAATGTGATGCTGCCCTCACCAAAATCATAAGTTTCGTTAAGTACTAAGGCTTTAAGACCAATTCTCTGCATCTTGCTTGTATCAATTCGATACACAGATTGTGGGACTCCGGTGTTAAGACCTAAATCACCCTGCCAAACTGAAATTAACAATCTTGGATCTAGTACCTCAGGGTATGAAGAAAATCCTCCCCTTACTAGATCTCTATCTGCGGTAGGTAAAAAAGATGAGACAAATCCAATTTGAGGGTCCATATCAGGCACTTTAATTGCACCAATCGATGAAAGATTTCCGTCCTGTGGTAAAAAAGTAACTGGACCATCTAATACAACTTTGCCGCTCTTATCTTTTACGATCACTGTTGGTGAATAACCGTTCGCTTGTAAATATATTTTGGTACTTCCGTACTTAAGTGGTTTATTTACTTTTATAACTTCATCTCTTTCTAATGAGCCTACTGGGTTAGCGGTATTAATTGTGAGGGTGTAATCCAATGGTGCATTTGTTGCTGGATCATATTCAGCTTTAAAAGCTTTCGCAGTTATTGAAAATGGCGGCAGTGAATCTTCAGACTGATACTTACCAAATCCTAAAATGTCGTATGAAGTTGGTGTATTTATAAAACGCTCTCCAACATTTAATATGGCATCGCCTTTACTACCAAATAATGAGCCAACACCAATAGCAATTAAAACTAAAACAAGAGATAGATGAAATAAAAGGTTTCCACTCTCTCTTGCATAACCCTTTTCAGCGGATATTGAATCAATATCCCTACGAATTCGAAACCCCTTCTTCTTTAAATATTTCTCAGCTAAATCTAGGTCCACTTTTTCAATTTCAGTAAAAAACTCCATCCGATCTAAATTTTTTGGAGTAATTGGTGGCTTTGCACCGATAGCTTTTAAGTGTTCAATACTCCTAGGTAGGACACAACCAATTAATGAAATAAACAGAAGTAGATAAATTGCGCTAAACCAAGGTGATCCATAAACATCAAAAAGACTAAACCGATCTAGCCACTTTGCTGTTTCGGGGTCGTTAACAAAATACTCTCTAACCCTTAATGGGTTTTGTGTACGTTGTGGAAATAAAGATCCAGGAATAGCTGCAATGCTTAGTAAAAGAAGCAAGATTAAGGCTGTGCGCATACTCGTTAATTGTCGCCAGCACCAGCGTAGGAAAGATCTACTATCTAAAACAGTACTCATTATAGAATTGGAATAAATCCGGAGATTAAATCTCTCATTGAGTTCATTAGACTGTCCCAAAAATTACTTACCTGCATTACACCAATTATTATTAAAATCACTCCACCAACTTTTGTTACTAAATTTCCTTTTCTAGCAATTATCTTTCGCATTGGCTCCGCTTTATCTAAAAATAACCCCATTAATATGAATGGTAACCCAAGGCCTAAACAGTAGGCAGCAGATAAAATTGCTCCACGTTGTGCAGTTGCACTTTCAAATGCCAGTACCTGAACTGCTCCCAGTGTTGGTCCGATACATGGAGTCCAACCAATTCCAAAAGCAAATCCTAAAAACGGAGCTGAAATTAATCCTGTTCTAGTTTTCCATACTGGCTTGTAACTTCTGTAAAACTTCTCGTTAAGTAAAAATATAAATCCTAAGGCAATTATCAGTAAACCAAGTACTACTGAGATTATTCTTGAGTTTTCAAAAATTCTAGAACCTAATCCACCAAATAAGAGGCCGTAAGAAATAAACAAAACTGTGAAGCCTGTAACAAATAATAGAGAACCGAGAAAAATCCTACTTCTGCTTTTAGTATCACTCATTCCAGATGCATAAGAAATATATCCAGGTACAAGTGGAATTACGCATGGTGAAAAAAATGAAATAAGCCCAGCTATAACCGCCACGAATATTGCAATTAGTAAGTTGCCATCAAATACTTGGTTTATAAAGAAATCACGCATCAGCTATTACCTTTTCTAGCATTTTCTTTAAAGTAGCAACGGTTGCTTCACCACTTATACGGACCGCTACCTTTCCCTGCTTATCAATAATTAATGTGGTTGGGATCGCATTCGGAATCAAAGATCCCTTAAAGCCAACTAAAATTGAATCATCAATAAATGTTGGGTATGTAAGTTTAAAGTTTTCATAAAATGCTTTAGCAGAAGAAATATTGTCGCGAGTTAGCACACCTGCAAATTGAACTTGTGGATATTGAATTGAAAATTCCTGCAGTAATGGGGCCTCAGCTCTACAGGGTGCACACCATGACGCCCATACGTTAATTACCGTAACTTGATTTGAATTAAGTGTTATATCTCCAGTGGTTAAAGTTTTTCCAGAAAAATTTGGCGCATCTCTTCGATCAGATTGTTTTATATAAACTGCTGATCCACTTCCTGCAACATAGGAATTTTCACTTGAATTAGAAAGTCCGCCACCAACGCAACTAGTTAATAGTAAGGAGGTTAAAATAGTAATAAGTAATTTCATTATTTTTACGCTAGTAAATGCTTAGCAGGCTCTGAATATGAAACAGATTCAATCATTCCATCATTATCTAATCTAAATGAAGTAACTGAGGCAAGTGTGCATTGTCTTTTTCGGGGATCATGAATTAATCGGCGTCCTTCAATAGAACTACGCAGTATCCAAATTGGCAGCTGATGTGAAACACAAATAGCATCTTTGCCAGCAGCTGCGTCCCTAGCGGCAAACAAACCTTTTAGCATTCTATTAATTAGTTGTTCATATGGTTCACCCCACGACGGTCGCCATGGATTCCAAAGATAACGCCAAGATTTTGGGTGTTTTAATACACCGCTACCTAACTCAAATTTCTTTCCTTCAAATATATTACTTGCCTCAATTAAATTTGCATCACTAGTGAGCGACAAATCATGTTGGTTAATAATTGGTGCAACAGTTTCTTGTGCCCGCTGCAAGGGTGAAGCATGAATTGCTCCTAAATTTAAATCTTTTGACCATTGAGCAATTACTTTCGCCATTTGTTGGCCGCGATCACTTAATCGCCACCCAGGTTGAAGACCATAAAGAATCTTTTCTGGATTATGGACTTCACCATGTCTGACAAAGTGAATTGTTTGTGTCATGGTGTAAGCATAAAGCAGAGGAATTCAGCCTTGTTCGCTAAGGTAGTGATATGGCGCTCACAGAAAAAAGAGTTGCATTTTTTGATGTTGATAACACCCTACTTAAGGGATCTACGCTCTTTTTTCTTGGGCGTGGGATGTACCAAAGGGGTTTTTTCACAAAAAAAGACATTTCTGCTTTTGTATTAGCAAACCTTCGATATCGCCTCACCGGTAAAGAAAATAAAGATGAAATAGCTAGATTTCAAAATGCTGCCACTGATTTTATTAAAGGACATAACGTGGTTGAGATTGAAAAAATTGGACAAGAAATTTATGAAGAATACGTCTCCCCTGCAATTTGGCAGGGCACAGTTGAAATTGCACAGGAGCATCTATCAAAAGGTGAAGAGGTCTGGTTAGTAACTGCTACACCACTTGATATGGCTAACTTAATGGCAAAAAGATTGGGTTTTACTGGCGCACTTGGCACAAAAGCTGAAACTGAAAATGGTATCTACACTGGAAAAATGATTGGAAATTTATTGCATGGAAAGGAAAAGGCAAAGGCAATAAGTGAGTTAGCAAATAAAAATAGTTTTAATTTAAAGAATTGTTACGGATATTCAGATTCTCACCACGATATTCCACTCCTTGAAGCAGTTGGTTATCCACGTGCAATTAATCCAGATACCTTGCTTGAAATTAGGGCATACCGGGATAACTGGCCAGTCTATGACTTCAGGCGAGCTCGTAGAATTAAAAAGTTTTTTGGGCCAATTGCTGGTCGTCTGGCTGCACTTGCCTCACTACTCTCACCAAGAAATCGTAAAGGTAAATAGAGCACTTAAAACCCGAGTAAAGTAGGCCAGTTATGTCTACTGTCGCGATCACTTTTGCAGATGAGTTACGCGCGCGATCAGATGAAGACCTTGAGTTAATTTTTCAATACCGACCTGATTTAGTTTCACCGGTCCCAAATGATTTCTCCTCCCTTGCTGCTCGTGCCACCTCAACTCCTTCATTAGTAAGAGCCCTTGATTCATTAAACATGTGGCACTATCAAATAATTGAAGCAGCATGTGTGCTACCTGAACCATTTAAAAAATCAGAGTTAATTTCAGTAACTAGTGAAGAAAGTACATTTGCACTGGATTACCTATGGCAAATGGGCTTGTTATACAAAGAGGGTAACAACTTTCGAACACCTACAAATTTAAAGCTTTTAATTGGTGATGAACCAGCTGGTTTAGGCCCGCGATCAATCGGCAAAGTTGATTTTACAAAACTAAAAGATGTTCCTAAATCATCAGCTGATGTACTAGCCAAATTAACTTGGGGTCCACCTAGAGGTTCAATTACAAATATTAAAAAGCCAGGTACTGCTATTGGTTGGCTACTTGATAACAATATTTTAGTTGCACTTGATTCACACACTGTTGCCCTGCCTCGAGAGTTTGGCATAAAGCTTCGACAAGGAAAAGTTCATAAAGAATTAATTACTACTGCGCCAGCTTTAACTGGAAAAGAAGTAGCCCAAAAACAGATTGATTTAGCAGCAATTGCCAATATTTCAACTATTTTAAGATGGTGTGAAGAGTTATTACATAATCTATCCGATGAGCCACCAACCGCACTTCGTACTGGTGGAATAGGAGTTAGAGATCTTAAAAGAATTGCCGAGCATTTAGGTGTTGATGAAGCATGCGCTGGATTCGTTGCAGAACTTTGTTATTTAGGTGGATTAGTTGTTGTTGACTCAGATGATCAAATATTACCAACATCTGCTTTTGATATTTGGTTAACAAAACCAGCGGAAGAACGCTGGTACTCACTTGCAGTTCTATGGCTTGATACATCAAGAGTTAGTGGCTTAATTGGTAAAGTAATTGATAAAAATATTGCACCCCTTGGGCCAGAGCTAGACCGTGCTGGAGTCTCATTAATTAAAAGAACAACATTAAAAGTACTATTAGAAAATCCAAAAATTTCACCAGAGATGAAATCAATACAAGAAGTAGTTAAATGGTGGAATCCACAGCGAGTAAATAGTGATTTTATTGAGTGGAACCTACGAGAGGCAGAGTGGATAGGGATAACTGGACAAGGTGGAATATCAACCTTTGGTAGTAACCTGCTTAACGCAAGTGAGTTACTTGGAGTTGAAGCCGCACTTCCTAAACCAGTTGATCATATTTTAATTCAAGCAGATAACAGTGCAGTTGCTCCAGGGCCACTAACTGCTGAACTATCAGCTGAAATGGGAACGATCGCTGATATTGAAAGCAGAGGTGGTGCAACTGTTTACCGATTTAGTGAAGCATCAATTAGGCGGGGCCTAGACCATGGCAAAACAGGTGAACAAATAAAGACGTTTTTATCAAAAACTTCTAAAACTCCTATGCCGCAGCCATTAGATTATTTAATTGCAGATGTTGCTAAACGTCATGGCAGGTTAAGAGTTGGAAGTGCTCACACATATATTAGATGTGAAGATGAAGGATTAGTTCAGCAAATATTGCACGATAAAAAATGCGAACACTTACGGCTTAGAAAAATTGCTTCACAGGTTCTAGTGACTGAACTTGAACTACCTGAAGTTATTAACGAATTAAGAGAATATGGTTACTTACCTGCTGCTGAAAATGCCAGCGGCGTATTGCTTTCACAACCAAATTTAAGACGAGCGAAATCACGACCTAAGCCACCTCGAATAATTTCAGAGTTTACTGCGCCTAAGGCAAGTGTTGTTTTAGCAGCGGTTAAAACAATAAGAGCAGGCGAAAGAAGTAGAAAGGTTGAACCAATTGTTGCTGGGACTTCATCTAATGAAACTCTGGCGCTCATTAATCAATATATTGATGAGCAGCGCACTTTAGTTATTAGCTATGCTGATAATAATGGTGGAGTTTCAAACCGAATTATTGAGCCAATATCAATTTCACTTGGCACCCTAACCGCTCGGGATGAGACAACTGGAGAAATTGCTCAATTTCGAATACCTAGAATCAATGGCGTAGCACCGTCACTCACCATTTTGGAAAATAAGGCAGACTTAGACCTATGACCGCTATTGCCGATATCCAGCGTTTAGTTGAGTGCGAGTCACCCACTGAAGATTTAGCTGCATGTAATCAGATAGTAAATCTTGCTGTTGAAATTGCCGATCAGGTTTTAAAAACGAAGGCAGAAAATATCTCTGAAAATGGTAGGCCGGTATTTTGGTGGGGATCTAAGCAACCAAAAATTGTTTTACTTTGCCATTTAGATACGGTGTGGCCAAAGGGTTCCTTTACGCCAACTTGGAAAGTAAATGGAGATATTGCAACTGGCCCAGGTGTTTTTGATATGAAGGCTGGCTTTATCCAAGCACTTTATTCATTAGCAAATATTGATAATGCTAAAGATAAAATTGCATTAATTGCAACTACCGATGAAGAAACTGGCAGCATTACTTCTAAAGATTTAATTAATAGAGTATCAAAAGCTGCAGATGCAGTATTAGTTTTTGAAGCCTCACTTGATGGAAAGGTTAAAACTGGTCGCAAAGGTACTTCGATGTATCAAATAAATGTAACAGGTCGTGCATCACATGCTGGGTTAGAACCAGAAAAAGGAATAAATGCAACAACTGAACTAGCAAAATTAGTAATGCAAATTACTGCACTTGAGAATAAAGAATTTGGAACCACTGTGGTGCCAACTGTTATGCAATCTGGAACTACTACTAATACTGTTCCAGCTCTTGCGAAATTAGATATTGATGTTAGATCTTTTTC
>Ga0209191_1002917_pt1 | contig 10373 bp, 8 predicted proteins | sample S_130626_EF_Meta_FD_187320 | JGI IMG/M metagenome (GOLD analysis project Ga0209191, IMG submission 187320) | Freshwater microbial communities from Lake Simoncouche, Canada to study carbon cycling - S_130626_EF_MetaG (SPAdes) (version 2) | ecosystem: Environmental > Aquatic > Freshwater > Lake ... | reverse complement strand
TCAAAACAACAACTCCCGGTTACGGTGCTGACATCAATGTAAAATATTACAACGGTGCTACACAATCCTGGACCACAGTTAGAGCTCCAATTTATGCCAGCACACAGCAGGCTATTTCTGTTTTAGATCCAACAAGTGGCGGTAGTCAAATTCCAGTAAACACTGTGTTTGTTGAATCAGATCCAGATCACTATAGTACTCTAGCTCCTTCTGAGACAACTACACAATTTCGAATATGGCGTAGAGCATCAACAGGTGCTACTAGCATTAAAGTAACTGGTAACACAACATTATCAACTAGCACAAACATTTGTACTTTCTCTATTAGAGAAACTCTAGCCGACGGATCATGGGACAATGAAAAAACAATTTCCATTCCATCTTGGATGAGTTCTCCGTTAAGTACTGCGGCTAAGATTCCTGCGGCATTAAGCGCACAGGGTATGGTAAACATTGTAGCAACTTATGATGCTTCTGCTAAAAGTTTAACAATTTCACACTTACTAGGTGGAAATTTTGAGTTAACAGACGAAGATAATTCTCCATTAGACGCATTGGGTTTTGCATCTTATGATATGGCTACTAAATTAGGAACACCAAATCTATATAACGCTCCAGAGGGAGATGCATTTGATTTTATAGCAACTAACTGGAAACCATTAGTATATCAAGCACAAGCAACTGCTCCAGCAACAACTCCAGCTGATGGTACATTATGGTATGATGCTAATTTAGAAAGTGTTGACATTTTATATAACAACGGTACTACTTGGGTTGGATATCAAGATGGTACGGCTTATCCTAATAGCAACCCAACTGGTCCAATCATTAGTGCTACACGCCCATCAGCAACTGATGGCCAAAGCGATGGTAGTGCGTTAGTCAACGGTGACATTTGGATTGATTTGTCAAACATTGACGAATATGGAAAAAATGTTTATGTTTGGAACGGTGAGTCTTTAGTATGGGATTTACAAGATGTAACAGATAGCCATAGTCCAAATGGTTGGGTATTCCAAGATGCACGTTGGGCCGCTAGCGGTGATGCAACTGATCCAGCAAGCATTGAAGATTTATTAGACAGCAATTATCTAGATCCAGATTGTCCAGATCCTGCACTATATCCAAAAGGTACACGTCTATGGAATACTCGTAGATCAGGATTTAATGTTAAAGAATACATGGTAGGATATATCGACATTACAGCCAATGACTATACAAACATTCGGTACGACAATGATGACACAACAAACTACAACCCAGATCGTTGGGTTTCAGTAAGTCCTAATCAAGCAAACGGGTCAGGAACATTTGGCCGACACGCTCAACGTGCTTACGTTGTAGGAAAATTAAAAGCAGAAATTGATACAAATCAAGGCATCCGTGATACAGACACATTAATATTTAATTTATTAGCATGTCCTGGATACACAGAAGTTATTCAAAACTTAATTTCACTTAATACAGATATTGGTCAAACTGCATTTATTGTTGGTGATACACCATTCCGTTTACAACCAACAGGTACAGTACTAAGCAATTGGGGCTATAATATGGCCAATGCCGTAGATAATAGTGACGAAGGCGCAGTTAGCCATGACCCATATATGGCCATGTTCTATCCAAGTGGTTATACAAATGATAATACTGGTAACTTTATTGTTGTTCCACCGAGCCATATGATGTTGCGCACTATTATTAATAGTGATGCTAAATCATATCCATGGTTTGCTCCAGCAGGGACACGCCGTGGTACTGTTGACAATGCTACATCAGTAGGATATGTTGATAGTGAAGGTGAATTCAAAACAGTAAGTTTATACGAAGGACTTCGCGATGTAATGGGTACAGTTAAGATCAATCCTATTGCTACACTACCAGGTGTAGGTATAGTAAACTTTGGTCAATATACTCGTTCTGCTAGTGCTAGTTCATTAGATCGTATTAACGTAGCTAGATTGGTTGCGTATCTACGCAGACAGTTAACTGTGTTATCAAAACCGTTCTTGTTTGAACCAAATGATCAACAGACACGTAATGAAATCAAAGCGGCGGCAGAAAGTCTATTATTAGAATTAGTAGGTCAACGTGCTTTATATGACTTCTTAGTCGTTTGTGACAGTTCAAATAACACACCTGCACGTATTGATCGCAATGAACTTTACATGGATATTGCTATTGAACCAGTTAAAGCGGTTGAATTTATCTATATTCCATTAAGACTATTGAACACAGGTGCTATTAGTTCTGGCCAATTAGGTTCAGGTTTTCCAGGTTCGACTCAATAAGGTAAATACAAAAGGATAAGGAGCATACACATGCCAGTTTCAAGTTTAAGCAGATTTACAGTACCTTTATCAACAGACCAAAGTTCTACAAACCAAGGCTTGTTGATGCCAAAATTAAAGTATCGTTTTCGCGTTACTTTAGATAATTTTGGAGTAGCAGGTACACCAACAACAGAATTAACAAAGCAGGTCATGAACGTTACTCGTCCTGAAGTTAGCTTTGAGGAAATTAAACTACACGTTTATAACTCAACAGTAAAACTAGCAGGAAAACATTCATTTGCAGATGCTAAATTAGTTCTACGTGACGATGTTACAAATGCTGTTACACAGAAGGTCGGCGAACAGTTACAGAAACAATTTGATTTCTTTGAACAAAGTTCTGCGGCTTCTGGCATTGATTACAAATTCACTATGCGAGTTGAATTGTTAGATGGCGGCAATGGTGCATACACTCCGTCAACATTAGAAACATTTGAATTTTATGGTTGCTACCTTAAACAGGCTGTATATCAAGCTGGTGACTATGCTAGTTCAACTGATCCAATGGATATATCATTAACTATTACTTACGACAACGCTATTCAAGTTGGTGCCGGTGGCAATCCAACAGGACTTGGCGGTGCAGTTGGACGTACAGTAAGGTCATTGGCCTTAGGCGGTTAATTTCGCAATACTTAATCAAGCCCGGAATTTCCGGGCTTTTTTATTGGTATAAATAACTGTATGAGTGATGCATTTACTAATTTCCTTGGCGGTGTTGTCGGTGGGGTATTTGGCCCTACAGGAAATCTTCGAGATTATCAACACGCTAATAGACTATATGTACAAAACTCGTATGCCCGTGCTCCTAAGTTTGGATTCTTATATTTTGTTAGTTTTGGAATTAACAAAACCGCAATAAAAAATCAACAATGGTTAAACCGAGGAAGTTCTGATATAGGATTTTTAGTTAAAAAAATTGATCTTCCTAGATTTTCTATAGCCAACGAAATAGTAAATCAATATAACAAAAAAACTGTAATACAAACAGGAATAAAATATAATCCGGTTAATATGGAATTTCACGACGATAACAGTGATCTAACAACTGGTCTTTGGACAAATTATTACAAATATTATTATGCAGATAGTGTCTACGGAGATACAAGTAGCGGCATTAAAACTGCGTTTAATAATAAAGGAAGTACTTCTAAATACGGAATAAAAGATTACTCATATGGTCTTAACAATGGACAATCTGATCCATTTTTTACAGATATTAGCGTTTATGTATTGCATCAACATAGATACACAAAAATAAAATTAATAAACCCTATGGTTACTGAATGGGGGCACGATAGCCTCGATCAAGAAAACGGAGGTAAACTGTTATCTAATAAAATGACAGTAGCTTATGAAGCCGTAACATATTCTTCAGGAAAAATAAAAAAGAATGCCGATGGTGGACAATTTACAGCAGTCCATTATGATAATACACCAAGTCCTCTCAGTATTGGAGGGAATGGATCAAACACACTATTTGGTGCTGGCGGGGTAATTGCTGGAGCAGACAGTGTATTTGAAAGTCTGTCTGAAGGTAATTTTTTAGGTGCCGCTATACAGGGAGCAACCACACTCCGTAATGCAAGAAACATCACAGCCGCAAGTCTTAAAACTGAAGCCTATAGTATTGCTGGAGGAGTATTAGGCAGTATTTCTAGAACAGGAAATCAACCTGGAGGAATCTCCGAAGCGGCAATTACAGGAGTACAGCAGTCGGGACTTGGGGTACTCGGTACAATAGGAGTTAAGTTACTTGGCAATTCAAGTGTAGATCAAAGCACACCTGCAAGACAAGCATTAGTAACACGACGATAATATGAATTCATCTTACACAAATGTACCAATTAATACCAGTAATGTTAATGCCACTGTACAGGCATTTGACGCATATTACTCTAAGCCATTAGAATTAGATGCAGGAGTTTACACTGCAATGACTAGTTTTTTTACCAGCAGAGGATTTGAAAAAATTTCCGCTGATAATATTACTATGGTTATAATGAAACAGTCTAAAATAGATGGTTATAATCCTATGAAAATATTAGACACTCTTCGCGGACTAGATAGTGTAGAGATAAGTGCTCTGGTCAGCGAGATTATAAATTATAACAGATTCAAAACTAGCTTCCTTGGATACGCATTGGCGTTTAATCCAAATCAACAGGTTGTAAGAAATATTCAAGCATGAGTCTCAAATTCAGCCAGGGTGTTTATACGGTTAAAAATCCTGAAAAATACATAGGCAACCACCCCCCACGATATCGCAGTAGTTGGGAATTTACATTTTGTACATTTTGTGATAATAACCCAGCTATAGAACAATGGGCTAGCGAAAACGTTCGCATACCATATCGAGATCCATTAACAGGAAAAAATACCGTCTACATTCCTGATTTTTTTATTGTTTACTCAGATAAGAATCGTAAAAAGCATGTAGAGATTATAGAAATAAAACCTAGCAATCAAACTCTAAAAGAAAAAGTAGGGAAGAATCCCTACAATCAAGCGCAGTATGTTAAAAACATGGCCAAGTGGCAAGTGGCTTCAGAATGGGCTCGTCAACAGGGTATAAAATTTAGGGTATTAAATGAACAAGATATTTTCCACCAGGGTGGTAAAAGTCGGTAAATATTATTATGACAAAACGACTAGAAGAAATTTTGAATCTTCCACCCAGTGAAGAACCTATTATACAGCCTGATCCAGTTACAGATGTTAGACCTCCAGTAATTAGTTTGCAGGATAAGTTAGAAGAATTTGATAAAATTGCCTCAGCACTTCCCCGTGTAAAAGGACTTGGGGATATGGCCGATGCTGAATTAGATGCACTAGCAATTAAAGCAGAGCAGGCTTACGATGATCTAATGGATTTAGGTATGAGTGTCGAAGCTCGGTATGGTGCCCGCATATTTGAAGTAGCAACTAATATGTTAAATGCGGCTATTGTAGCTAAAACTAATAAAATTGACAAAAAATTAAAGATGGTTGATTTACAATTAAAAAAATTGGCTATCGATAAAAGACACGGAAACGATGATAATTCCGTTGAAGGGGAAGGATATATTGTTACAGATCGTAACAGTATCCTAGAAAAACTAAAGAATTTGAATAAATAATACACTATGAAAACATTTCAAGAATACTTACAAGAAAGCATACAGAGCAAGAAATATCCATTTCGTGTGAAAGTAGCTGGTATGTTCACTGCTGAACAAGAAGACAAGTTAAAATCGATGTTAGATCGTTATAAAGTTGATTCATTCAAAAAAGTTGGAACAACTCCTATACAAGAACTGCCATTAGATTTTCCACAAGTTAAAAATTGTGAAGTTAGCATATATGAAGTTACATTAGACTATCCTACAACACAGCAAGAACTTACTGAATACATCAGTATAGGACTAAGTGTAAATAGAAGTCATTTAGCAGTTCGTAGTCCAAACGAACCAACTGAAGAATACCAACATCAAGAACCAAAGCGCGAAGGTGCTTTGTTAGATGACCCAGATTATAAAGAATCTCCAAATGCTCAATTTGAAGATTATTACGGTGACAAATATAACACAGGTTTTATTAAAGAATTAAATGATATATTAAAGTTACAGCGTAAAGCTCGTGGAGAAGAAATCCCCACAGAAGGTGCGGCTAAATTTAATACAGATAGCCCACAAAATAACAAGGCGCCGTCAGCACAGGCTCCCGAAATAAGGAAATAATTATGGAAATGATCAACGTACTAAAGCGCCTAGCTGAACTAGATGCACAAAATCCAAGTATTGTAAAAGAGGACGCTGACATTGCAGAATGCGGCCCAATGGGAATGATGAGCCCTCCACAGCCTCATACTCCAGCAAGTATTAATATGACTGCTAGTAGCGGAGAAGAGTTAAGCGATATGTTAGGTGCTATTATGAAACTAGCTGGTGTAGAACCAGTAGGTCCTCAGCATTTAGGCACTGAAAATGATCCATCAACATTAGTAGCTACTCCTGTAACTGCTGTTGGCCCTGCCGCAACTGCTGGTGATGAAATGCGTTCAGTAATGGACAAAATGAATGCCGCTAGCGACGAAGATGGCGAAGAAGCCAACGACGAAGAAGAGACAGATGAAGGAGAGTATGATAACACTCCTACAGGAATCGATGATATTCCTACAGCTGACAAATCTGCAATGATTGACAAAGGTATGCAAAATCAAGATCCAGCTGGATCCCCTGGTGTAGGCGATCGTAATGATGGCAAACAACCTAAAGCATTTGCTACATTTGAAGAGTCATTAATGTCTGAATATCAAGAGTTTATTGCAGAAGGCAAAGAATGCAAGGTATGTGAAAAGCCAGTCAAAAAATGTACTTGTGATTAAACATAATACATCTTTATCAAATAGGCTCTACGGAGCCTATTTTTTTCATTAAATAGTATTATGGGATCAAAAAACTTAGATGGCAAACTTGTAAAAACAGCTCACGTTGCTCAAAAATTTACTGAGCAAGATATAGAGGATTTACTAAAATGTACAGATCCTGTTAACGGACCGCACCATTTTTTAGATAATTTTTTCTTTATACAACACCCCACTAAGGGAAAATTAAAGTATGAAGCGTTTGATTATCAACGCCGACTTATTGATAGTTACCATCAAAATCGTTTTAATGTAAATCTACTTCCTCGCCAAACTGGTAAAACTACCACGGCGGCAGGATATCTTTTATGGTTTGCTATGTTTGTTCCAGACAGCACTATATTAGTAGCGGCTCATAAGTATACAGGTGCTCAAGAAATTATGAATCGAGTAAGATATGCTTACGAATTATGCCCTAATCATATAAGATGCGGCGTTACTAGTTACAACAAACAAAGTATTGAATTTGACAATGGATCACGGATAGTAGCACAAACAACAACAGAAACAACAGGTCGAGGTATGTCTCTATCTATGTTATATGCTGACGAGTTTGCATTCGTAGAACCAAATATAGCTTCTGAATTCTGGACTTCAATTTCCCCTACGCTGGCCACAGGTGGTAAAGCTATTATTACATCAACTCCTAATAGTGACGAAGATCAATTTGCACAGATATGGCAAGAAGCTAATAAGTTGTTTGATGAACACGGTAATGCTACTCCTGTGGGACGTAACGGATTCTTTCCATTTCGTGCGTATTGGAGTGAACATCCCGACCGAGACGAAGTATGGGCTGATACAGAAAGATCACGTATCGGTGAAGAACGGTTTCGCCGTGAACACGATTGTGAATTTTTAGTATACGATGAAACATTAATTAGCAGTATTAAATTAGCAGATTTACAAGGCGTTGAACCCAGAATGAAAATGGGGCAAGTTCGATGGTATAAAAAAATTGATCCAAAATGCACTTATGTAATAGCCCTTGATCCAAGTTTAGGCACTGGCGGGAACTCAGCAGGAATAGAAATTTTAGAATTACCAAGTTTTGATCAAGTAGGAGAATGGAATCATAATCTTACTCCAGTACAAGGGCAAGTACGAGTGTTAAGAGATATTTGTAAGTATATTTCTGACGAGTGTAATATCTTAGGAATGCAACCTAGCATTTACTATAGTGTAGAAAATAACACAGTTGGAGAGGCTGTATTAGTTGTTATTGAAGAAATGGGTGAAGAAAGTATTCCAGGAATGTTCCTTAGTGAGCCTATTAAAAAGGGGCATGTAAGAAGATTTCGCAGAGGGTTTAATACCACGCACACTAGTAAAATATCCATATGCGCCAAGTTAAAACACCTAATAGAAACTAATCGAATGAAAATTTCTAGCAAACCTTTAATTTCAGAGCTCAAAACCTACGTTGCTAAAGGTGCTAGTTTTGCAGGTAAAACAGGATCTGGGGATGATCTAGTATCTAGTTTGTTGTTGGCAGTACGCATGATTATGCTGTTACAAGACTGGGATCCCGCAATTTATGACAAGATGCGCGAGGACAAATTTGAAGAATACGACATGCCTATGCCCGTATATATAACCTCCTATTAATATAAATATAGAATATGAAACCTATACAAGTAATTTCTCAAGACCTATTTGACAAAGTTCGCAGCCGTTTTAGCAATTTAGAAATGGGCGACGAAACAGGATCTGTAACTATTGATCCCGCTGATGCTCGTTTTTTTGATTTTGACTTTGTGTCAGAAGGCGTTAATCTTGGTCGTGTTAGTATTAGTATTAACGACCTTGGTAGCTTAAAAGTATACTATAGTCAGGGAATTACAGAAAATCAAGACGATCCGGCTAAGAAAGAATGGTTTGGATTTTTGAAAGAAATGCGTATGTTTGCCATGCGCAGACTATTACGCTTTGATACACGAGATATTGCTAAAACAAATCTAGACAAAAATGATTTTCAGCATTTGGCCCAAACACAGGGTCCTAAGGAACCAGAAGATATGACAAATATGAACGAAAGTAAGTGGAGCCAAAAGAGCTCAAAGAAAACCAGTCGTGCTGTTAAAGGCCGCACTGAAGTTATTGTACGACACGCTAAAGCAGTTGACGAAATGTACGCAGGATCACGTTCACAACGCAAAAATATTAAAGCAATTTTTATTCAAAATTCAGACGGTGAAAGATTTAAGTATCCGTTTATTCATCCAGCAGGCGCATTCGCCATGGCACAACACGTAGATCACGGTGGCATTCCACACGATCCAGCAGGCAAAGCAATTATTAAAATGAGTGAAGAAATTGCTCAACTAGGACAATTTCAAAATACAATCCGTAAGGCAACGCTACACGATGACGCAATGGGCATAACAGAGCGAGCCATAGGCCGCCTAAACGAACTCAAGGCAACTATAGAGGCACTTGGTAAGCGTCATCATTATGAAAATTGGATTAACGAATTTACAGAAGATGAATCAATGGACAGCATGGGAGAATTAGATGCAGTCACTATGGAACAATATAAAGAAAAATTTACACAAACTAATTTCCAAGAAGAGTTAGCAGGTTATTTTCCACTACTACATCGCATCATGGGCGAGGCAAATAAAATTGATTTAGAATCATATGTTAATGAAGGTGATACCCCATGTTTGGTCTGCAACGAAGATCCATGCGGATGTGAAATAGGCATGAAGGAAGATGCTTTTGATAAATTTACAGAATGGGCAGAATCAGTAGAGCAGGGTAAACTAACAGCCGATCAAATTACAACTCTAAAACAGGCAATTGCCCAACAAGAACAAGCAGGACAAGTACTACAGTTAGGACCAAACGGTACTACTGCTTGGGATTTTTTCCAAGGTGCTATTAATTCAGATGATGCACAAGGAAGTGCAGGCGCAGAGTTTAGTGACGATCTTAAACATAAATTAGAAGTTGCGGCCCAAGAATTTCCAGACACAGATGCGATGGAAGTATTCCAAAGCTGGGCAAAAGAAGATTATCCAGAACTAGCAGTGGCATTAGGCATCAGTGGAACAGAACCAGAATCTTCTACTCAAGAACCAGAAGCTCCTACTCAAGAACCAGTACCAGCAGAAGAGAATGAAGAAATGGGCGGCAAACCAAATGAATTAATGACTAAAGAAGGAATGGTTAAGGAAGTGGCCAAGATTGTTAAGAGTTTTTACAATCGAGACAATCCAGAAGTAGGTCCATTCCGTGGAACAGAAAATATTGCTCTTGATGTTAAAAAACAAATCTCAGAAAAATTTGGAGAAGAGGCAGGATGCCAAGCAGAAGAAATGGCTTCAATGTTTATGGAAAAATTAAGTCAGGACTGGGCACACCGTCACGGTAATGTAGGTGACGACGGACTAGCACGATTGAAAGAATTACTAGGCAATCTAAAAGGTAAAGTTGAAAGCATTGGTGATAGAGGCAACAGCACCACAGATTTTAATACAAATATTATGTCAGCTGAAGAAGAAACAGAAAAACCAAAACAACCAAATCCACATCCGGTGGGCAGTGATGCTATGAAGGGTAAGGTAATACCAGCATTAGATAAATCAAGAAGTTTCTTTGGTAAAACATTTGAAGAATTAGATACTATTCGTAAA
>Ga0209191_1002909_pt1 | contig 10394 bp, 10 predicted proteins | sample S_130626_EF_Meta_FD_187320 | JGI IMG/M metagenome (GOLD analysis project Ga0209191, IMG submission 187320) | Freshwater microbial communities from Lake Simoncouche, Canada to study carbon cycling - S_130626_EF_MetaG (SPAdes) (version 2) | ecosystem: Environmental > Aquatic > Freshwater > Lake ... | reverse complement strand
ATACAAAACACCCTCCGACATAATCTTGATAACTTTTAAATTTTCGACTATCATTACCGTTGTTTGCTCTCATTTTTGATTCATTTTGCAAATTTGACGACCTTGACCGATCCGCCATGCCTTAATAAGTATAATATATGTATACTTTTATTTCTTTTTTTTAATTGATTCAATTTTTGGATTTATATTTTTTTTATAAAAATATAAAATTACTGCATATAACTGTGTCATTTACTATTATAAAATGCCTGTTTAAATTCCAAATATCGGGCAAAACTAGAGAACAATGTATCATAATCCAAATTTCGCAAATTTCCGCCATTCTCGGGCATTGCTACGGAACAACCACCAGTATCTAATATGGATACGTCAAATTTATTAATTTCTTCAGAAAAACAATACCACAATATCTTATGAATATTGTCCAAACTAGAGTCATTATAGTGTAAATGGACGGATATTTTGTCCTTAGGTATTCCAAAAAAAACAATATGATCAATTATATATTTAAAATCATCGCACTTCAATGTTCCGCATGTATCTGAAATACAAAATGTATCAAATGGGTAATTTTTATGATAATTCAATATTTCATGAATAATGTAATCGTTGTCTATATTTCCGACAATTGGACATTCGTTGATACATGATATATACAATTTTGTTTTATAATTTGTTATATTTTTCAATGAATCAAAAACAGCATGAAATTCTTTTTTTGTATCTTGTAGTGTACGATTCACATTTTTCTTTTGAAATTCATTGGATACTGATGTAATAAATGAAAAATTATATACACCTGCATCCAATGCTGTCTGTAGTTTATTGAAAGATGGTATTAAAACATATATATCAGAACGATTTGAAATGGTATCCTTTTTTTGTATTGATTCTGCATATGAATGTAATTCCAACGTATCTTTCATAATAGGTAAAATTTTTGGAGAAGTTAATGAACCGACTTCAATGCTTTCTGGACTATATTCTCGTATAATTTTATCATAAATAGATTGTTTTATAGCCAACTGCATGTTGTTTGGATTAAGATATTGAATACCATCTCTTAATGAAGTATCGAACGTTTGCGGCATCTTAACGTGAGACATTAATGTTTGATTTAACATGCGCTTACATACGTCATTCACCGATTTACGAGATAAAATGCGAGATAACATACTATTTATATTATATTCTAAATTGTCTATATATTTATTTTGTAAAAATTGAAAATAATAGAATACAATCTTTACTTAGAAACAAATCTTATTATTTCTATATACGAACCATGAAATTTTGCGATAAATGCGACAATATGTTTTATATTGGTATTGATGCTGAAGATAATAATAAACTTACATATTATTGTCGTAGTTGCGGAAATGTAGATACAAATATACCAGATGAAGGTGTATGTGTATTAAATACAAATTTGAAAAAAAATGATCAAAAATTTAATCATATTATCAATGAATATACTAAATTAGATCCAACACTTCCTCGAATTTATAATGTTCGCTGTCCAAATGGAAAATGTTCTACTAATGCTGAAAATGCAACTAAACCAGCTGAAGTAATATATATGCGATATGACGACGCCAATCTAAAATATATTTATATTTGTTCTAGTTGTGATACTACATGGAAAACTGCGGAATCTGTATAAAATTGAAATGATATAAATATAATAATAAATTTAGAAATATAAGCCTATTATTATATATTACAAAACACAATGGATAAAGAAGATATTGAAATTGAGATTGAAGATAGTGAAACTGAGAGTGAAACTGAAAGCGAAAGTGGTTCAGATAACGATTCTGTCAATGAAAATAAACCGAAATTAAAAAAAGATGTTGAATTTGATTCCGAAGATGAAGAAGATGATGTTGAAGAAGAAGATGAAATCGACGAAGATGATGAAGATGGAGATTTAGGAATATCTAAAAATAAAGATGATATTGTTAATACTATATTGAAAAGTACACAAAATAAAAATTTAATTAATCGCGATGATTTTAGCGAAGACGATGACGAAGATGACGATGAAGACATCGATGAAAACTATCTCCAAAAATTAGACAACGGTGTAAAAAATAACATTATTTCAGAATATCATCCAGAATTAATGGTTCATAATATGGACGAAGTTGAAGCAGCGTGTGTTATAGTGCGCGATTCAAATGGAGTTATTGTAGATCGCATGCACAAAACATTGCCATTTGTTACACGTTATGAAAAAGCGCGAGTTCTCGGTGAAAGAGCTAAACAAATTAATGCTGGCGCAAAACCATTTATCGAAATAAGCGATTCTTTGATTGATGGATACTTGATTGCATTAAAAGAATTTGAACAAAAAAAAATACCGTTCATTGTAAGACGTCCTCTACCAAATGGTGGTTCGGAATATTGGAAATTACGGGATTTGGAGATACTAGAGTAAACAATTTGCGCCTCATCATTTTTATATAATTTATCTAAACTATATAAAAATTTTTAATGATAAATCCATATACGGTAAGGTAATGTTTGATACAGATACATATATAAAATTAATGCCTGAAAACATTCTTAATATGGTTATATTTGATAGATTAAAAACCGGAAAACCATTAATCGATACTTTTCTTACAACAATATTTTTAACACTAGCTACACTATTATTTAAATATATGAACAATCAAATCGTAGTAGTGAAAGAGTTTTTAACCAATTACGATTATAATCCGGAAAGTTGGATTTATAAAAAAAATATAGTGGAATATGAAGGAAAAATTGCACTAACTACATCATATTACGAGAATAATATATGTCAGACAAATTCATTCAGTGATCGATTTAAGGCATTATGGTTTAATATAGTTGATAATATTAACAAGAACAAAACAATTAATCATATTAAAGAATATTCATTTGACAATAATTCAAAAAATAAAAGAGACAGTGATATTTATATGGTAATTCAAAATACAAAATTCTTAATATCAAAAAAACACGAAATATATGCTTACACTATAATTTATAATGAAGAGACAGAAGATAATAGTAAAAATAAAAATTCAAAATGCATAAATAAAATCGAAAAAATTACGATTAGATTGTTCTCTTATAAGAGTGATATAAATACGATAAAAGAATTCGTTGAAAATATTACAACAAAATATTTATCTTCTATTGATGATTTACGAGAGAATAAGCGATTTATCTATACCCTCGCCAAAACAAAATATGAAGATAGTCGCTACGAAATGTGGGATGAAAACGTTTTTTCAAGCACTAGACAATTTAATAACATTTTTTTTGAAAATAAAGAGATAATAATGAATAAAATAAATTTTTTTCTTAACAATAGAGAGTGGTATTTTGAAAAAGGAATACCATATTCATTGGGAATTGGTATGCATGGACCTCCAGGAACAGGGAAAACGTCGTTAATAAAAGCAATTGCAACTTATACAAACCGTCATGTTGTAGTTATTTCACTTAAACTCATTAAGACTAAGAAACAACTTGATAGTATATTCTTTGAAGAACGATATAATTCAGATAATAAAAGGGGTAGTATAGGATTTGATAAAAAAATTATTGTGTTTGAAGACATTGATTGCGTCGGTGATATAGTTTTAGATAGAGAAAAACTGAAACAAACAAAAATGCGCGGTAATTTTGGTAAGAAATTAGATTGTGTGGAATTATCAAATACCCCTGCATCTGACGTTAATATTGGAGATCTATTGGAGACTATAGTAGCGAGTGAAAAAATAAATGAAATACCCAAATTATTATTAGATGAAGAACCAATTACATTAGATGACATTTTGAATTTATGGGATGGTATTCGTGAAACTCCTGGTAGAATAATGATTATTTCGTCAAATCATTATAATGAACTAGACCCAGCATTGATACGGCCTGGTAGAATAGATATAACACTTAAATTATCATATATATCACGCGACATAATAAAACAAATGTACGCACATTTATTTGGAGAACCCATAGAACCGAAAAAATTAAAAAATATCAAAGAATATTTTTATTCACCTGCAGAAATTATAAATATTTATATGAATGAAGAACAAAACAAGGAAAAATTTATAAATAGACTGTGTAAAAACGAACATGTATAGGTTCTATATCGTATATTCCATAATAAAGTATTCTTTTTTGGGTACATATCTTTCATATCTGGTTAACATTTCATGTTCGGTTATCGATTGTCTCGTCCATTTGAACCCATACGTTTCATAAAATACAACGGATTCTTCAACGGAACTCAAAATAATTTTTATAGTATCTTCTGTATTTTGCAAAATGTCGCGATTTTCATTTTTGATTCGTTCTACCAACCCATCGATTAATTTCGATGCATAACCTTGGTTTCTAAATTTGCGTTGAGTACATGCTATCAAAATATAATATCTTATTTCGTGGTCATTAACTCTATGTTTTCGGTATACTAATATAGACGGGCAATTATTTATGTTAAATTCATTATCAATGCAATGAAATGCAACGACATTTTTCGTATTACCTAAAACATTATATATATATTTAAAATGAATATTGCTGTATGAATATCTTGCAATTTTATTAAAACAATCTTCTCCAAATTGTTCAATTGAATCGATTATAGTATCCATTGGATAATTATCGATGATATCATTCAAAATCCGGTCGGAATAAAAGTTCATTTCCAAATATTGGTTATTTATTTTATACATTCAATAAAATAAATAATAAATTCAATCAATTTTTTGAATTGTCCGTGTTTTTTTCATCGTTTTTCGCGCAGTTCTTGCGAATTTTATTGTTTGTGGTTGTTTTTTTTGGGTATTATCATACAATGCTATAAATTGATTTAATGTATTAATAGTTAACGCTCCAATTGCATCTGGTTCAAATTGTCGTGTTATGCGATTACAAAGACCATTTTTCATACTATCTTTTAACGCATCGTCGCCAATACTATATATATACGAATTTAATATGCGAGAGAATGAACGTATTTCAACTAATACTATATTATTTTTTATTTCTGAAGTGCTTGAATAAATATCGATCCCAGTATATTGCAACCAGTCATTAAATGGTTCATCGTTAACATCATGACGTTCTGGATCGTCAATTGGGTCTTCGAAAAAATCAAAATAAGAACTCAACGAAAAAACTGGATCGCCGTAATGTTTATTTTGCTTATCTAATTTATTTGTTATTGCAAATGCATTTTTGCGTACATGTTTAATATCTGTAATTAAAAATTCTTCTAACACAGATTGTTGTATTATCAGTTTTTGTATGATTTGAGTTATAACATCATCATTTAAATTGCCGGAAAAATATTCGGAAACCGTTTTTTTTAACGATTTATATAATTCATAGTTAGTATGTCGAGAATTATAGAACAACACGTCTTTTAAATATTTAGCCGTTTTTGATTTACTGATTACTTTTTCATCCTGTAAATAATTATTTAAATATCTGTCTAATTTAAAAAAAATCATAAATATAAAATTTTTCATAGATTTTACCAGTTTTTTATTCTTGTAATCTTTTATCCTGTATTCTTTTGGTGCAGAATTATTATAATTTTTAAATAATATATTAATGCAGTTCTCGATTCTTTCAATAACTTGCATTCGAATATTTGATATGCGAGCATTATTTTCAAAGACTTGGATATTGTCCTTCGTTAATTCTTTCAAAATATCAACCAAGTTTTCATTATGGCAAGAAAACGTCATTTGTGGAACTAAACAAATATCATCAATATCTAATTCTTCGTCGATATAATGTGTTTGTAAATAATACAAATTAGTATTAGGTAGATTATACAAAATACGATTTACTGGTTTTTTTACAATTTCTTTATCATTTTCAGAAAAATTTATTACTAGATTCCCTCGTTGTTTTTCCAATTTTTTTAAATGGAAAATCAAATTTTTTGCGACGTTTACGAATGTATCCAATATAATATTTTTACTTAACACAGGATTATAATAGGTGAAGATCCATTCTACATCGGCAAACATTCCACAATGTTTCTGTTGCCACGTTTCAAAATTAATTTTATATTTTTCACCATTTTCAGATTCGAATGTATAAAGGTCATTTTTATCAATTAAATCTTCTTCGTCGTCGTCATTATCATTGAAATTGCATTTAGATTTTAAGTGTCGAACAAATGAAGTTTCAGATAAATCATTTGAAACTAAAAATGTACTATTTTCGTCTTTAATTAACTTAGTTGTTTTATTTAAACTTGCGGTTGTATATACATCGGCATCTACAAACTCTTCTAAACGATTTGCATAATATTCGTATTCTTCATTTGTATAATCATTGTTTTGTATTCTTTTTATTATTTCATAATCCTTTGTAAGTGAATCTGTATTAAATAATATTGGTTCTCCTTCATCTGAAGTATCTATCATAGAGAGTTTTGCTAAACTCAATGTTTCCAATTCATATCCAATGCTTAATATTTTTTTAAATGTATTATTTGTATTAATATCACCTCCTTGTTTTCTTGTTATATTCATATATTTTATATACTATACTTATATTTGAAAATGCAAAAAATTGAATTAAATCTTGTAATACACTAAATAATAATAATTAAAAACGATTTATACGAGAAATAATGAAAGATTCTGCCTGGGTATACATAAAAGACAAGATGTTATTGTCAATTTTACTAGTTATGGAAGTTGGATTAATACCGTTTCACGAAATAAATCAAGCCTATTGTAGAGCAAAGAAAAAAATGGATACTGATTAAAAAACCCTTCCATATTACCCCTAGTATAAACTATATAATAAATTTAATTTTTCTTCCAATGTTTTCCACAATTACAACATGTAATAAATATAGTTTCACTTTCATCTGCACTTCTTGTTTGCAATGAATAATATGTACATTGTTTTGATTTACATTTTGAACATGTAAACATATCTGTATTTGCGACAACATTATTGTTGTATTTATTTGCGTCAATTATACTTTTCTTGTCAATCAATTCTTTCCACCTATTTGGATTCATTTCTTGATGTGTCATAAAAACGAATGCTTGTGGAGATAGTTCTTTTGATTTTATTTGTGATAAAATAGTTTGGTTTTTGATATTTAAATAAATAGTTCGCAATCGATCAACATACAATTGTACAAATGCTACATTATCCCATTTTTTTATTATTTTTTTAAATCCAGCTTCTTGTATGGCGTAATTAAAAACGGCTTTTTCTATATTTGTAGATAAATTTTCATCCTCTACTAATGGCATTAGTTTATTGCGAATATTTTCACGAAATTGTTCTGGATTTGAAATCTTACGCGACATTTGAATTTATGTTAACTATATGATATGATTTATATACATAGAAATGTTTATATTTATATAAATCAATTTTATTATACATATTCTTCTTCTTCTAACTCGCTTTGACAATTTAAAAAAACACTTTCGACATTATTATCTTCTACCGGTTCAGTATCAGTTTTTTTTGTAGGTTTAGTCAGTTTAGTAGTTTTCTTATTAACTTTAACCGGGGTTTTTGCTTTACGTTTTGGTTTTGCATCTTCGGATGACTCATCATCGTCAAACTCATCCTCATCATCATCTTCAAAATCATCGTCGTCGTCTTCGTTATCATCCACTATAAACCCATCTTTTGCATACCCTTCTTTTGTAAGAACTACGTCTCCCATATCTTCATCTTCATCGTCAGAATCTTCTGAACCAATATCCTCAAATCCACCGTACAATTGTTCGTAGATTGAGGTCCAATCATTTAATTTTAGGTCATTGTCTACATCCACTAATAAACAATTACCAAAAAACAGACTATTGTCAACGGGTGGCGGAAATTCGTATTTATTTTCTTGTCCTGCGCGACCAGTTTTCTTTGCATACAATTGAAGGTTAAAATTGCGACCTTTTAATTCAACCGACCACGTGGTTTGAAGGGCAAACCCTTCTGCATTTTTAAATCCAGCCTTCTTATATAATTCACTTTCGTCCCATTTTTTCACGACTACTTCTTTAATATTACCAGTTTTTTCTACGATAAGAAAAGAGGGCATTTTTTACTAGTTGTATATAATCGCAATTTTTTATATTTGTTTCATTTATTTTATTTTGTATTTTCTACGTTAAAAAATACATAGTTAAATGTTCAAAATGTATATAAAAGTTATTATCTAAAATAATAGATTATGTGGTTTACTATAATACAAACTATTGTATTTTCATTAATTATTATTATTGTTATACATTCATTATATCAACATATAAAAGATATACTAGTACCAAAGAAAACACGTGATTTAGTTGAACTTCAAGTTCAAAAATACAAAGATATATTATGTGAATTACAAGAAAAACAATACATAAAAGAAGAAGAGACTATGCCAGAAATCGATTATACGAATATGGAGGATGACTTAATGCAATTCGCAAATTCGCAAATTTCGTCATCTGATTTATAGCCATTAGAGTTATATAAAGACACATAATAAAATTGATATAAAAATATAAATTGTATATTACCAGTAATAAACGATTAGATAACATGCAAGTTGAAAAAGTGTTATCCCAATTTGAAATTGAACAATTAACTAACAGATTTCCAGATTTTGAACTTTCTTATGAAACCATTTCCCATAAAAAAGTTCCGCCAAATTATAATTTGGCGTATGCCATTCCAAATGGTAATAAATATTATGCATGGTTCTCTTTCTATGAAGACAAAGATGTTTTATATTTGTTTAATTTGAATAAGGAAAAGAAGATTACAAAAATAAGTATTGTGCCTTGTAAATTCAATTCTAAATTAGCTTTAGGAACAATTGTATATGGAGTTTTGTTGCAAGATACAAATACGTTTTTAATTGAAGATATATATTATTTTAAAGGAATTCCATTAAAACGATTAAACATTCGTGAAAAACTACATTATATGCATGAATTATTTGAAAACGATATTATACGAGATTCAAAATATATGAGTTTTGCATTACCTGTATTTTGGGTGTATACTGAAAATATGGATTTCGAAAAAATACCCGAAGAAATACAACATAAAATACCTTATCCTATACACCATATTCAATATCGTTCATTTACTGATATTGTACCATTTTTAAACATACCATTAAATCGTAAAATTATTACTGATCGAAATAAAAATATAGAATTTGTTAAAATGCAAGACAAGAAAAAGAACTTCCCGAAAATGGAACAATTAATACCTGATTATCATAAACCACAATATCGACAAAATGCGGTATTTTTAGTATCCGCAGACATTCAATATGATATTTATCATTTATTTGCATATGGTAAAAATAAATCCACGGTTTATTATGACGTAGCTTATATACCGAATTACAAAACAAGTACATTTATGAATAGTTTATTTAGGACAATAAAAGAGAACAAAAATTTAGATTATATTGAAGAAAGCGATGATGATGATGATTTTGAAGATATGCGTGAAGATAAATATGTTGATCTACAAAAACAATTATTTATGGAATGTCAATTTATACCCAAATTTAAAAGATGGGTTCCAAAGCGAGTAGTAGACCCATCTTTCAAAGTAGTTCATATTATGAATTTAGTGCGAAATTACAACAACAGTAATTATTAGTATTTGATTTTGTGTAGAAATATATAATATACCTATATTCTATATCGAATGTCTACAGTATTAGCAACACCACTTGATAGCGGTTCAAATAAATACCCATGGGGATATGCATCAAAATTAGTTGGAGGCAAGCGCAAAACAACTACATACAAGAGAAAAACTAGTAAAAAATCACGAAAGATGAGAAAAACTAGAAAGTCTTGGGATAAATCCAAGAAATAATCATATTCATCATATTATTATACAGCAAAAAATACAATACAAACAACGTATTGTATTTTTTCTTTTAGGGTTTATTTTTTGTTTTTTCTTTGCTTATACTATTCTATATTTTGAATATATTCACTCATATTTCGTTTAAAATCGGATACCATAAAATAACAACGAAGCAGTGTATGTTCATCAATATTTTGTGTTTTTTTATGAATGTTTTCTGAAATAACTGTTAAAAATTCATCAGACGATTTGAATATAGCTTTAATAAATCGATGAAATTCTGGAGTTTTCAAGTCTTCTAACATGATATTCATATATTCGTACAAAACCGATAAATTAACAACTTTCAAAAAGAAATGTTCTTCGTCTTCAAATTTGCGCACTTTATTTTGTATATTTTTTATAATTTCTTCTTTTGTTGGTTTTTCTAGTGATTCGTTTATATTTTCTCTTCTAAAATGTTTTTGATGTGATCTTAAAGTTATATTTTCAGATAAATTACTATTAAAATGATTCATCTGTATTAATGA
>Ga0209191_1002908_pt1 | contig 10394 bp, 7 predicted proteins | sample S_130626_EF_Meta_FD_187320 | JGI IMG/M metagenome (GOLD analysis project Ga0209191, IMG submission 187320) | Freshwater microbial communities from Lake Simoncouche, Canada to study carbon cycling - S_130626_EF_MetaG (SPAdes) (version 2) | ecosystem: Environmental > Aquatic > Freshwater > Lake ... | reverse complement strand
CGGATAGGTATTTCTAGTATATTGCAATTTTCGTAAGCGGTCTTTATACTTTCTTTTATACCTTCGGTCAAATCGTCTTGGAATACTATTTCTAAATGTTTTTGTTCAATCGAAATTTGCCTGGACCAATCAATAAAATTGAGGACCGGTTTATTTTCAGGTTGATTCAAATATTCGGTAATTTGTTTACGTTGTCTCGACAAAGAATACGTTTTTAATCGGGTCACTTCTTTTTCTAATTTATTACATTTATACATGGTTTCTCTCAACAATTGAAATAATTCGCGCTGGGAAGGTAATTTTTCGTAGGAATCCATTTCATTATCAGATTCTTTTGTGGTCGCTCGATGAAAGAATTCGCAACAGATGATATGTTTATCTAAATTTTCCTTTTTTTTATAATTTCGAAAACAATATTTACATACATGAGAACCCATGGATGGTGTTTCTTTTTCTATAGTAATATGGTCCATTTTATTTTGGGATAGTTTATTATAGTTCTACTTTTGAATCAATTTTATACATATGAAAATGTCGTTTGTTCAAAAAACAATTCGGGTCGATAAAAGTAAACTGCCAACGAGTCAAATTGTAACCGAATATCATATGCCTAAAACAATGCTTCGTGTAAATACAAATACATATGATATGATTAGTTTAGCAAATAGTGGGAAAAATTGTTTTCCTTGTGATAGATAAAAATCGCGTAATTATATATATTATTATGTTTAAAAATATATTCAAACGTGTTCAATTGAAAAAGCTGGTTTTTTTCGGGTTAGCATTATTGGCAATCGTGCTAGTATTACGCTCATTTGGCCTATATGAAGGGATGGATGTTGTAGTCGAACAATCAAGAAAACCTGCGGCTCCAATTCCATCAAATAATGTTCCAGGGCAAATGCCTCAAGGCATGCAAATGCCACCCAATTTTGTTCCCGGCCAAATGCCGGAAGGTATGCAAATTCCATCCGGTATGCCTAGTTCGGCGAGTCAAAGAGAAAATATTCCAATGACATAAATTTGAACTTTTAGGAAAGTTACGTGTTATAATATAATTTTATAATATATATTATACATCATGAGTAAATATTTTGATAACAAAGATTCTTTTTTAGAACCAAGAGTAAATCAATACAATAGTCATATGGTGATGACCAATGTCTCTCAACCTACTCGTAAAAAATATATTAATATTGATAGTAGAAATCTTGATGTAAGTGGGAATAGTATTGCCAACTATACCATTACGCTTCCCGAACGTATCAACAATGTGAAAAGTATTATGGTATGTAATGCAGAAGTGCCAATCAGTTATTACAACGTTTCTTCTAATTTAGGCAATAACAGTTTTGGTGTCTATAATGTAGACAATGCAACTTCTGGGTCAGTAGTCGTGAGTAATGGTAATTATACGTCCAGCACCCTAGTTACTGAAATCAATTCGAAATTGTATGCATTGGGAAGTTATTTTGAAGATTTATCATTTAATATTTACAATAATTTTGTCATTTCTTCGGTGAAAAACGATAGCACATATGCATCTACCGGGGTTGACGTTAATTTTGCAGTGAATTCAAGCAATGAATTCGATAAGTATAATTTCAAAGCAAAATTGGGATGGCTACTGGGATTTAGAGATACGAGTTATAATATGACTCGCACCACTCGAACGGCGGAAGCATTGCCGGATTTAAATGGCCCTCGATATTTGTATTTAGTGGTCGATGAATTTACGAAGGGTAATCAATCCTCCTTTTTAGCAATAAATACCAGGTCGCAAATTCAGGGTAATATATTGGCGCGAATTACCATGAATAAAACCACCTTCGGTTTTGGTAATATATTGCCGGCCAATAATTTCAACGGGTATTTATTGACCGATAGACGTAGTTACAATGGCCGGGTTGATTTGCAAAAATTGAAAATACAATTGACGGATGAATATGGAACCCCGGTCGATTTGAATGGTTCCGGATTTTCGTTTTGTTTAGAAGTCGAATATGAATAAAATCTGGGGATTTATATATATTATGAATTTTAGAACTCCACCAAAACGTAGTAAAACAAGTGATTTTGAAAGTCCATATGGAAAGAGAATAAATGTTTCTTATACAGGGACTCCTTCACAAAATGTATTTATATTTGGAAGTCCTCAAAATCATGCGATTAATAATGAATATATTAATAAATTAAATGATATCACTCAAATAAGCGCTCTATCATATAAATCTGGATTTGGTTTTATATTTTTCATGACTGATAAAAATAATGTAAAAAAAGTATTAAAAGTGTATTTTTTAGACCCACGGGACCGTGAGAATACAGAAAGTATGGATTATGAATTGCCAAATAAATATATAAATGTTGAACTTGCGCAAAAACTAAAACAACAACCAAAACCAGCTGAATCAGGTTTTGCCGATGATGATGGATATCCAAAAAGAGTTGAATCTACTTCAAATTTTAATAAAGAAGCTCAAATACAAGGAGAAGTGTATGAAGCTTCATCTTCAAATGGACCCCTATGTCCCCAAATATATGATTCTTATATTGTTGAAAATAATAAATCACCCGTCTTTTTAGAAGGATTATTGAAAAAATGTGGAAATGATGATTCAGAGGCACAAAAAATGATTCAATATTTAATCGATAATAAAGGTCATTATGATATTGGTTGTATTATAATGGAATACGCAGAAGAATATACTATATCTTCTGTAGAAAATAGTGAAAATGTAATATATGCAAATCTTCGTTTATTACTTGAAACTGGATATTTACATTTAGATTTGAACTATGGAAATGTCATGGTCCGTGGTAAAAATGACATTTACTTAATTGATTTCGGTAAAAGTAAAGAATTAAAAGATTTAGTAAAAGGTGATGAAGATAGAAAATATTTTAATATTATTAAAAATATTGCTATCAAGAATAAATACGCAGTTGAAGATATTTCCTCACTGATAGAATGTATTAATTATTTTGATAAATACTATGGTGTTGATAATTGGCCTCATAATTTGTTTCAGCAAAATTTTGTAAGTAATCTACTTAAACCAGAAACATCATCTTATACAAATATTGCGAATAAATTAAATGCTAGACAAAATAAAAAAATACATCCGTACATAATGAATGAAATACGAAATGATTCGAGTAACTCAAATAAAAATGATAGTATGTTATATTCGTCTCCGCCATGTGATAAAGGTAACAATTCATTAGGTGATGATGAAAATATCCACCCCAACCGTATGAAGATTGATTCTACTACTCAACCGAGAGGTGTTAGTACTCCACCGAGATTTCTTAGTACTCCACCGAGTTACCTTAGTACTCCACCGAGTTACCTTAGTACTCCACCGAGTTACCTTAGTACTCCACCGAGTTACCTTAGTACTCCACCGAGTTACCTTAGTACTCCACCGAGTTACATTAGTACTCCATCTAAAGGTCTTAGAGGTGGCACCAAGAGAAAACATAAAAACAAATCAAAGAAAACACGTAAGAATAAGTCAAATAAAAAACGCGTAAAATTGATTTCAAAAAAATAATTGTCCTTATTTCGTTAATCTAAAATAACGACAATGTCCATTCAATTATCCACGGAACAACAGTATGCCCTACAGCAATTTAGTGAAGGCAAAAACCTATTCATTACCGGTCCGGGAGGAACGGGTAAAACAAAATTAATCCACCATCTCGTAGAAAATGCAAAGACCGCTGGAAAACCATACCAAGTATGTGCCATGACCGGTTGCGCAGCTATTTTATTAAATTGTAATGCGCGAACCATACATTCTTGGAGCGGTATTAAAACGGCCCGGGGTCCCGTAGACGCGGTCGTTACTGCGGTTCTGCGTAATAAACGAACGGTAGCTACATGGCGTAAAATAAAAATACTCATTATCGATGAAGTCAGTATGATGTCGGAAAAAATATTTAATATATTGAACGAAATCGGTAAAAAATCGAGGAGGTCCATTCTCCCTTTCGGTGGAATTCAAATCGTATTTACCGGCGATTTTTACCAATTACCTCCGGTTCCCACGGCCGGAGAACCGTCTACCGAAAAATTCTGTTTTGAATCGGTTGATTGGCTAAACGTATTTCCCCTAAAAAATCACATACAATTGGTGACCATGTTTCGTCAAACCGACCCTCTATACATTGATATTTTGCAACAAATTCGCGTGGGCGAACTTACCGAGGAAAATAAAAAAATATTACAAGGATATGTCAAGCGCGAATATGACCCGGCTAAACACAATGATTGTATTCTTACGAAATTATTTCCTATTCGAAGTAAGGCGGATTATGTGAACCAGGCCCAATTTGCAAAAATAGTGGAGGAAGAATATACGTTCGAGTGTATTAAAAAAACGGATTGTAGCACCTATATAGAAAATAATATACCTCTATCTCTCGAATCCATGATGAAGTGTAGAGCATTGGAACAAAAAGACATCGATTTTGAATTAGAAACTCTTTTATCAAATACGGGATGCAATGAATCCATTGCTCTCAAAAAAGGATGCGCGGTGATGTGCACCGTGAATATCGATATGGAATCGGGTATTTGCAACGGGTCACAGGGAACCATCATTGGTGTAACGACAACTGGCTCGGGTTCGGGTCTGGGCGAAGCTTTGCCCATTGTTAAATTCTCGAACGGTCAAGTTCGAACCATTCAGCGACATTACTGGCAGTCGGAGGAATATCCTACCATAGCGATTGGACAAATACCACTTACTTTAGCATGGGCACTTACGATTCATAAAATTCAAGGGGCTACCATGTCCATGGCGGAAATTGATATTGGGCAGGCCGTATTCGAATATGGACAAACGTATGTAGCGCTATCTCGTATCCAAACGTTAGAGGGGCTTTATTTGTCGGCTTTCCATGCCCACCGTATTCGGGCCAATCCAAAGGTTACCGAATTCTATAAAAATATACCGAACATAGAAAAGCGTGATATGGAGAAAAAAATAGTGCGTGATATGGAGAAAAAAATAGTGCGTGATATGGAGAAAAAAATAGTGCTTGATTTTGAAAAATATACGTATAGTGACCCGGATAAAGAAAAAACGGAAATCGTCGATTCAACTATAAAAAAAATTATTCTATAGAAAATAAATATAATATACATGCAATATATAAATGGTTGCTGGTAGTATATTACCCGTTACAATGCACAATGGGAAAGTGTATTTTTTATTTGGCAAAGAAAATGCATTAGCCGACACGCCCGGATTCTCCGATTTTGGCGGAGGTCTTGAGAAGGATGAAGACCCATTTGAAACCGCATTGAGAGAAGGTGGCGAAGAACTTACTGGATTTTTAGGCGATTCTAAAACATTGAGAGAACATATAAATAAAAACGGTGGTTTTTATAAAATTCTAAACAAAACCTATCACATGCATGTCATTTATTTGGATTACGACAAAAATTTGCCCAAATATTTCAATCAAAATCATGATTTTTTATGGAAACGAATGGACCAAAAAATGCTGAATGATACAAAATTATTTGAAAAGAGCGAAATTGATTGGTTTTCCATTGCCGATATCAAGAGAAGAAGAAAAGAATTCCGCAATTTTTATCAAGAAATTACGAGTCAAATCGTGAAAGAAGTGCCCGCCATCCTGAAACATTTTAGGGGACAAATGAAATCGAGAGCAAAGTCAAGTTTTCATAGTAATCGTCATACCAAAAAAATGAGAGGAGGATTGTGACTATCGGCGTTTAAGTGGAGAAAAGAGAACGGTTCATGTCAAGAATTCACCCCTTAAAAAAAATTTCTGGTTCTACATTATATATGAATAGTCGTTCGCATTATGAAAGCAAAATTGTACAAAATGGCCAAATTTTAGAAAATATTGCAATGGACAACATCAACCAAAATGGCAATATCATAAAACTGGTGAATGATAAACTACACAAAAAACGATATTTTTATTCCAATAAAAACAATAGAACCAAGAAATTTAGAAAAAATCTTATAAACAATGGTTTCGCGAAAGCGAGTATGCCGAATTTTTATCATTATTCGAAACCAGTTAAAATACGCTCACGTAAAATTGGTAAAGGAAATCGTAAAAAATCTAAGAACAACCAAGTTTAGAAGTAGTTGAAATACATAAAATAAAATACATGGTAATTGTATAATATTCTACAAATACCATGTCAAGTTGGAAGCAATATGGTGGTATAAATAAATTTGATAAAATGAATTTTTTAAATGTGAAATCGATTGTCACGGATACAATAGTCATTAAAGATAAATATTTCGGCGTGTTTGATATTTCAGGTGATATGGCGATTAGTAAAAACTTAACAGTGGGAGATGATGCATCCTTTAACGCAAATATACTTGTGGGCGGCGATGCATCCTTTAATGGCGATGTTAATATTGAGGGAAATATTTATGGCAAATCAAATTTCACATTATATGATAAACTATATTTAGGTAGTGACGCGTCAGCCAGTTATTTTTTTGGCGATGCTAGCGGATTTGGACTAAATGTGGAAAAACCTCTCGCTGCTCTAGACATATGTGGTAATTATATCGAAGTATTGAATGTATTTTCCAATCAAACCGAGAACCGTAATATTATTGCTAGAAATCTGAGTCGACGCGGTATTTCAGTATATACATCAGACACCAGTTCAAATATTTGTTTTTTTAATGATTCATCTGTGAATAGCACAGGTTTTGACGGTTGCATTCAATATGAAAAAGGGGGTATTATGACGATAGATGTAAGTGACAATACCCAAATATTATCCAAGTTATCCGTATCGAATCGAGAAGATAATTCACATATATTAGGAGAAACCGCCATCATATATGATATATGTAACAATACTTGGGCCTACGATGTATACGACGTTTTGAGCGCAAATACTGGCAATGCTCTATCTCTCGTATCAAGTGATAATTCTTCCAATACATTTTTACATTTAATTGCCCCAAATAAGAATGGTTTGGCAATGGGTGGCGGTGCATATCCGCTAGATACTGATAAATCGATGGGCACCATTGGGCTTCTTGATAGTAGTGGTGTTTATAGACCAAACCAAACGATTGTCCGGGGAAATAATTTAGTGAAATATAAAACCACATTAGCAATTAATAGTCACGCACCAAGAATCGATACATATGTAGTAGATATTAACGGACCACTGCATATTACAAATGGCGAAATCACAAATGTTGAATCGGCCAATATAGAAATTAAAAAAATGTTGTTTGAACGAAACAGTAAGAAATATGGTATAGCGTTTGGTAGTCCGTATAGTGTATCGGCGGGCAGTTATTTACACAAAATGTATTATACGAGTGATGGAGGGGAGACGTGGAATTCATCCAACATTGCCGATTATTTTACCGGAAACCATGCAACCGAGTTTGAAACATCGAATCATGTATTGTATAGTGGGTATGTATATGACCAAAGTTATTCGATTGTCGGTGGTGATAGTAACTATTTGTTTTATTCGAATGATGGAGGCGTTTCATGGAATAATATCACGGGTATACCTACGACGGGCGATTCAAATATCATAAATGGTCTATATACCTATTCGCTTGCATCGAATTACAAAAGAAATATATTGTCATATAGTGATTCATTAAAATATTTCGACGTGAGTTTTACGGAATATGACACGAATATGACGAATAGTCAAGCATATGAGGCCGACTCGATTGTTACGGTTTATCCATCAAAACTAGTGAATGCGATGCATGGCTACGATAATTATATATATTTGGCCGGAGCCGGTATTCAAAAATACGATGTGTCAAATACTCAATTTGTAACAAGCGAATCGAACTTGAACGATTTAAGTTATAATTCCGTTTTTGCATATGATAGTAGTTATGTCATTGCTGTCGGTAAAAATATTATATCATATACGGAAGATGGAGGTGAAAATTGGACAGATAAAACAATTGCAAATACCGTGTTACAAAGTGTTTATATGTATGATGTCTCGTATTCGGTGGCGGTCGGTAATGAGGGAACGATTCTTTATACTAAAGATAGCGGCGCAAATTGGACAACTGCTTCGGGAGAAATCGTGAATACCTCGGGCAACGGTAATCTGCTAGTAAATGGGGATTTAAGTTTGAATAATGTCTTTATCACTGACAAAAACGCCTTTACTGTATCGGTCGTTACAAATGCATATCAATATACGAATATAAACGATTATTCATTGGGTAAAACGAATATCATGTATTGCTATTTACCGAATATGATTAATCGTGTAAATAATTATTTGATGGATGTTTGTGGAAATATGAAATTAGACGGAGACCTATATATTGGCGATAATGGTAATATTATTTCAAGCAGTAGTTCTTTTGCACTTTTGAAAGAGAATGTGGAAACCATTTATTTTGGAAACGATGCGAGTAAAATATATATTGGTCAAAGTAATACAGGCAATGTATTTATACAAAATAGTTTGGACATATCACAAAACCTCTATATTCGTGGAAATATACAGTTAGACGGTAAATTTTTTGATGGTACAGAAGTCATTTTTGATGGTCCAATGCAAATGTCGAATACATTGACCATTACAAATGCGACCGTTTCTACTTCTACTGGAACCGGGTCCATCATAACTGCGGGAGGAGTCGGTATATCTGGTAATTTATATGTGGGCACTAACATCAATATATCGGGAAATACGAATATATCAGGTAATACGAATATATCAGGTAATTTGGATGTATCAGGAAATTCATATATAAATGTTGCAAATACGAAAAATTCGACGAGTTCTGGGACGGGCGCGGTGATTGTGAAAGGAGGTATAGGTATTGCCAAAAACCTTTACATGGATGGTTCAATGAATATTAACAATGCAGAGGCATCTACATCTACTTCTTCTGGTGCATTGGTCGTTGGTGGTGGCGCCGGATTTTCGGGAAATGTATATGTCGGCGATAGAATCGATGTTTTAGGAAATGTAGACATTAGTGGAAATTTGAATGTTAGAACGAGTGCAGTTTCTCGTTTTTATAATAGTAACGCGTCGACTTCTAGTTCTACAGGTGCAGTGATTGTGAGTGGTGGTGTCGGTATAGAAGGTAATATAAATGTGGATGGAAATTCAAATTTTAACAATGTATTAAAAATTACGAGTAATATTGACGCGACAAGTGGAGTAGGTTCACTGGTAGTCAACGGAGGAACTTACATTTCAAAAAGTTTGTATTTGAGTGGTAATTTTACAGTTGGCTCATCAGGAATAATAAGTATAATTAATACTACAGATGCAACGAGTACTAAGACAGCAGCATTATCAATTAAATTTGGTGGATTATATGTTGATAAATCTACATATATAGCGACTGATTTGACTGTCAATGGAAATACAACATTTGGGAATGCTAGTTCTGCTAGTGCTAAAGTTAATATAGCACCTACAACTGCATCCACCAGTTCTGGTACAGGTGCATTAGTGGTGAATGGTGGTGTTGGTATCGCTGGAAACGCGTTTATCGGGGCAAATGCAAATATTACCGGAACTGCGAATATCACGGGTATCACCACAATTGGTAATGGAACGGTTGTATCAAATGCTTCTGCAAATGGTTCATTGGTCGTGAGTGGAGGAGTAGGTATTAGCGGAAATGCTTATATTGGAACAAATGCAAATATTGGAGGAACTGCGAATATCACGGGTATTACCACAATTGGTAATGGAACTGTTGAATCTACTAGTTCTGGAACCGGTTCATTGGTCGTGAGTGGAGGAGTAGGTATTAGCGGAAATGCCTATATTGGAACAAATGCAAATATTACCGGAACTGCTAATATCACGGGCATTACCACAATTGGTAATGGAAGTGTTGTATCAAATGCTTCTACGAACGGTACATTAGTCGTGAGTGGAGGAGTAGGTATTAGCGGAAATGTATATATTGGAACAAATGCAAACATTACTGGTATTACCACAATTGGTAATGGAACTGTTGCATCAAATACTTTTACAAATGGTTCATTGGTCGTGAGTGGAGGAGTAGGTATTAGCGGAAATGCCTATATTGGAACAAATGCAAACATTACTGGAACTGCTAATATCACGGGTATCACCACAATTGGTAATGGAACTGTTGTATCAAATGCTTCTACAAATGGTTCATTGGTCGTGAGTGGAGGAGTAGGTATTAGCGGAAATGCCTATATTGGAACAAATGCAAATATTGGAGGAACTGCGAATATCACGGGTATCACCACAATTGGTAATGGAACTGTTGTATCAAATGCTTCTACAAATGGTTCATTGGTCGTGAGTGGAGGAGTAGGTATTAGTGGAAATGCCTATATTGGAACAAATGCAAATATTGGAGGAACTGCGAATATCA
>Ga0209191_1002901_pt1 | contig 10410 bp, 15 predicted proteins | sample S_130626_EF_Meta_FD_187320 | JGI IMG/M metagenome (GOLD analysis project Ga0209191, IMG submission 187320) | Freshwater microbial communities from Lake Simoncouche, Canada to study carbon cycling - S_130626_EF_MetaG (SPAdes) (version 2) | ecosystem: Environmental > Aquatic > Freshwater > Lake ... | reverse complement strand
ATCTTACAAAAAAAAAATAAATGAATAAAATATCCACATCAGGTTCGTATGATGGCGAATGCTATACCATCAATATAGCATTCAATGACTTTCATGTTGTAACCTTAGATGGTCTCAGTCGTGAAGATTTATTTGAATTGGCATCTTGTATTACTTGTATGATGCCTCAAGACGATTTTGAAAAACTTATTATGGGAGAATGAATGAATTTAACATAAATACTAATGCCTTGATTGGGTGACACTTTTTAAGGTAGAAAAGAGGCATTTCTGCCTCTTTTCTTGTATAAATACCTATGTCACCCAATTTAAGAGTAGAAATGATTTATTACACTTACGCATTCTTGCGTGAAGACAGAACACCTTATTACATAGGAAAAGGAAAAGGCAATAGGGCATACGGAAGAAGATATAAAGGCATCAAACCACCAAAGGATAAATCTAGAATACTTATTCTAAAACAGAACTTAACCGAAGAAGAAGCATTTAAGCACGAAATCTATATGATTGCTGTTTTTGGTAGAAAAGATTTAGGAACTGGTATTCTTCTTAATAGAACTGATGGTGGTGAAGGTGGTTCTGGTCGTATTCATAGTGAAGAAACCAGAAGAAAAGTAAGTGAAGTACTTAAAGGTAAAATTCTTTCAGAAGAAACTAAAAGAAAAATTAGTGAGGCAAAGAAAGGTGAAAATCACCCAAATTATGGTAAATCTCTTTCGGAAGAAACTAGAAGAAAATTAAGTGAGGCACATAAAAATATATCGGAAGAAACTAGAATAAAAATGAGTGAGGCAAAGAAAGGAAATAAACATATGTTAGGTAAAACTCTTTCAGAAGAAACCAAAAGAAAAATGAGTGAAGCACAAAAAGGTAGAAAATGGTGGAATGATGGTTGTGGAAATTGTAAAATGATGATAGAATGTCCCGGTGAAGGCTGGGTTCCCGGAATGAAATAAAGACACCTGACGAACTGGCACAAGACCCTTCCCATTTCCTCCAATCTACCCTATAATGTATAGGTAATCAAAAAACTTATTACGGAGAACAAAGTTATGCCTATGTCCGAGAAAGTCGAAGAGCATTTGAAGGAAGCAGAAGCATCTTTGAGGGCAGCACTTTCCTATGCGGCACGAACTGAAAAACCAATGGTGACTTCTGGAATTGCTGATGTGATTAGTCGCATTAACACTTTGATTGGAACTCATCAAATGTTGGATAAGTTTGAAGATATGGCTGGAAAATCTGGATTTAAATTCTTTTAATCGGAGAAATTATGACTGACAAATACCCAACCCACGAAGAAATGTTGGAAATTGCGGAACAACGTGAAAGGGAGAACGAAGAAGCAACCAAACCTAAAAGTCTTGGGACATCATTAGAACAGTGGTGGGATTCTGAGGCATGTAAAAAAATACAAGAAACATCAGTAGAAACAGTCCAAATAGCAATAGGAAAGTATCATATGCTTTCTTCTGAAGATAAGTACGATATGGTTCAAGCAATCTGTCATATTATGTGTGAGGCAGAAAAAAAAGGAGTTTCGCACAGAGGATTAATGAATGAATTGGGTATTTATCCTGAGGGTTTTTGGATTTCGGAGTTGCTTACGGTACATAATTCCTTGTGGTCTGAATTCAATAAACGTAAGAATGATGCCGAGTTAGACCGAGAGATTAAGTTGCTACAAGACTTTGGAGAAACCTAAAGATATTATTAAGGAACTGTCATATTCCTAGATAGTGTGTTAGAATGCTGACATACACATATGGAGAATCCTATGAAATTAAGTGATGAAGAATGGTCGGAACTGGTGGCACTCAAAAACGCAATTAACTACAATCCAGCATCAGTTCATCCCAAAAAAATGGAACTATTTACAGAACTTCTTGTAAGGTCTTGGGAAGGAAAGGGAGATGGTATAACCTTTGATAAATAATCAAAGGTATTTTTGTATCTAAATGATTTCTGAAGCAAGTAGAAGAGAGAAGATTGCTAATGCTGTTCTTGGTGCAACATTTGCATTAAGTGCAGCACAATCCCCCAAGGATTTTGTAAGAACAGGAAATATTGAAAGTCCTGGAACTGCCCTAATGCAAACTTGGGGAAGAAGAAGAGGAGAAGCAGAAAGAAATCTAAATAGTGCTAGAGTTTCGGACCCAGCAAGAAATAAAAAAATGAAAACATTTAGAGAGTTTTTAGAAGAAACATATCTTTCTGAAATGAGAAAGGAAGATAAAGTTGCAGGAAAGCAGAAAACTCCACTTTATAATGTTAAAACAAATAAAAAATTAGAAAAAACACCAGAAGGTAAGTGGGAAACGAAGACCACCACTTACAAGAGACCAAGTGCAGAAGCAACTTTTGGAAGGTCAATGCCTCTTCACGCACACGGTTCTCGTAATGGAGTATCAGGCATCAATCGTGGTGTGAAACAGGCACAACAGAAAAAACCATATGTGCCAACACCAGACGCAAAGCAAAGAAAGCATCATAATGATTACTTTAGATATCATCACGGTGAAATAGCAGATACTAAAAGAAAAGAAGCACAAAAAACTGGATTTACTCAAGCATCACAGTCTTGGAGTTCGTCTAAACCAAAGACTAAACCAAGTGCGGCAGAGCGTATGTCAGCAGCAGCAGATAAACTGGGACTTAAATGAAAACATTTAGAGAATTCCTCAGAGAGGCAAAGGAGAAATCTCACGATGAAGTAATGAAAAAAATGAGCACAAATTGGAACCGGAATAATCCTGGTTCCAATTTTAATGTTGATTATAGACCATCAGAAGACCCAAAGAAAAATCACATATATCTTGGTTTAATTGACGTAAAGCAAGAAAAGAGAAGAGCAGGTAAAGGAACTAGATTTGTTCGTGGTATCACAAGATATGCAGACAAACATAAGTTGCCAGTCAGTGTAAAACCAGTTCCAGAAAAAGGATATGAAGATAAATTAAAATCTTTTTATTCTAAACACGGATTTGAGGACAATAAAACCAAAGAGATTGCTCCACATCCAATGATTCGTAATCCTAAAAATAAATAAAAGTAAAACGATGAAAACTTATCAAGAGTTCGTAGCAGAAGCAAAGAAGTGCTGGCCTGGGTATAAGAAAAAAGGCACCAAAAAACTATTTGGAAAGACTTATAATAATTGTGTAAAAGAAGAAATTGAACTAGAAGAAAGTTCTACTGGTGAAAAGACCAGAGGTAGAGCAACTCTCGCAAGAGGCAGAGGTGCTGATATGACTCGTCAAGAGAGAACTACAGCAGCAATCGCAAAGAAAGCAGGATTTAGAGGAACTGGTAAGTATTCCACTAAAGACTTAAGAACAGATGCAGGAAATTATACAAACAGAGTCTATGGTAGTCGTCGAAATGAAGGTAGCACAAAGTTAAATCATTATGTTACAACTCACGCATCACCAAGAAGTGCAGCAACAACATCAAATTTGGATATTATTAATAAAAGAGAATATATTGGGGTTAAAGATGGGGAGTTAAAATATAAACATCATCCATCGGCAGATAGTGTAAGAAGAGCAAAAGATTTTAGAACAGCAATTGTTCGTTCTGGTGGAGATAAACGAGGAAAAGTCCATACTGTAGATATTTTGTCCAATGATAATTATAGAGAAAAAAATCAAACTAAAGGTAGAATGACTTTGGGAAGAAATTTAGTTCAAGGAATTAAAGATGTTCCTAAACATCTAAAGGCGGCAGGTGCCAAAAAAGGTGAAGTAGTTACAGGAAAACCAGCAGCAGTTATGCCTGGTGAGGATAAGAAAACTGGTGCAGAAAAGAGAGGAAAACTTTATGGTAAAATTTTAGGTTCTCGTGCTTCTAAAAGAAGTGAAAAAACAGGAGTGATGGTAGGGTCCATTAAAGAGGTTGTAGAAATAATTCAAGAACTAGAAGAAAGTTCTACTGGTGAAAAGACCAGAGGTAGAGCAACTCTCGCAAGAGGTAGAGGTGCTGATATGACTAGAAGTGAAAGATCTACAGCAGCAGTCGCAAAGAAAGCAGGATTGAAAGGGACTGGTAAGTATTCCACTAAAGACTTAAGAAAACCTGCAAGAGATTATACAACTTATGATAGTGAAGATACTGATGATGATTACGGAAGCACAGAACAAGACCATTTTATTCGCACATATCCATCAGCAAGAGCAGCAGCAAAAGGTGAAAGACTGATTACTAAGATGAAAGCAGCAGGAAGAACTCTATCTGGTATGACTAAACTGAAAACCGCACCTTCAAGTGAAAGTGTAAGAAGAGTGAAAGATTTGAAGAAGCAAATGACGAAATCGGGTGCGAATAAAACTGGAAAAGTTCATACTGTAGATATTATGCATCGTGATAGTAATGTAGGTAAAGGTGATAGAAAAAAAAGAATGGAAAGAGGTAGAAACTTTATTCAAGCAATCAAAGATACTCCTAAACACTTGGAGAAAGCAGGAGCAAAGAAAGGTGATACTGTAATTGGAAAACCAACAGCAGTTATGGATGGTGAGGATAAGAAAACTGGTGAAGCAAAGAGAGCAAAACTTTATAAAAATATCTTTGGTAAAAGGAGCACCGAAAAATCCAATAAAACGGGACTTATGACAGGTAAAGTCTAATAGGACAATCTTCAAACTGTCCCACAGACCCCCACAAGGGGGTCTTTTTTGTGCTATGATACTGGAAACCAAAGAAACCTATGGAACTGACTGTACTTGCTTACAAACTTGAAGATGGACTATGGGCATTTGACCACCCTCATAACGATACAGTCCAAGAACTTTTGATGAATGGAACTGAAGAAGCAATTGACGAATACTTTTATTTTGAAACTGGACGACACGCAGTTGAAAAAGACCAAATGGAAATCATTTTGAATACAGAAGAACCAGAGGATTATGATACTCTGCTTGTAAAAGAAGTTAGTGATGATGACGGAACGACTTATACTGATACGACACTTTGTATTCCTGTGTGGTTGTGTCCTTGGCTACAAGGATACTTTGGATTTATTCCTGAGGAAATATATGTTAAAGTGCGTCCAATTAACAAAGGTCTTGAAGCATTCGTGAAAAATACAGGTATGCGAGGTCTTTTGAATAAATAACTAAAAAATTAGTTGTAAAGATGAAGACTTATCAGCAGTTTATGACTGAGGCACAAGAGAGTATTTGTGAAGGAAGAGTTGCTTGGGATGATAAAAAAAATCCTAATCCTTCTGGGTATACTCCAAAAGAAAAATCAGAAGCAAAAAGAAGACAACTTGGTGTAGATGACCCAAACACATCTTCTTTTGAAAAAGGTGGTCCAGGTGAAAAAGAATATGCAAGACATGGAAATCTTGCTGCAACACAAGAAAAAATGAAGAAAAGGTCTAATCAACCAAAAGGAAAACCTCATCAATTTCGTAAAAATCCTTTTTGGAAAATGGACTTGGGGCAAGTAAAAAGAGAGATATTTGGAACGGAGGTTCCAAAAAATAAAAGAAGTTCATATGAAGGAAAAAACATGCCTTCTTTTACTAAAGATTAAAGCCACTTCCCAAACCGGCACAAGGTCCTTCCGCAGCACCCCAAAACGTGTTATAATTACTAGGTAATCAAATGAGTGAGGCACGATGGAAGTTCTTGAAATCAAAACCTCTGGTGCGATTGCCAAACTTTCTTTCAATACTGAAACCAGTGAAGTTGGTGTGGCATATACTTACAAACCTGATAAGTTCTATCTTTTCAAGTGTGATAGTATTGATGGTTTCAAAGACAAACTTTATACTGCTTTTGATAATGGAGAAAGTATTGGTAAGATGATTTCTCAAATGAAGAAAGATGGTGTCCTTGTGACTGTCTAGGTCTTTATTTTTTCTGCTAAATAGTTATGTATATATTCATAACACCATTATGTTTACTTCTATTACTACCTGTCAAGGTTGTGGATGCGACATTCTCAATGAAAGAATGACAAAAGGACGACTAAAAAAATGGTGTAATAGTACTTGTAGAGAGAAATGGCGTTATAAAAATGACCCAGTTATCACAAATAGAAACACTTATACCGAACAAAAAGCAAGAGGTTATTCCAACAAATGGAAATCTTTACAATATAAGGGTGGTAAGTGTCAATCTTGCGGAGAAAGTAGACCAGCAACATTATGTTTCCATCATAGAGATCCTTCCCAAAAAGAATTAAAACTTGATGGAAGATCTTTTGCTAATAGAAAATGGCAGACACTTAAAGAAGAAGTTGACAAATGTGATCTTCTATGTCATAATTGTCATCATATATTACATTATGGTAATAGTTGGGAAGAGTTCTTACAAACGCTCGTCTAGCAATCTGGTAGAATGCTCCAAACTCATAATTTGGCGGAGAAGGGTTCAATTCCCTTGGCGAGCACTTGACTATCATAAATCCTTATGGTATGATTGTCTTATCGGGAGCATGGCGTAATTGGTAGCCGCACCAGACTTATGAAAATTGAGCCTCATTTGGGAAACCTTATGAGTGTAATTCCTCAAATTCGGGGAAACCTGTAAAATGGCAATCCCGAGCCAAGCAAGAGAAATCTTGAAGGTGTAACGACTAGACGGGGAACATCTAAACCGAAAGGTATGATGAAGGGATAGTCTAGACCACAAACCGAAAGGGTAGTGAAAACTATAGTGGTAAGAAAATCTGTTGGTCTTTGACCGTGGGAGTTCGACCCTCCCTGCTCCTATTAAAATAAATATAAGATATTGAAACGCAACAATGTCTTATAAGTACAAAATAACAACTAAGTATTGCTGGTACGATAATGCAAGTATGATTGTGAAGATGTACTTTATTCAAGGTATTCCCTTCACTTTTGATGAACTTTCTTCATCTAAAAGTTCAAACTTAGAAATTGTAGCACTTGCAGATAAAGAAAAAGATTATGATGCCGAAAATCTTTATCTTTCATCATTCTATCTTATAGACGAGGAAGCACATCCTTGCATATTTGATTTAGAATTGGAAAACCCAGAAGATATGCCACCGGATGTAGAATACGAATATGAGAGAGAATAATGAAATCATAAATAAATACATTAGAACCATAATAAAGTTATGAACTACAAGGATCTACAGAATATTGCGTTTCTTTCTCAAGAAATTCTTACCGAATCAGCAACTAAAGAGCACAATGCTCTAGATCGTTGGCCTTATACTTCTCCTTATCTTCAAGAATCAACTGAAGTTTCTGAAGAAAGAGCACCTGGAGTAAAGCCTTATCAACCCAGGGAACGTAATCCTCTTCCTAAAGAGAAACCACTCTCGGGCGAAAAAGGAGATGCAAGTGGTTATGGTGCTGACAAGAAGTTCACTCAAGATACTGATAGAAAGTCATTCAAGCCTGGTGTAGATGTTCCAGCAGTAAAGATATTTGGTAGAATTTCAAGATCTATTCCTCATGGTATTGGTGACCACGCAAACAAAACTCAATCAAGAGTTTCTACAATCGTTAGAAAAGATCCTGGCGCACCAACTTCACAAAAACTTCCCCCAGAAGATAAGAAGAAACTAAGTCGTGAAATCATCAGAAAACCAAAGAATGAAGAGTATGACCTCTATGATGTAATCCTTTCGCATCTTTTAGATGAAGGATATGCTGAAACTGTTGAAAATGCAGAAGCTATTATGGTGAATATGAGTGAAGAGTGGAGAGATTCCATTCTCGGTTGATTACTTGACAAAACTCTAAAAAACTGTTATATATAATATACACAACATTCAAACAATGACTAATCTCCATTCACAACCTAAGAGTGATTATCCGATGAACCGCTGGTTTATTGGAGAAACCCTCTTGGTTGCGAATATGATAAGTCAAAGTTAAAAGACAAATCATAAAAAGCAATTAAGAGGGAGAATCTAAAAGGTTCACCCTCTTTTTTTATGGTCTTGTTCCAGTTGAGCAACTGGTCGTATGATTTGCCACTAGGGTCCAAACTCTGGTATATTGATTGGGTGGTGAGGGAAGCAGTCCTCAAAGAAACTTGAAAACTGAATATTTACCATATTATATGGGTCAGTTCCCCTAGCGGCGACGGGACCGGGCTTTTAACCCGTGATACAAACACCGTGGGTTCGAGTCCCACCTGACCCATTGACCGAAATTGTCATTAAACTAACCTATGAGAGATTTCGCATCTGCAGGTGTTAGATCAGGATGGGTAAGTCTGTTACGACTATAATCTTCAGGTGTGGGCCGCCTTCTCATGAGAAAAGTGTCCATCAGGGAGAGTGGCTACTGTCGGTAATATGTGTGGCGGCGCTCTGTAAAAGCGTTACTTAGGAACCATCGGGGGTTCGATTCCCTTCTCTCTCACTTGCCGTGGTTCAAAACTTTAGATAAGTCCAGTGGGGCACTTATCAAAGAGTTTTGATTTAGATTCACGACCACACGGCATATTTTGACCTTGTAACTCAGTGGTTAGAGTGCTACCCTGTCACGGTAGAAGTCGTGGGTTCAAATCCCATCAGGGTCGTTGCTGATTTGCGCTGGAGCTGATAATCCAGAATGCCGTCAGCATTTGCCGTAGTAGACAAACTGGTTAAAGTCATCACCCTTTCAAGGTGAATTTTTGGGGGTTCGACTCCCCTCTACGGTTTTCCCTTTATTGGGAAGTTTACATCTGGGAGTAGCTCAGTTTGGTAGAGCTGGGTGTTTGGAACGCTCAAGTCGCAGGTTCAAATCCTGCCTCTCAGATTGGAGAATAATACTAGTTATCTCCGACCGATTTTACATACGTCGGTTAAAAGTAACTTAGCGGTTACTGTATTGTGTGGGAACATGGTGTAGGTTGGTCGGCACGTATGTCTGAAGAACATGAGGTCACAGTTCGATTCTGTGTGTTCCCGTTGAGAGTTTTTCTCTCAAATCTTAACTAGGTATAGGAAGAAAGAGGTTGCAAACTCAATTTTCTGAATGTGAAATGGAAGGGGCAAATACGAAATGACCTTTCACCTAGACCTAATGGAATGTAGCTCAGTTGGTAGAGCACACGGCTGATAACCGTGCGGTCACGAGTTCAAGTCTCGTCGTTCCAATTGGTATAATGAGTGAAGTATGGTATAATATAAATACTTATACTCATTCAATATACCACTTATGGAAAACTTCAATAGAAAACCAAACACAAAATGTTGCGTATGCGAGACTCCAATTTATAGGAGACCAAGTAATTTAAAAAAAACTAATGGTAAAGCATATTGTGGACAAGATTGCTACGGTATTTCTTGTAGAAAAACAAAACCTTGTGTTGTTTGTGGAAATGAAATTTTGGCATCAAAACATTCTAAGACTTGTTCCAAAGAGTGCTTTGATTCTTATTTGAAATCTTCCAGTAGAAATTTTTCCACAGGAAGAAAACCAGGACTTTCTGTCAAATGGGGAACTCGTTCTTTTAGGAAAAGAATCTTAGAAGAAAGAAGAAACTGTTGTGAAGTTTGTGGTTATGATAAAATTCCAGTTTTAACTATTCATCATATAGTTGAAAGATACTTAGGTGGCGATGATTCTAATTCAAATCTTTTAGTTTTGTGTAGAAATTGTCATAGTGAAGTTCATACTGGAATTTTAAACAAAACAAGTGAAAGTTTTTCAAAATTACTTGAGGAAAATGCTACTAAGTGGTCTTAGTATCCGCCTGCTAAGCGGACTGTTGGAGTAATTCGGCAAAAGTTCGATTCTTTCATTTTCCGTTGGTGAATATTTCATCAATTGTGGTTCGATAGTGGCAAATGTCAGAACACCAGATTCATTTCTGGAGATGTGAGTTAGAATCTCACTCGATCCGCGTATGGAGAATTGTCCGAGAGGCTTATGGTGCAAACTTGGAAAGTTTGTGTGGATAAAACCACCAGAGGTTCGAATCCTCTATTCTCCACCAGGCAGTATAGTTCAGTGATAGAACAGAAGATTCATACCCTTCTCGTCGGTGGTTTGATTCCACCTACTGTCATGTGCCATTATCCTAGTGGTTAAGGAACCTGTTTGTGAAACAGGGTAGACGAGTTCAAATCTCGTATGGCACCCCGCCCGATTAGCTCAGTGGCCAGAGCAATTGTCTAGTAAACAATAGGTCATCAGTTCAAATCTGATATTGGGCTTTGTCGGAAGTAATTAATCCGACAGCGTGAAACAGTTGGTCGCACCAACACTATGTTGAGTAGGTTTCACGTTAATGTCTAGGTGGCAGAGTGGTCAAATGCGGAGGTCTGCAAAACTTCTTATCGTGGGTTCGAATCCCACCCTAGACTTTTAATCCCGTTGATTTCCACGGGATTAACTTAATCCCAAGTGAGCAAACTGGTAAAGCTATCTCCCTTTGAAGGAGAATTTTTGCAGGTTCGAAGCCTGCCTTGGGATTTGGATTTATAATGG
>Ga0209191_1002893_pt1 | contig 10428 bp, 9 predicted proteins | sample S_130626_EF_Meta_FD_187320 | JGI IMG/M metagenome (GOLD analysis project Ga0209191, IMG submission 187320) | Freshwater microbial communities from Lake Simoncouche, Canada to study carbon cycling - S_130626_EF_MetaG (SPAdes) (version 2) | ecosystem: Environmental > Aquatic > Freshwater > Lake ... | reverse complement strand
TTTTTTACAACTGAATCTGGTCGATGGCTAAGGCTTGTAGGCGGTGAACACATAGCGGTTGAGGCTAAAGAAATAGCCGCTGGCCTCTTCCATGCTGCTGATGTCAGCTTGCCAATCGACCACCAGCTGCGGACCGTAGTCAGGCAGACCGCCGACAAAGGACGCGATAAAGCCCATCATGCCGCCGCTGAACGAGTTGGGGCTGAAACTGAGATTGATCAAGGGAATGGTGTTGACCTGCACTTGCGCAAAACCCGCACCTTGCAAGCGTTGCACCAAGCTGCGTGGCAACTGAGGATGCGGAATATGCTGGCTCCAGCCCTGCATCACTCGGCGCATACGTGCTTCGTCTCGACACGCCCACACACAAGACTCCCAGTCGGTGTCGACCAGCAAGATCTGAGCGCCGCTTTTCATTACCCGCGCCAACTCAAGAAACGCAGCGTCCAAGTCGGCGACATATTCATAGACCTGTGTGGCCAGCGCGACATCAAACGCACCATCGGCAAACGGCATATGCAACACATCGGCTTGGTGAAAAGCCACTTGCTTTGCGTCTTCACAGCGATGAGCCGCCAACTGCAACATGGGCGCCGCGATATCGATGGCATCCACACGCCCTTGCTCGCCCACCGCTTGCGACAGCGCTAAAGAAGTCAGCCCTGGGCCACACCCAATGTCCAAAGCCTGCATGCCAGGTTTGACATGGAGCAACTGGAAAATTTGCTCGCGTTGCTGCACCACATCGGGTGTGAGGTAGATGTTTTCCAAACGCTTGGCACCGGCTTGGTCAAATTGCGCCAAGGTGCTGTCTTTGTCACTCATGCATTGGACTCCAGGTGTAGCTCTCACAGCCAGAGTGAGCGCGATTGATCTTAGCCCTAGCCCATGCAACTCGACGTCCCCATCCATGAAACCGAGGTCAACACCGCGACCGTGACGATGGCCGCCGAGGCGCATGGTGGGGAAGCTTGGCGCATTGCCAAGGGTTGTGGGTGGATATGAGTCAGGTTCAGTAAGTCTCTAACTGCAACCGACCCTCATGTTTCAAAGTAGCAGCAACCGTTGCCCAGTCCAAACCTGCGCCCACGGCGATGTCTTGCAAAGCCAGTAACACACCCTCTTCCATGGCCTTCAAACCGCAGACATAAAAATGGGTTTGCGGGTCTTTGAGCAAGGCGGCCAGTTGTGGTGCGGCTTCGCGCATCGCGTCTTGCACATAAAGTTTCGGTTGGCCCGGTGTGCGTGAATACGCAAAGTGGATGTCGATGAAGTCTTTGGGCAGTTTTTGCAAGGGGCCAAAGTAAGGGAGTTCTTGCTGGGTGCGAGCGCCAAAAAACAGCACCAATTTGCCGCCCTCATATTTGCCTCTGGCTTTCAAGCGACGTCGCCACTCGGTCATGCCGCGCATAGGGGCGCTGCCGGTGCCGGTGCAAATCATCACGATATGGCTGCCTGCATGGTTGGGCATCAAAAAGCTGCTGCCAAAGGGACCGATCACTTGCACGGTGTCGCCGGTTTTCAGGTCGCACAAATGATTGGACGCCACGCCTTTGACGGGCTGGCCTTGGTGGTCTTGCACCACGCGTTTCACCGTGAGCGACAGGTTGTTGTAACCCGCACGCTCGCCGTTGCGTGGGCTGGCCACTGAATACTGACGTGCATGGTGCGGTTTGCCATTTGCGTCCAAGCCCGGGGCGATGATGCCAATCGACTGCCCTTCCAGCACCGGAAAAGGCAGGCTGCCGAAGTCCAAAACAATGTGGTGGGTTTCGTTGTCGGTGCCGGCCTCGTTGACCTGCATATTGCCCACCACCTTGGCGCTGATGGGCGACTTGGGGCCGTACAAATGGGTCGTGGGTTGCGCTGCAGAGCGCGGCGGCACATTGACTTCTGGGGTTGGCAAAGGCGCAGCAGCCTCGGCTTGCCACTCGACCTGCGATTGCACAGGGGGCAACTCGTCCCAAGTCAGTTGCTCGGCCACTGTGAAGGCCTTGCTGCGCAACACCGGCAACCAATGGTCAATCGAGCCCGTGGGACACGGCGGCACACAGGCCATGCAGTGGTTGCAAATGTCTGCGTCCACCACATAGTTGCGGCTGTCGTGGGTGACCGCACCCACGGGGCAGGTGGCCTCGCAGGTGTTGCAGCGGATGCACACCTCGGGGTCGATCACATGCTGCTGCAGCAGCTCGGCTGTCTCACTCATGGCTGCACTTTAGTTGAAGCGCACGTACTCGAAGTCCACCGGTTGGCGGTTGATGCCAATCGCTGGTGGCGCAATCCAATTGGCAAACTTACCAGGCTCGACCACGCGACCCATCAGGCTTTGCACAAAGGCACGGTCCTCCAAAGTGGGCAGCCATTCGCCAACCTTGGCGTTCCATTCGCTCTCGGACACCACGCGGCCATCGGGCGAAATTTTGGCACCGGACAAAGCACCGATATTGCGGTGAAACGCCTTGTGCGGCACGCTCAGGCGGTGCGGCAAACCGGCTTTGTCGATGACGCGGTTCCAACGCTCCACACCGCCGACTGAGTCTTTGATGAAGTCGTCACGCAGCACTTCGTTCAGCGCGTTCAACATGGGGACTTCTTTTTCTTGCAACTGGCCGTTGACCACGTTCAGCACCTTGTAGGTTTGGCCGCGCAACACATGGTCGTCATCGCGCTTGGTTTCTTCATAGCGGCCTTTGATGCCGGTGGAATAAAACGTAGCGGCGTTGCTGGACTCGTCAGCACCAAACAAATCGATGGTGACGCTGAAGTGGAAATTCAAATAACGCTGCAAGGTGGGCAAGTCGATCACCCCTGCCGCACGCAGAAGTCCCACATCATCAGATTTGAGTTCGTTCATCTTGGCGCAGGTGCGCTGGATGATGCGACTGATGCCGGACTCGCCCACAAACATGTGGTGCGCTTCTTCGGTCAGCATGAACTTGGTGGTGCGCGCCAGTGGGTCGAAACTGCTTTCGGCCAAAGCGCAAAGTTGGAACTTGCCGTCGCGGTCGGTGAAGTAGGTGAACATGAAAAAGCTCAGCCAATCGGGCGTTTGCTCGTTGAAGGCTTGCAAGATGCGCGGGTTGTCCTCTTGGCCGCTGCGACGCTCTAAAAGCGCTTCGGCTTCTTCGCGGCCATCGCGGCCAAAATGTTTGTGCAGCAAATACACCATGGCCCACAAGTGGCGGCCTTCTTCCACATTGATCTGGAAAAGGTTGCGCAAGTCGTACATGCTGGGCGCGGTCAGGCCCAAATGGCGTTGCTGCTCCACAGAGGCTGGCTCGGTGTCACCTTGCGTCACGATGATGCGGCGCAAATTCGCGCGGTGCTCGCCAGGCACGTCTTGCCAAGCGGCCTCGCCTTTGTGGTCACCAAAATGGATTTTGCGGTCGGCCTCACCTTGGTTCAAAAAGATGCCCCAACGGTAGTCGCGCATCTTCACATGACCAAACTGCGCCCAGCCTTGCGGATCCACGCTGACGGCGGTGCGCAAATACACATCGTTGTCGGTCGTGCCCTCGGGGCCCATGTCGTCCCACCAGTTGATGAAGTTGGGCTGCCATTGTTCCAAGGCGCGTTGCAAGGTGCGGTCGCCGCCGAGATCGACATTGTTTGGGATTTTTTCGCTGTAGTTGATGCTGGACATTGTTTTTCCTTTGGTTGCGGAGGAAATTAATTGGAATCTGACCCCAATTAACAATTAAATGCGGTTGAAATCGAAAGCGGCTTTTTCGCCTTTGCCGTAAACCTTCAAGGCACCCTTCTCACCAACCGCATTCGGGCGGTTGAAGATCCAGTTTTGCCAAGCCGACAAGCGGCCAAAAATGCGGGTCTCCATCGACTCTTTTTGGCTGAAGCGCAAATTGGCTTCCAAGCCGGTGAGTGAGTCAGGTGACATGGCAGCTCGCTCTTCGATGGCGATGCGCAGCTCGTCAGCCCAGTCGATGTCGTCAGGGGCGGCAGTGACCAAGCCCAGCGCCATCGCTTGGTCGGCGTTCAAAGTTTTGCCAATGGCGGCACGCACGGCCTCAAGCGGCGCGGCTTCTTCATAGAAGCGACGCTGCAAACGCGACTGGTGGTTCACCATGGGGAAGTACCCCATATTCATTTCACTCAAAGTGATGTGAGGTGCTTGCTCTGGCGCATCAGGCAGCGCCAACATGTAAGCGCGGTCGGCGCAAAACGCCAACTCTGCCAAGGTGCCAGCAAAGCATGAACCTTCATCGATCAGCGCAAACAAGGAACGTGAAGACACATCCAAACGCGCCAAGGTACGGCGCAGCAAACCGATGGTTTCGTTCACCAACCAATGGGCTTGGTGCTGCACCAAAACCGCATCAGACTGCAAAGCCAGCGCGGTGTCACCGGCGGTTTTCAAGAGCCAAGTGCCGATGTCCAGCTCGTTGCTGCGCAAACACAAAATCGCATCATCTAACTCACGCGCCATTTGCAACGGATACCAGCTGTCGCCGGCTTGCTGAATCGACTCAATGGTGCTGGGCACCGCCGCTTTGGGCGCTGACACGGTGAGGGTGGCAGTGCGCTTGGCGCGGTCAATGTCTACATTCACGTATTCATAGTTCAAGCTGTCTGCCGCAGTTTTCTTCTGCAGGGCTTTCAACGCCACGCCTTGGCCTTTGGCTGCTGCGCCCGCACGTTGGCTTTGGGCCGCAAGCTGTTGGGCATGTTGTGCCACCGCATCGGCAAACTGCGCGGGCTTGGCAATCGCATCCACCAAACGCCAGTCCACAGCTTTTTGGCCGCGCACACCTTCTACGCTGGTGCAAAAAATATCTGCAAGGTCATGGCGCACATGGCGCTTATCGGTGATGCGGGTCAGGCCACCGGTACCGGGCAACACGCCCAAGAGAGGCACCTCGGGCAAAGACACGCTGGAAGAGCGGTCGTCGACCAACAAAATTTCGTCACACGCCAGCGCCAGCTCGTAACCGCCACCCGCGCAAGCGCCGTTGACAGCTGCGACAAATTTCAAGCCGCCGTGGCGGCTGCTGTCTTCGATGCCGTTGCGGGTTTCATTGGTGAATTTGCAAAAGTTCACCTTCCACGCATGGGTGGACAAACCCAACATGAAGATATTGGCACCAGAGCAAAAAATGCGGTCCTTCAAACTGGTGACCACCACCGATTTGACCTCTGGGTGCTCAAAGCGCAGACGCTGTAAGGCGTCGTGTAACTCAATGTCCACACCCAAATCGTAAGAGTTGAGCTTCAATTTGTAGCCCGGCAAGATGCCGCCGTCTTCTTGAATATCCAAGGACAAGGTGGCAATCTCACCATCCACGCTCAGGGACCAATGACGGTACTGGCTGGGGTGGGTTTGGTAATCAACCGTGAAATCAGACATGCGGGCATTCCTTAGAGCTCCTGCATCATCGTGCAGAATTAATCTCAGTTAATGCAATATATTGCAAATTTTCAAATCTGATCTAACCATGCTTTTTTCAGCGCCTGAAAGCTTTGTTCCTCAGACTGGGCGCTGGTGTCAAAGTGCAAATCAGCCTTGGCGTAAAACGGGCTGCGGCTGACAAGGATGCGGCGCAAATCCTGCATCGCCTCGGTGCTGGCCGAAATGGGGCGTGTATCGCCTTGGGCCAAGACCCTCGCCATGTGGTCCTCGGGCGTGGCTTGCAACCAAATCGTGAAGCACTGCCCAAGCAGCAGGGTGAAGGTGGCGTCCTCTGACACCAAACCACCCGGTGTGGCCAACACCGCATGGGTGTTGTGCGCCAAGCTGTCCTCCAAGGCGCGTCGCTCATAACGGCGGTAGGCCTGTGGCCCGTAAAGCCCATGAATTTCGCTGATGCTGCAACCGGCCAGCTGTTCAATAACGCGGCTGAGTTCGACAAACACATAGCCCAGTTCTTTGGCCAAACGCTTTCCCAAGGTGGACTTCCCCGCACCGCGCAAGCCAATGAGCGCAATGTGTTGGCGCGGCACTAAGCCGGTTTGCGGGGACTCTTCGAGCAAGCTCACTAAGTTGCATTGCAAGGCTTTGGCCACTTGCAACAACACCAAGATGGACGCGTTGCCCATGCCGGACTCCAAATTCGCCCAGTGCCGCTCGGACACCTGCGCACGGGCCGCCGCCGCTTTGCGTGACAGCCCCCTGCGAGAACGCAGCAGGCGCACCCGCTCGCCCAAGGCGATCAGGTAGGGGTGTTTTTCGTCCAGCGGGGTGTTGCGCATCCATGCACTTTAATGCATCTTGGATGCTGCTCGGCTTCAGGTGTCCTTGGAGACCTTGATGGTGGGAAATTTCGAAGAAAAATCCTTGGCCTTGGCGGCCACCGCCACGGCCAATTGCCTTGCCACCGCTTTGTAAATGGTGGTGACTTCGCCATCAGGGTCGGCCACCACACTGGGCAGGCCGCTGTCGGCTTGCACACGAATGGCCATGCTCAAAGGCAATGCACCCAGATACGCCATGCCCTCGGTATGGGCCATTTTTTTGCCGCCTTCGACGCCAAAGATGTGTTCGGCATGACCGCACTGGCTGCACACATGGACCGCCATGTTTTCCACGATCCCCAAAATCGGCACACCAACTTTTTGGAACATGCGAATGCCCTTCAAGGCGTCAATCAAGGCGATATCTTGCGGCGTGGTGACGATGACGGCGCCAGTCAGTGGCACACGCTGGCTCAGGGTCAACTGGATATCGCCGGTACCAGGGGGCATATCGACGATGAGGTAATCCAAGTCGCGCCAATTGGTTTGCCGCAGCAATTGCTCCAAGGCCTGCGTGGCCATGGGGCCACGCCACACCATGGCTTGGTCCTGTGCCACCAAAAAACCAATCGACATCACCTGCACGCCGTGCGCTTCAAGCGGTTGCATGGTTTTGCCGTCAGCACTTTCAGGCCGACCCGACAAGCCCATCATCATCGGCTGGCTGGGGCCGTAAATATCAGCATCTAGCAAACCCACACTGGCGCCCTCGGCGGCCAGCGCCAGCGCCAAATTGGCAGCGGTGGTGGATTTGCCCACACCGCCTTTGCCCGACGCCACGGCGATGATATTTTTCACTTGCGGCAACAAGGCCACGCCGGGTTGCGCTGCATGGGCAATCACTTTGCTGCTGACTTTGGCCTTGACAGAGGTGACGCCGCTGACTTGACCCACCACCTGTTGCAACTGCTGCTCGAACGCTGCCCACAGGCTTTTGGCGGGGTAGCCCAGCTCCACCTCGAAACTCACGTCGCCGCCTTGGAGTTGCAGGTTTTTGACCGATTTGCTGCTGACAAAATCTTGGCCGGTAAGGGGGTCGACCACGGTTTTCAACGCGTTGGTGACGTCTTGTTCGCTCAGGGCCATGTCTACTCCAGTGTGTCTGTTGGGCAAATGGGGACTAGTCTAACTAGCTCTGTCATTGCAATTAACTGTCATTGCGAAGCCCTTAGGACTGAAGCAATCTGTATGCGCACGCCGCAGGCTTGGCCTCGCCTCCATGCTGGCACAACGTCGGCTACGGCCGACCTGCGACCCACGCCTTGACGAAAGTTTTGCCTCAAAAACACCGATTTGTTGATACATGTTGATACACTACCCACTTCCCCGCGAACGCCAACCCAAGCCAAAGGAGCATCTATGACAGCCATCGTCTCCGTCGATCAGACAGTTCAAGAATGGGGCAACGGCCTCGCGGTTCGCATCACCGCCAAAGTGGCCAAAGCCGCTCGCTTCACCCGTGGCCAACCGATCAAAGTTGAAGTGGTTGAAGGTGGCGTTTTTTTACGAACTGCTGGTAAACCTAAATTAACACTCGCACAAAAGCTCAAGGCTTTTGACCCTGCTGCACACGGCGGGGAAGTCATGGCAACCGGGCGCGTAGGTCCCGAAGTGTTCTGATGGCGACCGTATCAAAGCACTGGGTGCCCGATCGTCGGGACATGATCTGGGTCAATTTCAATCCCCAAGTCGGTTCTGAGATGAAAGACGAGCACCCCATGCTGGTGTTGTCACCCAAGGCCTTCAACGAACGAACCCAGTTGGTCATTGGCCTGCCCATGACACACGCCCAAAGCAATGAAACAAACCCCTTTGCTGTGAAATTCACCTCAGGCAAAGGTGAGGTTTGCTATGTGCTGACCCACCAACCCAAGTCATTTGCTTGGCGTGAACGTGGCGCACGTCCCCATTCATGGAAACAGGTACCGCCAGAAGTGTTCGAAGCCGCATGTGAAGAACTCAACGCCATCATCGCCATTAGCGCCGCATAAAATCAGCCTCCTTCTTTGTATCGACACCCTCATGACCCAGCGCCGCTTATTTGTCACCACCGCCCTGCCCTATGCCAATGGCAACTTCCACATTGGGCACATGATGGAGTACATCCAGGCCGATATTTGGGTGCGCTATCAACGGATGCAGGGCCACGCGGTCAACTTTGTTTGCGCTGACGACACCCACGGTGCGCCCATCATGATCGCCGCCGAAAAAGCTGGTCTCACGCCGCAGCAGTTTGTCGCCAACATCGCTGCTGGTCGCCAACAGTACTTGGATGGGTTTCACATTGGCTTTGACAACTGGCACAGCACCGACGCCCCCGAAAACCACGCCTTGGCGCAACAAATTTACCGCGACCTGCGCGACCTTACCGAGACACAAGGCGGCACGCTGATCGAGCGCAAAACCATCGAGCAGTTTTTCGACCCTGAGAAAAACATGTTTTTGCCGGATCGCTTCATCAAGGGCGAATGCCCCCAATGCGGCGCAAAAGAACAGTATGGCGACAACTGCGAAAGCTGCGGCGCGGTGTATGCGCCCACCGATTTAAAAAACCCTTACTCGGCTTTGTCGGGTGCGACGCCGGTGTTGAAACACGCCGAGCATTTTTTCTTCAAACTCTCGGACCCGCGCTGCGTAGAATTTTTACAAGACTGGACGCAAAACGGCCAACACCTGCAGCCCGAAGTGGCCAACAAGGTGAAAGAGTGGTTCAGCGTTCGCACCAACCCTGACGGCTCCACCAGCGAGGGCCTGGGCGACTGGGACATCAGCCGCGATGCGCCTTACTTTGGCATCGAAATTCCCGACGCGCCGGGCAAGTACTTTTATGTGTGGTTGGACGCACCCATTGGCTATTTGGCGTCGCTGAAAAACTGGTTCGACAAGGGCGGGCCCAAGGCTCAGCATGGTGAGACGCGCAGCTTTGACGAGTACATGGTCGCTGACGACACCGAGCAATACCACTTCATCGGCAAAGACATCGTCACCTTTCACACCCTGTTTTGGCCTGCTATTTTGAAGTTCAGCGGCCGCAAAGTGCCGAACAAGGTGTTTGTGCATGGCTTCCTCACGGTGAACAACGGCGAGAAGATGAGCAAGAGCCGCGGCACCGGCCTGAACCCTTTGAAGTACTTGGAACTCGGCATGAACCCCGAGTGGCTGCGTTACTACTTGGCGGCCAAGCTCAATGGGCGCAACGAAGACATCGACTTCAACGCCGACGATTTTTTGGCACGGGTCAACTCCGATTTGGTGGGCAAGTACATCAACATTGCATCTCGTGCAGCGGGCTTTATTGCCAAGCGCTTTGGCGGCAAGCTCGGCACGGTTAGCGCCGATGGCGAAGTGCTGCTGGCCCAACTGCATGCTGGCCTGCCAGCCATCGAAGCCCTGTATGACAACCGCGACTGCGCCAAAGCCTTGCGCGACACCATGGCCTTGGCCGACCGCGTGAACGAATACGTGGACGCCAACAAGCCTTGGGAGCTGGCCAAGTTGGAAGGCCAAGACGCCCGCTTGCACGATGTCTGTAGCACCTGCATCGAGGCCTTTCGTTTGCTGAGCCTCGCCTTGAAGCCTGTGCTGCCTGCTTTGGCTGCACAAGTGGAAGCCTTTTTGAACATTGCGCCTTTGCAATTTGCGCAGCGCGACCAGCGCATGGGCGCGGGCCACACCATAGGCACTTACCAACACCTGATGCAACGTGTCGACCCCAAGATGCTGGAGGCTTTGTTTGAAGCCGATAAATTGGGGTCAGACACCGATTTTCCGCAGGAAAACTCGGGCTCTGACCCCAATTTACCGGGCGGCGAACCCATCGCCGAGACCATCTCCATCGACGACTTTGCCAAGATCGATTTGCGCATCGCCCTCATCGTCAACTGCGAACCGGTGGAGGGCAGCACCAAGCTCTTGCGCTTGACGCTGGACGTGGGCGAAGGCCGCATGCGCAATGTTTTCAGCGGCATTGCCAGCATGTACCAACCTGCCGACTTGGTGGGCAAGCTCACCGTCATGGTGGCCAATTTGGCGCCGCGCAAAATGAAGTTTGGCGTCTCCGAGGGCATGGTGTTGGCGGCTTCGCATGCCGATGAAAAAGCCCAGCCTGGCATTCATGTGCTGCACCCTTGGCCGGGCGCGACGCCGGGCATGCGGATCCATTGATGCGCTGGGCTGCGG